>Ga0099822_1004367_pt1 | contig 18404 bp, 12 predicted proteins | sample CowpeawhiteBW_FD_76839 | JGI IMG/M metagenome (GOLD analysis project Ga0099822, IMG submission 76839) | Root nodule microbial communities of legume samples collected from California USA - Cow pea white BW | ecosystem: Host-associated > Plants > Roots > Nodule | place: USA: California | collected...
AATATGCATTTTAATATATACAAATTAAATTTTGTCTCAATTTGGAGAGGAACAAAAATGTTAAATTTAAAAAAAAAATTAGGACCAAATTGAAAATAATTAACGAATATTGGGACCAAATTGCATATAAAAAATTGACTCTGACACGTGGCATGATATTAGCTTGACACGTGGATTTTTTTTTAAATTAAAAAAATTAAATTTAAAAAAATTAAAAAATCACAAAAATGACATATGACGTGATATGGGCTTGCACTTGTACATTTTTTTAAAATAAAAAAATTAAAAAAATTTAAAAAGAAATTAAAAAAAAATTAAAAAAATTAAAAAAATATATAAAAAAAATCACAAAATGACACGTGGCGGTTACTGTTCACATCCGTTAACTATTTTAGCGGTGTTAGCGAAAAGGACCAAATTGAAAAAAATTTACCAATATTAGGACCAAATTGAAAAAAAAAAATCAACAGTAGGACCACATTGAAAAAACCGAACGAAAACAAGAACTAAAGTATTGTTTAAGCCTTTTGAAAAAGCTTATAAATACATGAAAAATTACTTATAAGTCATTAGTTTAGGTGGTAATAGATTCAACTCTCTTAAAATAAGTATTTATTGGAGAGAAAAGTATAGTAGGTGTAACTAATATCTAACTTAAAAAAAATAACATTAAACATACGAAAAATTTAAAAACAATAATTATTTATCTTTATAAAGAAAAGTTGTAACAAACAAATACATTTTAAATTGTTGGCTTAAATACCTTTTTGGTCTTAATTTTTGTGAGTTTTGTTTCGTTTGGTCTTCATTTTTTCGAAATATTTTAAATGGTCTTCATTTTTGTAATTTGTGGTTAATTTGGTTCTTTTTGCATATGTCGCCGTTTAAATCATTAACGAAGGGTGACCAGTAACTGTCATGTGTCACTCGGTGATTTTTTTTTATTTTTTTAATTTTAAAAATGTTGTCCACGTGTCAAGTCAGCATTGTGACATGTGGCAGTATCTTGTGGCTTATATTCAATTTGGTCCCAATTTTTATTAATTTTGTTTAATTTAGTCCTAATTTTTGTTAATATTGTTCAATTCAATCCCAATTTTGTCTCTATCCAAAATGACCAAATTTATTTTTTATATAAATGTTAAATTGAAAATTTTATTTTTATTAAAATTCACATTTATTTTAAATATTTCTTTCATTATTTTTATACCAAACCTAACTATATTTTTGGAGGGAAATTATTATATATGTTTGATTTTTGGTACATGAAAAAAATAGGGTTAAAGTTAGTTTAAAATTAGAGGAAAAATTCTTCATTGTTTTTAAAATTAGAAGAAAAATTCTTCATTATTTTTTGAATGATTCGGTACAACATTTATATAGAAATTAAATTGGGTCAATTTGGATAGGAGCAAAATTGAGACTAATTTGAACAAAATTAACGAAAATTGGGATTAAATTGAACAAAATTAACGAAAATTGGGACCAAATTGAATATAAGCCACGAGATACTGCCACATGTTACAATGCTGACTTGACACGTGGACAACATTTTTAAAATTAAAAACAATTTAAAAAAAAATAAAAATAAAAATAAATTTAAAAAACCACAGAGTGACATGTGGCAGTTATTGTCCATCCTCTGTTAATGATTTAAACGACGTTTGCAAAAAAGACTAAATTGACCACAAATTACAAAAATGAGGACCATTTAGAACATTTCAAAAAAATGATGATCAAACAAAGCAAAACTCACGAAAATTGGGACCAAAAAGATATTTAAGCCTAAATTGTTTGTAAGATGGTTTCATCCGCATAAAAACCTTTTTATATCGGTTAAAAAAGTAATCTATATCGGTTTCATAACCAATATAGATACATGTGACATAAAAAGTTTTCACTTTCTATACCGATTCTAGAACTAGTATAGAAAGTGTTATTTTTTATTTCATTTAAGTCAACAATCGGTACAAAAGAAAATTACAAATCTCTTCCATTTTCCTTCATCTTGTTCCACCTCCTTCACTCACGTTCGTCGTCCCATTTTCACACCTATTACACCTCTGCTTGACAGAACCAAAGCCACCACCTCTAATAACTTTTTTTCATACCAAACATTTGCATTTCTATACTAGTTTTAGGTCTAACTAGTATAAAAAAATCTTGTAATTTATCACAAAATTGTCCGCGTCCAAAATTGTTATACCGATTCTATTTACAACCGATATAGAAATTCTTATATTTTATTACCAAAATATCATTAAATCCATTTTCTATAATACTTCTAGCTCTAGTCATTATAGAAAATCTTATAATATTTATAATTATGTCACCACATCAATTATTTATTATACTTGATGGATTATAATCCGTATAAAAAGTCGTTATTAAAAATAATTTTACACTAGTGATTAATAATAATAATAATAATAATAATTATTTAAAACACGTAATCTAAAGAAAATGATGGTATTTTTCAAAAATTGATATTGGAAAGTGAGACCAACTAATTGTGAGCCCTAAAAGTCCTATTTTTAATATATTTATTTCATATTTGAAGTGAAATTGTTTGATCACTTGTATTTAGTTTTTATAGTTTGATATAACCGTTCTTGATCATCCACTCTAAACTCCAGTGGTTGTTAACATTTTTGAAACCCCAATAGGCCCACCCAAATGTGGCTAGACGCCCATAAACATCTAATTGAGCTCTGCCGAATCTTTGATAATCTTCTTCTGCAGCTCCTTTGACTTTCCATTCCGCAACCCATTCACCTTCATAACATAATAATATTTAGTAAAATATCTGATGTTTTAAAATATATTAAAAACTTTTTTAATGTACCGATATCAAAATAATTTGAAGGATGTTGGGTAGGGAAAACATGAGAGAAGGTGAAGGAGTAAATATACATACCAACAAAAGTAAGAGGGCCTTTTGAGGTTGTAACAGTAGCGAGCTGTGATGAGCGATTGTTGTAGATGAAATCAATGTTCTGTTGCACAGTCATGGCATCGAATACATCTTGGAAGAGGTTGTAGTAGTGAACATCAATCACAGATAGCTCAAAACCTTTTGCAAGAGGGAAGAGTTCTGTGGGATCTGCAGGTCCAAGCCTATTTGATAACACAACATAAGCTGTGGAAGAGTGCTTGCGCACTGCTTCATAACCAGCCTTATAGTACTTGTTCAAGGTCTCTAGTGTCACACCAGGTGACAAAGGCTCATTTATTAGCTCAACTGCATAAAGGCTTGGGCTTTTTGCATACCTGAAATTCAACCAATATATATTATGGATCTCACTACACTTCTTGCTTGCAAAATTGGAAGTAGAATGTCACAATCAGAACACAAAATTGATAACCTTGCGGTGAGAAACTCTATCACACCAACTGTTTGTTGAATTGTTTCATCACTTTTTCCCCATTCTTGTGAACCATCTCTTGAACCACTGTGCTCAAAACCATTTTGGGAACCGGGTACAGCATGAAGATCAAGGATGATTTTCAATCCAAACTTCCTGCAGGTAGGTCAATATTATTGTTTGCATATAGTTATCATCGACTATAGTGATATAAGAAGAAAGTTGATTTAGTTTGTGGACTTACTCTGACCACAAAAAGGCATTGTCTAGTGCTTGCAAGGAACCTCCAACATATGGTGGTGGTGGGTTTGGATCACTTGCTATCCACCAACCAACTGGAATTCTAACAGCAGTAAGTAAATTACTGCTTATGAATCTGAAATCATCTTCCACAATAAAAGTGTTCCAATGTTCCTGTGGAATCACACACCGTCAACTATTCACCAACAACTTGCGAAAGTGACATTTTCAACTCTAAATCAACGATCAATAATTAGTAATGGATGACAGTTGTATAGAACTTTGCGACTGGAGTCAGCCATCATTCTTGAATGAGAAAAGGTTTTCAATTGGACCATTCTTGATGCGTGCATAAATGTAAGAAACATATGAAAATGTTAATATAGTAATAGTAAGAAGGGTTAAATATAATTTTAAGTAATAAATTTTTATATAAAATTAGAATTCGTTTTTGTAAGAAAATTTTATATACTTTGATATCTAAACTTAAAAAAATGAATAAATTTAGTTCTTTTAACTCAATTACATCAATTTTGTTTATGTCAAATGTATTTTGTACTGGTGTTTGAGTTGTTTATATTGTGTAATAGATTCTTACTTCAATGTCAATTAAAAACGTGTTTGAGACATTAAAAAAATTTAACGTAATTAAATTAAAAAAATTATATTTGTTTATTTTTATAGATTTGGGATTAAAATGTAAAAAGTTTTAGACAAAAATTTTTAGACAAAGACGAATTATAATATTTAATTAAGTCAAAATTAAAAATTATAAACATATTTAACTTTAAATGTAATAATAATAATAATAATAATAATAATAATAATAATAATAATAATAATAATGTATAAAATATAAATGTAACAGGCAATTGGAATGTATTTTTGCAAAAAACTTTAGTTAAGGGAAGGACTTTTAATGTCTAAACTTGTGAAAGGAAAATCAAACGTTAAGGTAAACAGTCATTGATTGGATGTAGTGGAAGTTTATTATTTTGACCCATTACTCTTCTGTTTTTAAGATATTGGTGTAATTTGAAAATAAAATTGTTGAAATGGCTCACATTTTTAAAAAGTAATGAAGGTGGGTAATATGATACGATTTTATATGATTAATAGAAATAAATAATGTTAATAATTATACGATTTTCTATGATTAATAGAAATAAATAGTGTTAATATTTAATTTATCAATTTGAACAATTTACTAATTATTTAATTTTTGAAATTTAATTACGATTAATATAAATAAATAATATTAATGGGCCCAATTATTAATTTGAACAGTTTATTAATTATTTTATTTTTAAAATGTGATTATTATTAATATAAATAAATAAAATTAATAACCAACTTATATGTTTCAACAGTTTATTAATTATTTTATTTTTAAAATGTGATAATAATTAAATAAAATTAATAACCAATTTATCTGTTTCAACAATTTAATAACTATTGTATTTTTAAAATGTGATTATTATTATTAATATAAATAAATAAAATTAATAACCAATTTATCTGTTTCAACAGTTTATTAATTATATGACTTTCAAAATTTTATTAATATTAATATAAATAAATAACATTAATGATTAATTTATAATTTGAATATTGTAAGATGATTTTGTGTTTAAATATTTATTTTGTCAATACGTAAAATTTCAATTTTAATTAATTAGACCAGATTGATAAATACTCCCATTTCTCATGCTAGAATAAGTCCTGGAACCTAAGACACCGTTTTTCAATTATTTGACTTTATATTTTGTAACCTTACCTTCATAACTTGGGGAGCTTTAGTGGGACCAAAGCCATTTGTGAGTTGGAAGTCCCCTTCCATCATTCCAGCAATTGTCATTACAAAAACAGATGGATCATCATCTCCCCAACTGTTCACCGTTGATGCATCAGCACTCACCACATCCTCTGTCTTTGCCTGCAACCACCACATTATTATCGACAACAACATCGTATTAGATATCGAAAAATCATCAGAAAGATATAATAAATGAGATATGAAATTAACTCATATATATCTAATATCTTAAAACAGTAAATTTATAAGTTTTTATTTTTATATAATATTTATTTTTATTTAATGTGTGGGATTTTAACTCATATTTGTCGATTTTTACATCATAACACACTTTCAACTTCTATTAAAGGTGGGACCATAATAATATTCTTGCTTGTATAGTTGCTTTTATGTGAGGACAAATTAAGAGATTAATAAATTTTTAAACCCAATAAGAGCTCATAACTATTTTACATGGTGGTATTTCCTTACTATTTCATCTTCTTCCATCAAAAGAAAAGTAGAAAAAACAAACAAAGCACCTGCAGGAAGTGTCCGTTGGAAGCTCTGATTCGAACACGATTCGAATTAGCACTTTCCTTTACAACATTAAACGTGGAAGAATTAGTGGAGATATTGGAAACAGCAACGACTTTAACCCCATCTAACCCCACAAACTGTTTGTTGAACACCCTGAATCTGAAAGTGTTCTCGTCTAGCCTCCACAACTGTAATTAACACGATACAAAATCATGATGAAAATGTAACATGAATATAATCATTATTTAATGAATGAAGAACAACATGAATATGCTCACTCACTCTAAATGTTTCCCAACCGGAAGCAGAAGTGCGATTTGCAACTATGATGGTTCCTCCTCCGGACTCTGCACAAAGATATTTGCCTGTTGTCACAGACTTGAACTGAAGAGCAGTTCCATCCTACAAAAATGGAGAGAGAGAATTGATTTTGCATGAAATAAGAGAGGTATAGTTGTGACAACTGTTTATGTATTTACAGACCAAGAAGTCTTTATTTGGAATGCCATCGAAGAGAGAAGGTTTGATCCAACCTTCAGTCACCAACCACCCGCCTAGATTAACCGCTTTTACTCGAAACTGGGCAGTTGGTCTTCCATGGGATAAGGAGACAACACTGAACAAGCTGAGCAACTGAAGAATCCATGTTTTGAGGTTGACGCAGCTCCTCATCACTAGATGTATCTGTGATATTTGTCTATGTACCCTCCTATCATTCGTCTCAACAATTGTATATATACATAAAGTTATAATTATTCTTATTTATATAATTATTCTTATTCATGTAATCTTATCGAATTTGTTTATATATTAAGTTTTTAATTTTAACTTAACTTTATAAAAAAAATTTATATAATAAGGTTTTAAATTAGTGTAAATTGATTTAAACTCTATTATATTATAGACTTTTAATACATTTTCTTACATCTAAACATATATATTTTGAGTGTGAGATTAGAAATTAATGAATGATGGTTTGATATCGACATGTTACCCGGTGAAATAATAGATCTAATAAACAACAAATCTCTCTAAAATAAATTTTACCTCACAACTCTGATATATATTAAGGAGTTAATTTTAAGTCTTCTCTAAACTTACAAAACTGACTTATAAGGTGAGATTTGTATCTATTTATATTATGTAAATTGAATTTATTTTTAGTCCATACAAAACTTCCGACCTATAACATAAATTGATTGATTATATTTTTAATTAATATAAGTTTTTAACACATTTTTTCATTGGACGACTAAATAGTTAAAAATGAATAAATAACAATTTTGCATTAAGTGTTATGGTATAAGTCCATAATATCTATCTTGAGTCAAGTTTCTTTGTTGAGTTTTTTTTTTTGTGTTATCCTCTGTTCTTTGTTGAGCATTAAAAATATATTATTTTGATAATTTAAAGATAATTTTAATATATTTTAAAATTTTAAAATTAATGATCATCAATATATTTTGAAGACACGTAAAAAAATAACATAGAAAAGACAATAAAAATTCCAAACCCATCTATCTTTTAAAGGTAGAAATAAAACGTAATTTAAATGTACTTTCTTTTGAAAGATAAAATTATCATGACAAGAGTTTTAAATTTTGAAAACTTCAAGACTGAAAATATTTTAAATAATGCATACCGAAAAACTTGAGGTTGAAACATAACTGAAATTCTGGACTCAAAGTTCCCAGAGAAAATATACTTTTTAACTACTAAAATTTTGATATCTTTTTTCACTTGGAGGTTTAAACTTTAACTCATTTTCAAAAACACGATAATAATTTTAACTACTAAATTTTAATTTTTTTTAACATCATATCTTTTAATTGATTTTAAAATATTAAAAATGATAAAAAAAATAAAAAATAAAAAATAATTTAAAAAATATCACTTAATAAGAGAAATTTGTTAAAATATTATTAAAATTTAATAATAAACAATATTTTCAAACAAAAAATTATTGCAGTCCAATGTGAGATCTTAGATAAAGTGTCACCGATGATAGTTTGTATCGCCGCTAAAGTAGAAATAGAAAGTCTGACGAATGAGAGTTTGCGTCGATGATATTGAATACCGAAAATAATAGTTGAAACTCCACCACCGCACTGCTTTTGCTTTGTCTTTTCATTTTATTGACTAGTGGTTTCAGTTGACCTTTGACAGCCCATAAATTACTAGCAAGTTGACAAAAACTTCTAATATGAAGGATAATTACATAATTTTTATTAATAAAATTTATATAATTTTGAAAACTGTATATTATTATACAATTATTTTTTTATTTTTTAAAAAATATATAGATTTTTATAGTGATTTTGTTTACTTTTTAAATATTATATATATATAGGTTTAATTACTCGGATGGTACCCACTTTAGTAAGAGTGTGTTAATTTGGTACCCGTGAAAAAAAAAGTGTCAATTGCATCCCACTTTTTCAAAAGTGTCTCAATCATGTCCCTTTTAGAAAAAAAAAATAATTAATGCCGTTAACGGCACGCCACGTGTCACTCTCTGATTTTTTTAATTTTTTTAATTTTTTTTGCAAAATTTTTTTGTTGCCACGTGTGCAGTCCCTGTTGTGACACGTGGCAATCTCATTGCCACATGACAGGATAATGTCACGTGTGACAAATGTCATTATATTGATTTCAATTTAGTACCCATATATACCTGATTATTTCAATTTAGTTCCAACTTTTGTGCATTTGGTTCAATTTTGTCCCAATTTTTTTTTAATAATTGAAGAACATTTTTTAAGTCATTTTTTATAAGATTAAAAGTAATTAAGTATAAATATTTTTACAACATTAAGTACTGATATTTATATAAAATTTAGTTGTAAAAAAATGTTATATTAATAGAACAATATAATCATCCACTTTTTTTTTCAAAGTAAAACAATACTGTTTATGTCCAATTCAAGACCAAATCTATTATTTGTATAAATGTTATACTAATTTTTTTTATTAAAACTACGTTATTGTATATTATTAACCCATATCTTGTCAATGTATTATTTGACCACTAAATTTTAATATAAATATAAGTACTTAATTTTGTAAAAATATTAATACTTAATTAGTTTTAATCTTATAAAAAGATGAATTAAAAAATATACTTCAATTATTATAAAAAATTGGGACAAAATTGAACCAAAGACACAAAAGTGATGACTAAATTGAAATAATAAGATAAATACAGGTACTAAATTGAAATCAATACAATGACATTTGCTACACGTGACATTATCCTACCACGTGGCACTAACATTACCACGTGTCACAACAGGAACTTGACACATGGTAACAAAAAAATTTTGCAAAAAAATAACAAAAAAAAAAAACCAGAGAGTGATACGTGGCATCCCGCGGGTACCAAATTGATACACTCCTACCAATGTGGGTACCATCCGAGTAATTAAACCACACACACACACACACACACACATATATATATATATATATATAACCATGGCATTTCATTTATCTTGTTTATAGAGTTATTATTAAATAAATTTACTTTTATTTATTTTTAAAACTATACATTTTTTAATTAATCAAAAATTGAAAAAAATACAAATATTAAAACTAATACAATAATTGTTCTGGTATACCAAATAAATCTCACACCGCTTAGGAGTTGAAGTGAAGTGCAGTTTAAATACTCCTTGCCCCTTCACCCCCTCTGAAGCGCCTTTTAAGGACAAAACTATGACAGAACTCCACGCTTCAGAGAGGACAATACCTTTGGGAACACAGTGATTGTTAAAAATAGAAGACACTATATTAAAATGTATTATAAGTGATAAAGAGATGTGATGATGGCATGTAAATCTATCAAAATGGGTTAAAATCCGTGAGTTAACCTAGTCCACCATAGGTTTGAATTGATTTGAGTTAATTTTTTCTTTTGCAGATTTCAGTACGAACCAAAAATGGATCTGACTCACTAAGAACTTGGCTCACCTAGGTTGAACCCGTGGTGAGCCGTGTTGGTTAGCTAATCCGGAAAAAAAAAAAAACCTCACTCTTTACTTAACAGTCCAACCCAAACACACAAGTAATTTTTTTTTATTAATTTTGGGGGAGAGAGACCCATGCCCATAACACTTCATTCGCTCTCTACCTTCTTTGTCTTTCATTAGTCATCTTCTTTTAGTAGGGTATAATCTAGATTTTTATTTAGAATTATGATTTAGCTTTTGTGATCAATGATTTATTTATTGTCTAAAAGGAAAAAAATAAGTTTAAAATAGGTTTAGATTGAAGACAAAAAAATTGTAATTTTTTTAATTAAGTGAGCTCACCTATTTAACTCACCATCTCGTGATGGGTTGGACCGAACTCAAATTTTTTAAGCTCACAAATAAGTTAGTCCGATTGAATTGATTCATTACGTGGTCAACCCGTAGAGGATCGGGTTAGATGAGCCGGATGACCCATTTTAATCGTTCTAATGGCAGGTAACACTAACTAACGAGGACAACACTAATATTATTATTCAGTCACATATTGTGATATTAATTATAAGACACTAACTAATTTATAATAAGATTAACAACAGAGAAAAGGATAAAACCATAACAAGACTAATACTAATTGACTTATATAGTAAAATTTACTTTTATCCAAACATCAATTGTTCTGTGTCACTAATTCTATTCACTCTTCCGCATTTCAAGTGAGTCGTAACAAATACTCTTAGTAACTCACTTTACCTCTCAATAATCGACACCTTTTTTCTTTCATCAGTTGGAGTGAATATGAGTAGCTTATATAATTAACTCCGTCAACTACTACTACTAATTCTACGTAAACTGCATTGCCTCCACCACCACCTCGTTTTCTTCGCCACCAACCTTTTATAAAATGCGGCCAATAAATGTTCCTTCCTTTTATCTCTTTAAACATACACTCTTCTCACTTTCACTTTCACATATGCACTGGTATAAGGGTGCTGCAGGTACTCTTAATGAATCACTCTGTTGTAGAAAACAGAAGGTTTTTTTTTTTTTTTCCTGCTTTTTCTCCACCTGGGGTCATCTTGATTTTTTTTGCATTCATCCTCATAAATCTGCACTTTTTTTTAGTAAGGGTTGTTTTAATTTCCCTATGTTTCACTTTCATTTGCTGTTATTTTCTCATTATTGATGATCAACAATAGCATGTCTTCTAACCTTGTATGAGCTTGTTTTTGTTTACTCTTTTGGTTGATTCAAACATCTAGGTGGGTTTTTGATGCTAATACGGACAAATAAATGTCTACATTCATGATGAATAGTTTGTTTTCAATCTACAGAGAATGGCTGCTGGAGTGTATAACCAAGCAATTGGTGCTTTTCAATCCAATTCTCACATCAACAATTTTAATCACCAGCATAAGTTGAACAACATTGGAAGACTAGCAGTGACAAAGGATTTTATCAGAAGTAACCGTTTATCAAGAAGGAATTTTAATGTAATTCAATGTATAGAATCAAAAACATCTGTGGTTGACTTGGTATCATCCCCTTCAAGAAGCAAAAACAGTGACAGAGACACTCACAAAAAATCAAGTAAGACAAACTCTGCTCTCAGTTGACATGTTTAAATTTCAAAGCTTGTTCATGTGGATTGCAGCTTGAAGTTTGATTAACCATGTTTTAGTTGATTGGAACTATTAAATTGATTCATACTCAGATGAAGCTGCTCTGATCCTTGTTCGACACGGCGAGTCCTTGTGGAATGAAAAGAACTTGTTCACAGGTTGTGTTGATGTTCCCCTCAGCAAGAAGGGTATTGATGAGGCAATTGAAGCAGGCAAAAGAATTAGCAGTATTCCTGTGGATCTCATCTTTACATCTGCTTTGATTCGAGCACAAATGACAGCCATGCTTGCCATGACACAGCACCGCCGCATGAAGGTAGTAACATGAACACCTCAACTGTTAAAATAGACACAACATATCCGCTGAATTTGTGTGTAAACTATAAGGAATGAAACTTCGTGCAGGTGCCTATCATAATGCACAATGAGAATGAACAAGCAAGGGAGTGGAGCCAAGTTTTTGGTGAAGATACAAAAAAGCATTCCATTCCAGTCATATCAGCCTGGCAATTGAATGAAAGAATGTAGTAATCTTCTTCAACTTACAATGTTTGGTACTTGTGTGCATATATATGACATGCTTGTTATCATTTCAGGTATGGGGAACTACAGGGTCTAAATAAACAAGAAACAGCAGAAAGGTATGGCAAAGAACAAGTTCATGAGTGGCGTCGAAGTTATAACATACCTCCCCCAAATGGTGAAAGTTTGGAAATGTGTGCTCAAAGGGCAGTTGCCTATTTTAGAGAACAGGTATGCTATTGTGTAGATTTTGTGTCATGTTCTTTTCAATAAAGAATAAAAACAACAACATATTAGAAACATTACATCATTACAATCTCCTCTTCTTCCTGTTTTATCAAGTGTTATGTGTGTTAAAACTTTACATTGTAGCATCTACAAGAAGCTGATTCCATTGACATTATACTGCAGATTGAACCTCAACTTTTATCTGGAAAGAATGTTATGGTTTCTGCTCATGGGAATTCACTGAGATCCATTATTATGTATCTGGACAAACTAACTTCCCGGGAGGTGATTGGTGAAGTGTTAAGAGTAATGGCAATTTTCTATGTTCACATGTCATAAAGAGCCAAGCTTTATTTTTATTTTCTCACATTTTGGCAGGTGATTAGTTTAGAATTATCAACTGGAATTCCAATGCTTTATATTTTCAAAGAAGGAAGATTCAGTAGGAGGGGAAGTCCTACAGGACCAACTGAAGCTGGAGTTTATGCCTACACCAGGGTAAACACCTATATACCTTTTCTACATCACTCCATTCTGCTAATATATTATTTCTTTAGCATTCTACAAATTTTTATTTAAGAATTTATTATCTGTGGCTTTGGAAAGATGAAATAGCAGTTTGTCACAAGAAACAGATTTAAAGAACACATTTCAGAGTAGTTTCACTATTGACAGCTATGATTTAAAACTACTAGCATATCTCTTCTGAATTGATTATTCATATAGTGGTATTGGTAATACCACTCTGTTTTTCCATATTAAGCATCTTTTCTTTTGTCACCAAAATGTTTATTTCCTAGTTCTTTCTCGAAGAATTTCAAAGTATAATACTCTTAGAAAGTTCATACAAAGAAAAAAAAAAATGAAAGATGCGTATACAAACTTTGTTTGGGACCAGATATTATGTTCGGTTCTCATTTCCTCAAATCTCAAATCTCAAAGAACTCATAATGTCATTACACCGTTACAGCGTTTGGCTCTTTACCGACAGAGATTGGATGATATGCTTCAATAATGTTTTTCTAAGGTTAGATAATAGATGTACACCCACTATTTTACTATTTATGTTTCTTTCATGTACTTTTTTTAGCTTGTTATTACAAATTTATTATCTTTTTTCTTTTGGAAGTATGAGGGAATATACATCTGTAACAAGTGCAACTGAGACCGGTAACAACAAAGTTCATAATAGAGGGGCAGAAGAGTTAATTACTGATGCAATTCAGCAAGGACACCTAGCAAATCATGGAGGCAAGAAAAGCACGAGAATTAAAATAACTAACTCTAGGTTGAAGGATTTTGATTGTTCAAAAGTTTAGTATATATTCTGTTTGTTGTGGTGAGAGAAAGGGAGGATGGTTTTGCTATGAACTTCTCTCTCTGGACCTATTTCTCATATTAAGTTTTTGTTCATACTGTTTTGGGTCATTTTCTGCAATACTCATTATTTGATGAGTACTTTCTGAAATTCAATAATACTACTATAGAGAATTGAATTTGTTCTTGGAATACCTTATTCTCTGTTTCAATTGGTACTTTCATTGATATGGCGAAGAATACTCGCCTCAAAGACCTCACCACTGATGTGGAGCGTATTTTGGAATTAATGGAGACTCGACATCAAGAAAATATAATGCGATTCAAAATGTTAGAAGTTGTCGTAGATAACCTACAGAAGCAAAATATTGAGCGGGAGCACACACCTCAGATTGTTTCACCCCCATTTCAAGTGCGTAACGTCAAGTTGGACTTTCCGCGCTTTGATGGTTAGGAGGTGTTGTAGTAGATTTTTAAAGCAGAGCATTTTTTCTCCTATTATAATACACCGGATGACCATCAACTTACCATTGCTGCAATTCATTTTGACAAGGACGTCGTTCCTTGGTACTAGATGATGACGCGTCATGATTCTTTCCATTCGTGGGTTGCTTTTACTCGTGCTTTAGAAATGGAGTTTGGACCCTCACTATATGAGTGCTCGCGATCCCGCTTGTTTAAACTTATAGAAACAGGTTCTGTGCATGATTATTATGTTCAATTCACTACCTTAGCTAACAGAGTTCAAGGTATATCACCGTAGGCCTTACTAGATTGTTTTGTGGGAGGCTTGAAACCTGATATTAGAAGAGATGCCATTTCTCAATCCCTTGCAACCCTAATTAGAGTTGTCTCCTTGGCCAAGTTATATGAGGAGAAGTATGTTGCCAAATCCAAACAGTACTCTAATTTTCCATCTTCCAAAACACAAGTTGCAAACCCTTCCTTCTCTCTTAGTCAGACCATAAAATCCACTAGCTTACCTCCTCTCCTGCCTAGTCCCCCCTCTGCATTCGAGTTCCACCACTATTCGACATTCCAATGTCAAAAGAATAACCCCTGCCGAGATGCAACTCAAGCGTGAAAAAGGTTTTTGTTATACCTGTGATGACAAGTTTTCACCTACTCATAGGTGTTTCAACAAATAATATTTACTTCTTCAATGGTAGGATGAGAGTAATGGTGAATTACAACCTGAGCCTCCCGATCGTGAGCAGAATTTGGAATTACAATTGGCCCCAAAACATCATATGTCGTATAATGCATTAAAAGGATGCTCTAGTTTTGGTACTCTAAAGTTTACGGGTGTTATTAATGGTCTGATAGTGCAGGTTTTAGTGGATAATGGTTCAAGTGATAATTTTTTGCAACCACGTTTGGATCATTTTTTAAAGTTGCCTATTGAGCCCATTCCCAAATTTCAAGTGTTGGTAGGTAATGGCAGTGCATTAGTTGTTGAAGAGAGGGTCAGTGAATTGGAGGTTAAGATTCAAGGCCATGTCTTAAAATTACCTATGTATCTATTCGATGTCACTGGTGTGGATCTCGTGTTGGGAGCTACTTGGTTAGCCACGATCAGGCCCCACATTTCTTATTATAGTAAACTTACACTTAAGTTTTATTTGGGCAATCAATTTGTCACATTACAGGGTGACCAACCCTTTTTACCAATGTTAGCTCACTTCCATCACCTACGCAGAATGCATCACACACATGCTATATAGGAGTTATTCACACTGCAGTTTAAACAAAAAGACTATTTTTCGGATCAGGGGTTGGTGTTCCCTACTACTATTGCACCAGAATTGGCCGCAATGTTGCATAACTATAGTGTGGTATTCTCGATGCTTGTTGGATTACCTCCTCATCGGTACCACAATCATTCCATTCTGTTGTTGTCAGGTTCAACACCGGTAAAGGTTCGCCCATACAGGTATCCCCATAGCCAGAAAGAGCAAATTGAGATTATAGTTCAGGAAATGTTGATTGCAGGAATTATTGTCCCAGTAATAGACTTTTTTCTTCCTTGATAATACTTGTTAAGAAGAAAGATGACACTTGGAGGTTCTACACTGATTATAGAGCCTTGAATGCTATAACTATTAAATATAGTTTTCCTATTCCCACTGAAGATGAATTAATTGATGAGCTACATGGGGCAAAATTCTTTTCGAAATTGGATCTTCGCTCTGGCTATCACTAAATATTAATGAATGAATAGGACAGATTTAAGACTGCTTTTCGCACCCATCAAGGCCACTATGAATGGGTTATGATGCCGTTTGGTCTCACCAATGCACCAACCACATTTCAAAGTTTAATGAATGAAATTTTCCAGGGTATGTTGAGGAAATTTGTGCTTGTATTTTTTAATGATATATTAGTTTTCAGCCCCACTTGGCTAGCACATTTACAACACCTTGAAGTAGTGTTGCAAAAATTACAACAACATAAACTATTTGCTAAATTGTCTAAGTGTTCTTTTGGGTTGTAACAAGTGGATTATCTTGGCCATACTGTTTCAGCACTAGGTGTGGCAATGAATAAGGATAAGGTGCAAGTTGTCTTATAGTGGCCATGTCCGAAAACTTTGAAACAATTGAGCCATGACATGTGAATCACCTTAAGAATGATTATTTGCTTCCTATTGATTTCAATTAGGAAGGTCTGAATTATGTCTTCATGGTCTTCAAACCATACTTCAAGCCTTCCATGATTCAAGGCATTGGCAGAGGATGAAGTAGGTGGGATGGAGCTTTCATCATCTGAGGGGGTTGTTCGTTGTCTTTTAGGCATGGTGAATTGTAGGTTTGGCTCTTACTAGCATGTGAGAATGCCAATGCATGATACTTATGCAAGTATTTATAAAATTAGCATGTTGATTTTCAAAATCAGTCAATTAATTTGTACAAATTTTATGGTTTGAGTGCAATATAGGAAATCACAACCAATTAAATGTGAGGGAATCTATATCAGAGTATGCAGTAATGTATTTCCCATGCGTTTTATGAATGATCCACTCACAAACAGTTCACATCTAATGCATGCACATTGGAAATCAAGTAATTAAAGCACTTTATGGTCAATGCAATATGAAAAGTTGATTTTAGCTAATGTAATTAAAGCACTTGATGGTCAATCAATTAAAATCAATTCAAGCAAATCCATATCAGCATAAGTGATTTTAACACATAAAAATACAAAGTTAGTCGACTAAAACTGTACCATAAAATTGATTTTTAGTGCAGTGGCAGTTTTAAGTGAAATCTATGTGTTGATTTTGCAGTTTTAGTTGACTAAAAATTTGATATCACACGAAATTCACACCAAACCAATTTAAATTAAATATATGTGTTGCTTGTGAGATTTAATAGATTGAAATAGTTCTAGAACACAAATTATGCAGATTTTGACATTTTAAGTGAAATCTATGTGTTGAATTTGTAAATTTAGCTGACTGAAATTCTGGCAGTTTTCAAATTATGCAGATTTTACCACTTTAAATGCAACACACACATGATCTAATAAGATTAACAAGCCAACATACATTCTTCATGTCAAGAATACCTAATTCAGTTCTAAGCTTATTAAATCTATCACATGCAAGTGGTTTGGTGAATACATCCACAAATTGATTTTCAGTTTTTACAAACATGATTTCAATATCACCTTTTTGAATATGATCTCTTATGAAATGATGCCCAATTTCAATGTGTTTAGTTTTAGAATGCTGAATTAGACTGTTAGTTAGGTTGATTGCACTTGTATTATCACCATAAAGAGGTACCTTTTTTAGCTTTACACCATAATCCATAAGTTGATGCTTCAACTATATGCTTTGAGCACATGGATGTCCAGTTGCTATGTACTCAGCCTCAGCTATAAATAGTGCTACACATGCTTACTTCTTGTTATTCCATGAGATTAGGCTTGATCCAAATAGATGGCATATACCACTTGTGCTTTTCCTATTCAATTTGCACCCTGCATAGTCAGAATCTGAAAAACCACTAAGAACAATGTTGGATTCATTAGGGTACCATAATCCAACATTAGTTGTCCCTTTCAGATACTTGAGATCCTTTTTGTAGCTTTGAAGTGTGATTCCTTTGGATTGGATTGAAACCTTGCCCACAAGCAAACACCAAATTGTATATCCGGCCTAATAGCGGTTAGATATAGCAAGGAACCAATTAATCCTCTATATTTGGTTGAATTAACTTGTTGTCCAGCTTCATCTACATCCATAAGGCAGTTTGTAGCAATTGGAGTGACAGCCTCTTTGCAATCCTCCATTTTGAACTTTTTGAGTAGGTCAAAATAGTATTTTGATTGGCTTAAAAATGTCCATGCATGAGTTGCTTCGCTTGCAACCCTAGGAAGTAGGTTAGCTCACCCATCATAGACATCTCAAATCCTCCCTGCATAGTTGCAACAAACTCTTCACACATGGAGTTATTACTTGATCCAAAGATTATATCATCTACATATACTTGAACGAGTATTACATCCCTTGCATGCTTTCTAATGAAAAGTGTTTTATCAACCACACCTCTAGCATATCCTTTAGATAAAAGAAAGTTGCTTAACCTCTTATATCACTATCGTGGTGCTTGTTTCAAACAATATAAAGCCTTTTTAAACTTGAAAACATGATTAGGATAAAGGTGATCTTCAAAGCTAAGGGGTTGTGATACATACACTTCTTCATTTAAGAAACCATTCAAGAATGCACTTTTCACATCCATTTGAGAAAGTTTGAAATTACACATGCATGCATATGCTAACAATAACCTCACAGCTTCTA
>Ga0099822_1004377_pt1 | contig 18389 bp, 5 predicted proteins | sample CowpeawhiteBW_FD_76839 | JGI IMG/M metagenome (GOLD analysis project Ga0099822, IMG submission 76839) | Root nodule microbial communities of legume samples collected from California USA - Cow pea white BW | ecosystem: Host-associated > Plants > Roots > Nodule | place: USA: California | collected...
CTTTTTTTTTTTATATATATATATATAAAAAAAAAAAATATATATATATATATATATATATATATATATATATATATATATATATATATATATAATAGAAAATTTTCATATTTCAAGAAATTGTTCTTATAATTTTTTTATAAAATTTTGTAAGAATTTTTTTTTATTATTTTTTCTAAAAATTTTAATTAACAGGTAATTTTTTCATACATAGTTATTTTTTTCAAAATTATAAAATTCTCAAATATTTTTTATAAAATTGTTTTCCAAAAAATATTTTGTACAAAGTATTTTGAAAAAAATTGATATTAACTTTTTACAAATTATTTTTTATAACAAATTTTTTAAGTATTTCGAAAAAAAAATCAAAACAAAATTAATAAAAAATATGTGCTTTTTTTTTAATAGTGATTCTTGAACAGCTTCATATGATATAATTTCTAATTTTGTATAATAAACTGTTAGATTTCAAAAAAGAAAACATACCTTTATAAAAACAAAATACTCATAATTACACATTTTCACATCACATGCATCATCTAATTACGATCGTTTAATAATAAAAATCATTAATTTATAACAACAATTGACTTTATTTCTAGAAGACCAATGAATTGAATATTATTATTCACTCACACAAAGCTACTTTCTAAGAGTTAAGTCATTTTTATATTATAGAGTAAATTCCTTACATTTTACTAGATATGTTTTTTTTTCCTTCTCACATGAATTCCAAATTATATAAACTTCCATCAACTCTCACAACATAATTTCTTATTTTTTGTGAATTCAATATTAATAAAGTCAGAATAATTTGCTTCCAAATCACCGTTACAACCTACAACCTTTGAACGTATTAGTTTTCCTTAAAAATAACTACATTCACGTCATACAAATACCATATCAACATATCATTATAGATTATGGGCATCACATTAGTATAGGAAAGTGATCTATCCTGTTTGAGTTTTCTAAATTTTTATCGAAATTAATTTTGCTCAGTGTTGCAATCGACTCGTCCAACGACCAAGTACTATGAATAAAAATTGAGAAATTTGCTCAATAAGATAAGACTTGTCTAATGACCCAACTAGTATGAGCTCTTAGTTTTCTACAAATTGAATTTCGCACAATGATTTAAACCCTGGGAGCCTTACTCAAACAACGCATCCAATGAATTTTGACTCCTTACTGAGTAAAACAATCTAAACTCTTTGTTTTATAAACATGAATTTTTCTTAGTGAGAGAATTACTCGTCCAACAAATCTGTATAATTTTAAAAATCTCTCGGATATATCAAAGCCTCAAACTAGCTCTAGCTAAATTTTTTTTTTATGGTATGTCATGCCAAAAATGAAATACTTGTTATAAACTTGATCTCTCACTAAACTTATTTAATTTAATATATATCTCAAATAAACTCACTACTCACACAATTGATATATGTTTTTGACAGGTATCAAATCACTCTCATATTTTAAGAACCAACCGTACCACAATTCATTTAAATAATTCAATTCGAGTATAGAAATCACAACATTTCTACAACTAAATTAAACTAACAATAAATCTTATAAGAATTCAAGCCAACTTCCCTTATTTGTATTAAGACGCTTGACTTTAATAAAATTCTAAGAATTTCCATTCTTACAAGATATTATACTTGTGTAAAAAAATGTGTATAAAATGAAACTTTTAATAATTTTTTTTAAGATTTAATAATAAAATATTTAAATTTCACAGAGAATATAATTTCTGCTCTAAATCACTGTAAGTCCTTACACGTAATAAATAAAATAAATATATAAAGTGTTTGAAAAAGCATGTACAAAGAATTATGTATTCAAATTTTATCGTCACGGTTGTAAAAAATTATATACTCTCATTTTTTTAATTCTCACATAATTCACCATGTTGTTTCATTAAGTTCCTTTTATTATTATTATTATTATTATTATTATTATGTTTATGTATAATCATTGTATATAAGATAATGATTTTAGTTTTTGAATATGAAATATCTTTTTACGCATTTTTAAGTAGATGTCTTGTAAGGTGATATATTACTATTGTACTTTAGCTATAATCTTGATTGTTATTTTTCTTGTCTTTGATTAGATAAACTAATTGGAATTATTTTGATAGAAAATGAATATCAATTATTATAGAAAAAAAATATTTTGCTCAACAAAAAAAAAATATTTCACTCATCACAAATGTGGGACAGCCCGTGGGCTCGCGGGCTAATCTAGGGTGAGTCAGAAAAGTGAACTCAAAATTAAACTGCGAAACGGACCAATCTAATCCACACTTTGTGAGCCAAAACGCGAGATGGGTCAAAACGGATCAGACCAGTTCGCTTTGCAATCCCTAAAAAAAAGGAAAAAAAAAAGTTAGAAAGTCTTATATGCCATATATTGAAGTAAAGTTGTCAAGATAAATAGTAAAAGGAAATAGTGAAGTTGGTAGAATGAAAAATGCACATAGAATTATTTTTAAAGGTGCGTATATAATTAAATAAAAAGAGTATTATTAGATGTGTATATTGAAGAAATATTAGTGCAATTGGTTTTGAAAAGAAAGTGGTGAGATAGGGACAAAAATGATGGGAAAGGAGGAAGAGAGAGAAGAGAAAAGAAGCGGTGTTAGTATTAGTGAAGCATATGCTTTTAAGCTGCTTCAATTATGCTAAGCTTTTGTAATGTTGTATAAAGTAGAAGATCAAAGTCCATTCTAAAAAAACACTCAAAGGCACACCAATTAACCATCATAACACTCACTCACACCCCTCCAATGATGTGCACCTCTATCTTTTCATTCTTTACCTAAACCCTTTAAAAGCCAAAGGATTGTCTTCCAAGGAATAACGTATGAATCAACTTTTTCTGTTACCTTTTAAAAGCAGATGCTGACACCTGAAGCCTTGCTTATTATTATTTTATTTTCCAAGATAAAAAGTTTCCAACTCAAATATTCCTCTCTCCTGATAATAAATATAAATATAAATAAAAATAGATATTGTGTGAGACAGGATAGGAGTTGAGAGAGGCATGGATGACGGAAGAAGTAGCCGACGAAGCAAAACATGCCTTTTTGGATTGCTCATCTTTTGGTAGATATGCAGCCTTTTAGACCACCATGCTTACCTGTTCCCTCTTCCCTCTCACTCTGTTTACAATAACATTTTAATCAACTTTTACAACTTTTCCTTCCACTTTTATCTTTTCTCTTCTCTCGCTTCCTTCTATTTCACATAATTCCACCATATCCAACATAACATCAAATCAAACCGCTACCATATTTTATAATCCTAAAAAGCTGCAAAGTATATGTATTATTATTATTATAAGAACAGGAAATATCCACCGTATCTTATTCCATTTTTACATTAATGTCTGATTTGAGGCAGGGAGCAGCGGCAGCTGGAAGGAACTTCCACGTCATCTGGATCCCATTTAACATATAATTCGGAATAGTAACCGTGTCATAAGACATTAACGTTTGAATGAATCGGAAAATAAGGTGCAATTATTCAAATAAAAAATGAGGATAAGAGGTGCCCATAACCACACTGGGACAGTGACCGTCTAATACTTCAAATCTTGTATAATGATGCATGTCAGTGTCCATGGGTCTGGAACAACCTGGCAATTTTATCTTATTATGTCATCTGCTTATCTATCTACACAAATTTTATTACCTCTTAAATTCATTTTTGCCTAACATATCTTCTCTTAATGCATGCTCCATTTATAGATCAAAAACCCCATCTCTGTGTTTCACCCATGCCTACTACTTTGCAGTGGCCCAACAATTGTTGCACCAATCCAACTTTAGGAATTGCTATTTACACCCCCTTCTTAATTTCTCATACCAAATCTCTTTTTTTCCTAAATTATTCTTAATTCTTTCTATCTCGTTTATCCTCCTCCTTCTTCACCTAAGATACACCTACTTCTCTTATCTCAAGGTGCAAACCTCGCAAACATTCAACGGAAGCAACAAAATCCACTTTATCTAAGTTGATGTTGTCCAACGTTATTTGTTGTGTTATTCATGTAATTGAAAATGTGACAAGATTAACCGGTTCTTCGAAGCTTTGATCCAATACCATTGAAATCCAACCTTCGAACATTCAAGGCACAAGGAATGTTATTTTCAATTGGAGTGGATTAGGAAAACAACCAAAGACAGTACCAAGCAGAATACTTGCGAAATATGCGTTAATGTTTCGGTGAAAATAATATCTTTATGTGAAAAGGAAAAATTAGGCATTATTAGAAATAATTGAGATGCGAGAAGTGGAAGAAGAAGAAGAAAGGGGAGTGTAAATAGTAATTGGTTTAAAGATTTGATCAGTAATATGCCCCTTCAATATGCTTTTTCATTGAAGGCCCAATACTACTTTCGTTAGAAACCCATCATTCTTTGGGCCGTTTCTCTTGTTACAATATACGCAGAGAGCTTCTTCCTGCACCTCTATAAATCTTCCGTTACATCCCAGTTAAAAGAAAGCCTCTTTTTATTTTTTAAATTATGTAATCCAGAAGCTTTTTTTGTAATTTAGAAGTTAAGAATAACTTTCAAAAATTAAAGGTGTTAGAAAAACATAGCTTTGAATTGTACAATCCGAAAATTATTTATTTTATAATTTATTTTTTACTTAAATTATATAATCTACAACTTTTCTTTTAAATAATTTTTGAATTGTATAATATATGAGATTGTAGGAGAAAATTTATAAATGTGCATATAAACAATTGGATACATACATAGAGTATACCAATGAAAATGTTAGAGAAATGAAATAACAGAACACATGTTCAACCTATTGAATGAATGAATAGTTTCTACAATTTTACTCCCTCGGTTTATTTATAGTTTATGTTTGCCATTTAAAGTTTCAGAATTGTATTAGTTGTGTCTTTGTTGATTATACTCTGATGCCCGTATTGAATTTGAATGATAACTAATTTAAAACATCCTTCAACTCTTACTAACTATTTTCATCTATGTGAGTCCAATATTAACAGGGTTAGATGAGTTCTCTTCTAGAATCACAATTCAATACACTTGCAAACAAACAATTTTAAACATTTAAAGTACATATTTATTATGATAGTATGTTATGCGTGAGTAGAAGATGGTGCGACTGAGAGAGTGGTGAAACAATATAATGATGGTGGTTTTCCTAGAGAGAGTAGTGGTCATTTGTATTGTATATATTCTCCTAATTGATAAGTATTAATTATCTTTCAAAAGTTTTGCTTTGTTTTTCTAATGGAGAAGATTTGTAAATACATTTTATATACTTATATGTCAATTTTTTTTATCAATTATGTAATATTTTAAAGCTTAATTATGTTTTAAGTCCACAATAAATTTAGAAAATTTCAATTGAATACTTGATAAATATTTGTAGTCTATCAAGTGTTCAATAAATTTATTTTTTCTATTGAGTCTCACTATTAATTTTTTTGGTCAATTGGATGATATAATGTCACTCCTATTGTCATCACATGTCATTTTATTATTTTAAAATTTTAAAATTTAAAATTTTTAGGATTTTATAATTTTTTTAATTAAAATTTTATAACTGTATAATTTAATATTTTTATAATTTTATTGTTTTAATTCAAAATTGTATAATTATAAAATAATAATAAAATCATAATACTTTTTATTGAAATTTGTAAAAACTTCTACCTTCAGAGAGACATATTATTGGATTAATGATGTAACGTTCTAGAAGTTAGTTTTACCTTTTTACTATATTAAAAATTGAACTCCATTAAGACAAATGTTGATATGTGATAATGAATACTTTTAAAAAACTTAGTTTTCATAAAAAGAAAATATTGATAACAGTTTTAATGCATAACAGTATCATATAATTAATAAATTTTTCAATAAAATTAATACATTACTTTTTATATCCATAAAATTTAAACAAACTTTCTCAAAATACATTTATTTAACCAAATGAATTTTTAGTTGTTTATGAGAGAAAAAAAAACTTGCATAAAAAACTTGGTTATTTAAATTCAGAATTGTATAATTATAAAATTATCATTTATTATTTGAATTAAAATTAAAAATATATCATAATTTTATATTCACAAAATCATAATTTTATAATTATATAATTTTCAATTAAAATATTAAAATCATCAAATTACAAAATATTACAAAAATATAAAATTATTAAATAATAAAATGACATTTGACACAGTTAAACAAGATGATATTACAAGATAATAATCTTGTTAATCACTTAAGAATTACATCACCTCACATAAAAAGTTAATTGCGACATATTAATGGAAAAAAATAAATTTATTAAGTACCCAATAACCTACAAAAATTAATCCGAATTCGGTAAAAAAAATTTAAAAAATTTATCAGAAACTTAACATATAATTAAGCCAAAATTAGTAAGATAAATACCGTCAAATTGAGGTGTTACACTTAGGAATGACAAAAATATCCGTGCCTGCGGATATCTACAGATAAAATCCGCGACGGATAATTACTACCTACGGGTAGCGGATATTTTAATACCCGCTTATAAACGGGTCGGGTATGGGTATCATACTATCCGTATTTACGGGTACTCGTTACCCGCAAAAAATTAAAATTAAAATGTAATTTATATTTTATTAAGTTAAATTTAATTAAAATTATAAGTAATAGTATATTTTATTATGTCAAATTTAATTATAATTAAAATTTAATTTAATTTATATTTTATTTTTATAATTTTATATTAAAAAATTTATAAAATACATATATTTTGAAATATTTGCAGGTATCATGTATCCACGGGTATCAGCGGATTTTAAAAATATCCACGGATATTTTTTAAGCGGATACCCGATGAGTAAACAGACAGATATGGACGGATTTTTTTTTGACGGGTCGGATTGCAAGTAGACACTATCCATGCCCGACCCGACCCGACCCGTTGACATCCCTAATTACACCAGTCATAATAATAAAGCAGTAAAATTGTCAACAAATGTCGACTATTCATTCTCTGTATAATTTATATTTAACGTACGCTACGACTTATAAATATAATGGTAAGTACATCTATTTTAACAAATAAAAAGTTCATACTGGTCTACTTTTCAAAATTGAAAGACTTGATTGAATTTTAAAGGTTTCATATTATCACATTTTAAAATTGAATACTTCATTGATATTTTTATTAATAGAAGGACTAAAGCTAACATAAATAAATAAATAAATAATAGAGAAAAATGTAATTAAGCCTAAGAAAAATCTGTACAGACCGCAATGATTGAATTGAGATGAATTGGAATTAAATCGATTCATACCGTTTGGGTGGTGGAGAAATAAATTAAAATATGAGTGAAAGTCGTTTAATCAGTCTAAACCACAAATTTCCAGAGTTGTAAATGGCATGGTAGATAAGTGTGACACATGAAGGACGGGATGAGTCACCGTTCTAATCTAGTACGTGTTGGAAAAATTGAAGCCTTCTGGCTAACGGTTCCTTAACACTTGTCATTGTTTGAAGCAGTTCTATCTTTGACACGCACCTCGCATACCTCATTGACATATGTAACATCGATGTGGACTACTCCTAGATTGATTCATCACATTCCAGATTTATCAAGTTTCAGGACCAAAAGTTGCCGCACACGTTTCACTCACTTTGACCTCCTTTTTGTATTGGATTTGGATATCCAAAGGAACCATCATCCATGCTTGAATTTTGTTCAAATATAAGATAACTTCATCTACTATACCTCAGGGTAGTTTGTTTTCACAGCTCCCTCTCAAGAAACAAGTCATGCCCGAGAATGGGTCACATGACTCGGATAAGATCAATCCATTTCATCCCTTCCTTGCCAAGTGTCAACATAGCACAAGCTACTTAGGATATAACTTTTATGTGATTGAGCAATTTCGTGTTACTTAGGTACATGAATTGAATATGCTTAGTTTACTTGGACAAATCTTATTGGATCATTATCTTATAATCTACTGAACTTTCAAGTCAATCAATAAAACTGGTTTGGTTTTAGGTAGGATAAACTGCTTTTAGTTTATGGGTTTTATTGTCGGAGACAGCCAAAGAAAATTGTTCATTTACATGGAAAAGTTTGAGCGAGTGGTTGGGTACTGCACAAGAAACTTCTGCCGACCCACTGAAATTTCAAAACAAAAATATCAGCATGCACGACCACTCAAGCTTGTCTAAAATAAGTGGTTCTCCCATCGGAGCCAGGACTTGCAAAATAAAGTAATACATATTATGACAAGTTTTAGGTATGGAGAATAAGAACATACTTCATTAACACAGCATCTTATAGGAGTACTATTTTACTATATAATTATTTGCGTACGAATTTGATAAAGAATTAGATAGTGTATCTAGATATCAATTGAGAGACTTCAACAATACTCTAACTTCCCAAATAATACACTTTTCTTTTTTTATTTTGTGTTTTATAGTTCAATATGTGCATTAGAATTTCTAAAAGGACGTTCCTAACTTTTATCCGATTATTGTCTTAATAGTATAAGTACCTGAAAAAAGTTAGTAATTTCTGGCTCGACAAGATAAGGCAGAGAGGTTTGAACATCTGCTGATTTTTTTCTGATAAATGGTTGGTGATAATTTCATTTATCAAATTTACTGAGATTGAGACAGTACATTGGTAAAAAAGTGAAGATCGTTGACAATTAACTCTTCCACACACCGCAGCATCTATGACAAGTTCTTTGCAAGGAAAAACAAGTTTGCCAGCCTGTTACTGTTAATGGTACCTCTAACCTTTGCAGGACTACAGCTGCATGGTCTGAGCCTCATCATATGAAACTCGTGCCTAAATTTAATTAAACTCCAAAAACCGTACTTTTTCCCTACAATTTGCAACATCCAACCATAAAAAAAAGGAAGTTCAGTATTGCAAGTTTCGGTTTTCACTCAGAAACCAAGGAAACTTTCGCAGGCAGTCAACGAAAATAATAGGGTGTCAAGAAAATTAGTTGTCTCCTCAAACCTTATTTTATTGTTGAAAGAGTGCTGTTAGGCATGTTTTCATTGAACGGTGCAGAAACTCATAATCCTTGTTTCATACAAAAACGAAAAAATTTAATGCGAGTTATGTGAAGAACATGAATCAGCTAAACTGTGAATTTCTAAGTATTGACCTTTTAAAATCAACCTATGAAAGTATCATTCTGTACAAATACTGTTTTCTGTATCACTTTCTATAATGTTCCTCACAATACTTGAGAAGTTATTATGGATGAGGATGGTGTTGATGGGCACGCAAGTCCTTCAAGCAAATTGATTACTTCGTTAGTATCATCCAAATAGTACTTTGCCATACTTGGTTTTTGTCCAACAGTGCATGCAAACACTTTGGCTATGGTTGGCAGAGCTGGATTAGACACCGAACGAGCAATACTTTCGAACATATCTTCATCTGAGCGATCATCTCCTATGCATAGTAGAAAATCAGGTGACTTTCCCTTACTTCGCATAGTTGAGATAATGTCTTCAACCGCTTTACCCTTGCTCACACCCTGCATTTCATACAACAAATAATTCAACGAATTACCATCACAAAAGTCACCTCGATAAACAACTTTCGTCCCAATTAAAAAAGGAAAACCTTTTTTTCCGTCTCTCCTAACAAAACAAACCATTGTCTAAGTAAACATATACGCATTTAGGCCCTAAGTTAAGTACTACCTGAGGTTTAACTTCAACTATATGTTGTCCCCTTGTGACCACCACTGACTCATTGGCCAGCACACTTTCCAAGTGATCAAGAAGCTCTTTTGCTTGGCATGATCCAAAATAAGGATCTGCTTCTTGATGATGCCACACCATTGCGCTTTCCTTGTGTTCAATGAAGGAACCATCCGTTGCTTCTGTATAAAGCGCCATCACAGGTTCTGCAATCATTTTCCATTCACAGTCGACTGCCAATCCGCAAGTCTCCCAAGTAGAATTCGTACTCCACCTGCAAACAAATGAAAAACGAAAAGATGATATCACAACAAGAAACACCAAAACCGAACATTTACCAATCTTCGACAACATGGAAATTCAATGTACCTAGTGAAGAAACCATGCTCAGCAGAGAGACCCAATTTCTCACAGGGAGAAAACCATTTGCTCAAGCAATCTTTATCCCTGCCGCTCACAATGAACACCATATTTTCGGGGTCACTGCATAAGTAATTCAACACAGAAATAACTTCCCTGCTTGGAGTCTTGTTTATTGAGGCCTGTGGCATCACGGTGCCATCGTAGTCCAAAAGGATCAACCGACTGTGTGTATCTCTATACGCAGAGGCAATGTGATCTACAGAGAGCTTCCTAAAGGTAGGATCCAGAGCAACAATTCTAAACCCCAATCCGAATCCAACACCCCAGTACCTCTTGGAATAATGCTCTCTACAAGCTCTATCTAAATCCTGATCAAAACTCCTTGCCCAGTAAGCCACGTCATGAGAGCTAATGTACTTGTAATGCTTCTCATGGCGCAAATGTTTCTCTGCCTCCGACATTGTTGCAGCCGAACTCATTGCCTCAGCAACTTCATCAATGTTCCACGGATTAACCCTGATGGCTCCACTGAGAGAAGGGGAACACCCTATGAACTCAGACACAATTATCACGCTCTTTTTAAGGGATTTGTTATCCTCGCCTTCAACCCCAAGAGCCTTATCCAAAGCAACAGTCCCCTGCCTACACACGGTGTACTCATAAGGCACCAAATTCATCCCATCCCTCACAGCATTCACGACGCAACACTCAGAAATGGAGTAATACGCTACCTTCTCCTGCGTGGAAATTGGTCCATTCACAAAAACAATAGGCTTGTACCCCTGTTGCGAATACTTCTCATTGATATCCCTCGCAATAGCCTCACTCTCGCTCTTCACATCCTGAATATCCTTCCCTTTACTCCTGGCAGCGTTCAGAATCTGAACCAACACGACCCGACCCCGCAAACCTTCGTCCATTTCCAGAAGCTTCCCCAGAGCCAAGAACTTCAAACTAATCCCCTTGAACAAGTCCATGTCATCCACCCCCAATATCACAATCTTTCCCTCAAACTCCTTCTTCAATTCTTTCACCCTTTTTGACGTCTGGGGCAACGACAACACCGACTCCAAGAGGCCCAAGTGAATCCCCGCGGGAAGGATCTTAATCGTCACGGTCCTACCGTAATAATCCAAACCAATGTAACCCCTCTTGGACTCGTAATCCAGCCCCAACATTCTGCTGCAACACGATAGGAAATGCCGCGCGTAGTCGAACGTGTGGAAGCCGACCAAATCGCAGTTGAGAAACGCCCGGAGAATGTCCTCGCGCACTGGCAAAGTCCTGTATATCTCGGAGGACGGAAAGGTATTGTGCAAGAAGAACCCCAGTTTCACGCGGTGGAACCGCTTCCGCAGAAAAGTGGGGAGGACCATGAGGTGGTAATCGTGAACCCAGACATAATCCTCGTCTGGGTTGATAACTTCGGTGACCTTGTCGGCGAAGATCTTGTTGGCCAGGACATAGGCCTTCCACTGGTCGCGGTCGAAGTGCGCGCCCTGGCTCGGCGACATGGGTAGCATGTAGTGGAAGAGAGGCCACAGGTAATGCTTACAGAAACCATGGTAGAATTTTTTGTGAACCTCTGGGGGTAGAAACGTTGGGACGCAGCGGAACCTTTCGAGGAGTAACTGAGCCACTTCTTCTTGTTCGCTCGCTTCGATCTCTGCTTTCAACGAACCAACGTACAACACTTCCACATCCGGAGGGAAGCCATCTTTGAGCTGAAGGACCAGGCTGTCTCTGTCCCACTCGAACCTCCATTTCTTCTCCTCACGAAATGCGCGTATCGGTAACTGATTCGCCACCACGATCCGCCTCTCGCGCGGCACCGGCGAAACCACCTCGTCCAATCCAGAATTCTCCATGCCGTTCATGTCCAACTCCGCCACGTCTCCGGTATCCGTGGTGACCAGCCGCGGAACCCGAGCCAGCGCTTGGTAATCATCCACTGATACCAAATTCAACAACCCCAAGCAAGATCTTGATAGCATTGTCCGGAAAGAAAAGAATAAAGAAAGAAAAAGAAAGAGGATTTTTGTTGAGGGGGTGACGTTTCTTGTGTTGTTGTGAATGAGATGATGGTGGTATTAGAGAAAGATGGATCTTTGAGTGATGAAAATCCCAGATACTGATGCACCTTCCATGATGGAAGAGCGTGGGTGGCGTTTTTGTCTGCAAGAAGACTAAGAAACTAGCGAGGATAAGAACGAAGTGAAGGAAAACTCAACCGGTTTTTATGTAAACGTCTTCATCCAACGGTTCACGTTTCTTGTTCTCTCATCTCAGTTTCCTAATTCACGACTCTTCTCTCTGCTCACTGCTGACTGTAACCGACTACTCTCTCTCCCTCTCTTCCCTATGATGGCGTTATCCTTCATTTATTACCTTACTGTGGTATAGTTTTGTTTTCGGGGGTGGGAAGTTTACGGGTTATAGCCGGTAGAAGCGGATAAGGATGTAGGTGTATTTAAAGATGAAAAAAATAAAGGGAAATATGAATTGAATGCCAATTCATAGGATCACGTGGTCTTTACGGCAACGTAAGGGAAACAACATTTCCATTCTTATTAGCATATACAGATTTTATTCAATAATATATTTTTTATTATTTTCAATATAATTGCACGTTCCTAAAGTTAATTAATACAAGAGCCATGTTAGAATTAGAGATGAAAGACTTTTTTTAATGTGGCAGTTTCCCGGTCAGAACTAAAGATCAATGTGAAATAGCACTATAATATATTTAAAAGATTGTTTTTTATTAATATAAACTTTCTTGCACACATGAATATGAAATCATGCATATGAGCACATTCGTAAAGAGATGACTACACATGAATTTGGCGTTGTTGAGCAGTGTGAATGGGAGATGTGAGACAGAATGCAGAAAATAATGAAAATATTGGATTGTAAATTAGAGGAAAGGGGAGGGATAGAATAAAAAAATAATGAGAGGATAACGTTATTTATGGCATTGACTATTTACCTACTGCCACTACTGTTTAAATTGCAATAACGTAGAGGTCAGTTAAAAATGGTTTCATAAATGGTAGAGATAGGATTGTATAATATAATAAATTAATTTAATAATTAAAAGTGATGAGAATAATTGTAGATAAGTGTGGTTGAATGCAGGAGTGGGAAAGTGGATAGAAACGAGGGATATGATGGACAGGTGGGAAAAATGGAAACGTTTAAAAGAGAAAAAGCAAGATCATTCCTGGTTCGCCAACAACATCCCAATCCATGTTCACACGGATGTCTTCTACTTTTATCGTTTGAACTCAATAACTTTGCTTGGTGTTCCTTTTTTATAGTTATTAAAAAAAATTACATCCAAAATTAATTATGATGTCTCTTTAAAACATATTTATTTTAGTGCTGTAATTTTGATTATATCTTTTCATGATTTTGTATAAAAATCAAATCTCCTCTTATCTTCTTCCTTTTCCTCTTTTCTCTACATATCTAGTAATTCAAATAAAGCCCATCTTCTATTTCTCCGTATATTCATGATCTTGTTACCATTGAAGCGTTAGTTAGAAGAGAAATGATATTGATGTTTAAGGTAAAAGGAGTTCCTAGAAGTGGCCAGGTGGATGTGTGCCTGACTAACGTGGCGTGTGGGTGTCGCCTTTCCTTCACGGACAACTTTTGACTGCTGACTTGGCACCCATGCTTTTCTTTTTCCTTTTTTTTTTTATATTAAAAGACTAATCCTTTAATTCCACAATAATCCCTCAATCTCCCGAAACCAAAACAACCCTCGCATGCTTTCTTTCACACACTCCTTCGTCATAACACCTGTTTTAATAAATAAATAAATATTTTAATATAGAGTAAAGCATGAAATTTTAAAAAATAAATAAATAAACAGTTAACCTAAAATAAAATATAACTGGTTAGAAGTGGATTTTACGCCGAATATATTTATTTTGTGTATGGATAAAAAATTAGTGATGATTCATTAGCGGTTTATTGTTTGGTAGAACAGAATATAAAATAAAATCAATATGATAGATTCAATTTAGCTTTGATATCATGTTAAAAATAAATTTTAAATTTAACTCAACCCATAAAATCGACATAAAAATTGTACTCACTTATATATTATTATTTGATTTTATTTTTATTTGATATATAACTTCCCACGCTACTTATTCAGAATTTTTTCTTCCACGAATTACGCTTACCTTCACAAATGATAATAAAAAAAGCACCGACTGATAGATTTTTTAATCATTATTTATTCATAAAGATCATATCACCGTTTATTTAAACTTTTTCAAAACATTTTAATAGTAATAATTTTTCTTATCTTTTATAGATTTGTTGAAGCTTTTCACAATATCCGATAGACATAAAAAACAATGAATTAATTCTATCAGGAGAATATTATCAAAATATTTATTGCCTTTTAAAATCCTCGTTTTCTAATTATGGGAAAAAATATACTTTTGTTTTATAGGTAAAGACTTCTAAAAACTAAAAAAAAGAAATTGTTGTGTTCTCCATGAGTTGACTTGGGGCGATGGTTATCCTGAGAAGAGAGATGTAAAGAAGGTGCGACACGTGTGAGAATAGGGGCAATACTGTTGATGATTTCTGAGCGAAGATGTCAGTGGGCCTGCACCTGTGACTTGTGAGAATTAGTAAAAAGGATAGAGATACAAAATTTTGAACATATGGATAGAGTGGGCCCCACCTCTCTCCATCACATTTTACGTGGCTTTGTGGACCCCACTTTATCTACAAACTCTTTTTAATATTTTCTTTTTTCTTTTTTAGTTTACCCATTCACGTGGCCGGCATCTTCTGCTGTATCTTCAATTCTTTGCCTCCGAACATGGGACCCACCATTCCTCGCTTTTTCATTTTTTTCTTTTTATTTTAAATCTAATTGTTTTTATTCTTTTATCTGTCGTAAATATTTTTGTTAGGCACAGAACATCCATGATTCAACAACATTCTCACGCTCCACCTTCTATATCCTTCCATGTAAAACTTTTTATAGGAATGCACCGCTTCAGATATTACGCAGATAACTCAATCTAAATTTCAAAGTCCAGATGAAAAGATAGACTTTCGAATTGTGAGTGTGTAGTTAAAAGATAATTCTAAGGTTATAAGAAACGGCATATAAACTTTTAACACCTTTTATAAAACATGTTCTAATTTTATATAAAATATGTTTTTCTTATAATTTGTTCCAAAAATATTAAGAGCTACAAATTATTTCATATGGATTTACAATGTATACTTTCTATAATTATTTTAAAGAAATTTTGTTTAAATATATATTTGTTACATTTTTTTATTTTAATGGCATAATTACCCTTTTCAAAATTATTTTATATGAAAATTTATAACAATATGAAACATTTTAATAATAAATTTTAAAATAAACAAGAAATAAATCTTATAAATGATAGTTAGATGTTGATTTCTTAGTTTATTTTAAGATTTGCAGTTTTAGAAAATTCTCGTTTTTACATGTTAATTTTTTTAAAAAAAAAATTAAATATGTTTTTAGTTTTTATATTCGAACCGTGAAATTGAATTTTGTTTTTATTTTAAATTTGGTATATTTTAGTTTCAAATTTTAAAAATTAATAAATACAAGTTTTTAATTTATTTATGTTAATTTTTTAATGTTAAACACGAGATAAATGAGTAAACAAAACTTTAAAATTAAGAAATAATTTTTTTAAAAACAATTCTTAGATCATCTAATATAATTTGTGATACAAATTTGATCATTTTAATGTGCTAAGAAAGGTAAATAAAATATAAAAAAAAGGAAAAAGAATACTGAATGTTTAAATTAAATAATATCTTCTCTAAAATTCAATCAACTTAATATGAATTTTTTTGTTAAATTTTAAAAATTCAGCATAATTGCAAATATTTTATTTCACATAATATTCAGTACCCTCAATGATATACTCAACAATATAAACTATTTTCAAAATATATTAAAGAAATAAGTGTAGATAGAAACCTACCATCACACTAATTTAGGTGCCATACCCAATACAATGAATGAGATTGTTAAAAAGATAACATTAATGGATTAACTATGCTTTTCCAATAAGTATATATATCTTTTCAAAATCTAAAATGAGAACATCACACTAAGGTTTTGCGTGTTAGTTCAGAGGAGTTGTACGATTAGTATTTATATTTCTTTATATATGTTTTGAGGACAAATTATATAATTTTTTTAGTGTGCTGGATTCAGAGATTTAAAAAAGAGAAGAGGTGGAAAGGAATAAGATAGGTTGCAACTTACAAATTGTTTAGATATGTAAGAGAAATAATGACTTCTTGATAAATGAATTATATTTGACTTCTTGGTAAATGAATTGTATTTTACTTCTCAACAAGTTTTGACTTTTATTTTAATATATATATATATATATATATATATAATATAAATTATATAAATATAAATACATGTTTAACTATTATTTAGTTCTCTAATTTAGTGGTGTGATTTATTTTGGTCCTTTTATTGTTTCTAAGTTTAATTTAATCTTCAATCTAAAAAATCACTTTAATGGTTTAAAAATGTTTAATTTTTAAAAAAATTTAATTTAGTATTTTTAGTTAAAATTTTGATTCAATGTAGTCTTCTTATTTTTTAAAATTTTTTAATTTTTTCCTTTCCATTTTGATACCAAATTAGTACTTAAGCTTAATTATGACTTATATGTTAAAGTATTTTTCTTATAATTTATACACCAAATCACTCTCCATCTAAATATTCAAATTATTTTATTTTGTACACCCTACCTAGATACTCAATTTTTTTATATTTTGGTGAAGTGATTTGACATGTAAATTCGATTTTTCTTATTTAAGTTGTAACTAAGTTTAATTATTAATTTAGTCTCAAATTGGAGATCATAAAAATTTGATCGTTTTAAAAATAAAAAGACTCAGTTAAATAAAAAATTTAAATAAAAATACTAAATTTAAAATAAAAAAAAGATTAAACATCTATAAATAATTAGAAGACCAATTTGAATATTTATTTAAAAAAAATGAAGGATTAAATAAAAATAATAATAAAATAACTAAAATAACCACACCATCATATAACTAAATCATTAATTAAAGATTATATTGATATATAAATACATATAATTTATGTTTTTTATAAAGATGGAACAGGACCCACGCCGGTCCCCTATGGATCCGTTCTCCTGGTGTGTTGTATATTGTTCGTGGAAGAATGTATGTGATTGTGTTGAATTTTCGTGAATGGTAAAATAATTCATTTTAAGTTGATTGGATTGAACAAAACACAAATTTAAGAGAATTGAACTACCCTAAAAAATAGTTTGTATTCTTTCTCTTTTTTAATATTCTTTCTAATTAAATCATTGTATTTGATGTTAAGTGATTAGAAAAAAAATAAAATTTGAATTGTAAATTTTAGAGTTTTTTCTTGTGGCAACTCACTTTTTTTTTTCTCAGATCCTTTATTCCTACAGAAAATAGGGTAGACGTAAATTGTTCAAATGATAAATTTGGTAGAATTGGGTTATATTGAGAGAAAAATTTGGCTTCTAAAATTAACAGATTGTGAAAAAAAGAAGGTTGCATTTGGTTTGTTTTTATGTGGAAAACATGATTAATTTCGAGAATAATTTAAATTTTGAGTTGCTTAAGAGAATTGTTTCGCAAACTAATGAATTCTCCTGAAATGTTGACTGTGAAAATGAGGAATAAAAGATCCTAAAAATTAATGTGCAAAAAGGAGAAAGTAAAGATAAAATGAACTTTGAAACGCATTTTCTTTTACTCCATCACTTAAATGAGAAAGATTTAATAAATGGCAATAAGAACCAGGTTGGATGGCCACTAAAAATTAGGTAACAGAAGAAGTTGTCAAAAGGGGATTTAAAAATGAATATGGAAAAATGATAAAGTTTGAGTAAAGATTTGGACAAAACCAACTTTCAAACGTTTTGTTTGACTCCATCAATTAAATGAGAAATTACATTAAATGAAAATAATAATGAAGTTGGATGTTGAATCAAGATTTGGACAAACCACTTAACCAGTTGCTTATTCAAATATCACGTTGGATGTCTAATGAAAGTTAGGTCATGGAAGAAGCGATTTAAAAATAAAATTAATCCTCCAATTAATATGTAAAAAGTGTTATAAAATAAAGGTAATAAGAGAGACAAAGGAGAGGAAGAATAGAGAATGAGAGAGTAGGGAGCAACTTCTGGTTTTATGTGTGTCTAATTACTGATAGGACGAGTCCTATTTATA
>Ga0099822_1004387_pt1 | contig 18376 bp, 9 predicted proteins | sample CowpeawhiteBW_FD_76839 | JGI IMG/M metagenome (GOLD analysis project Ga0099822, IMG submission 76839) | Root nodule microbial communities of legume samples collected from California USA - Cow pea white BW | ecosystem: Host-associated > Plants > Roots > Nodule | place: USA: California | collected...
TACAATATGTAATCCATAAAGGAAACAAATCAACTTAGTTAATACAAATATCTACCATAAAGAGTAATGAATCATATGAGTAAATGTATCAAATCAATGGACAATCATTTAATTCATAACACTTATCTATTTGTTATCTATTTAATAATAAGGAAATGATTCTATAATAGTTTTTAAAAAAAATAAATAAAATAGACGAAAATTATATATATATATATATATATATATATATTATTTAGTTATTGTCATGTTTGATTTTCTATATAATTTTATATAAAATAAATCGTTTTAATAAGATAATAAATTTTGTTAAATATAAGTATCGTATTTATATATTAAATTACCTATACTTTTATTTATTTGGTAAAGTTTAGATTTTTTTTTTTAATTTGAATTCCAAATTAAAACTTTGTTACTTTATTTTTATAGTTTTTTAAGATTTTAAATTTTAATTTCAAATTTTATTATCATATATTTCGATTTTGAAATTTGGCAATATATATTTTAATTTTAGAAAAAAATTTGAAATTAAAATATTTAATGATTTTTATATTTTTAAAAATTTTAAAAATTTATAATTTTCACTTTGTAATAATACACCTATGTCATTGTTATCAAAATAATGTTTTAAATTAATGTTTAAGCTTTCTTGAAAGGTGAAAATACGTGACAGTTGTTCAAAAACATTAAAAAAATGTTTATTTTTTTATGAATTAAAGTTCCAAAAGTTAGTCAACACCTCTGAAAAAGTAATAGAATAATTTATCATATCACATCTTCTGTGCAAACTTCCAAATATTTTAGGGAGAGAGTAGTAAAAAGAACTTACTTAAAAAGATGGTCTGCAATGAACATGAAAACCAAAAAATGAAAAATATAATAGTATTAATGAGAAAGGGAAACAAAAGAATGTGTGCATATCCAATTAATACATAGGAAAAGGAGTAGTATATTGGAATGCATTTGTGATGTGGATTTATATGTAAGAGAAGTTTATCAAATTTGAAATAGAGGTCTTTATCTAATCCAATTTAAATACTAATATTTATATAAATAACTACAAATAATTTTTAAAAAATTATTTATTAACATTAATATATTTTACGACATATTTACATAAGTTTGTTTCAAGTGTGAATATTGAACCACATATTATTAATATTTTGAACATTTTAATATTAATTTCTTTCTATTTTAAAAATAAATGTATAGCAATAAAATTTTAATATTAATATTATTATTAAAAATTGTGAGAGAAGCTAATCAACATTTGTTATTATATTCTCTCAAAATGCAAATGTTAAATAGTAAACAACTTAAAAGTACAAATGAAAGACTTTGCAAAAAAAATATAAAAAATAGATTGTCTAGTGATAAAGTTGTCATGTTTTAACACAAATTCATGTTTCAAACTTTTATTTATAAACTTTGCTTTGAAATAACAAATTGTAAATTGTATAAATAACTTAATAAGTGACTTTTCTCATAGATTAAAAATATTTGAGAGTTGTTTAAATGCATTAAAATAATCCATTAAAAAGACTTAAATTTTTTAATTTTTTTATTTTGAATTTCAAAATCAAACTTAAGTAGGATATTTTCATAGTTTTTTGAAATTTCAAATTTAAAAGTCAAACTTTATTTATATATATTTCAAATTTTACGATATGAATCTTAATCTTGAAATAAGATTGAAATTGAAATGGTAAGCATATCTTCAAAAGTTTAAAAACTTTATAATTTTTATGTTTTACATGTGTGAATGTTGTTTATATTTGAATATTTAAATTTAATATATTTCTAATTATGTATATGATTCTTATTTTGATTTTGATTTGGGATATAATTTTGATATTGATATTGAAATCCATAAATGACGACTTGTATGTGGTTCACAGGTTTAGAAATTTATATGTTGTAGGTAACATTATATTTAATAAATATATATAATAAATATATATGTGTTATTTATTATTATTTAAATTATCTTATTTTTTAGAACATAAATTTAAAATTTAAAATAAACATACAATCTTCCTGTGTGATTGAATAATAAAGTGAAGATCAATAATCTGAAAATTTTTAAAAAACTTTGAAACAATGATTACAAATAAATATAAATATAAATAATAAGTAACCAATAAATGGATGAATAAATCAATAAATTAATGGTAAATATACAAAAAATAATGACAATTTGAAATTCTGAAGTGACGACATAATCCTTCCCTAATCTCTAAATCTAAAAGACTAAATGAGAAGGTCCAACTAATTTATTAAATAAATTCAATTGATATGTGTGCGCTATTTGTTAATATTTCATTATAAAAAAATTAATTATAGCCGAGGTTTATTATCTGGGGTTATTATAACCTCTTGCAAAAATTATACATAATGGGGGGTTTGTCCTAATCCCCTGGTAAGTTACTAGGATTTAAAAAAACCACACCAAATTTCAGATTTTGATTTCTCTTTCATTTTTACTTTTCCTCTTTTTTCGCTTTTCGTCTCACCTCTCTTTTAATTTTGTTGTATTCCTTCCCTCTTTTCCTTCCTCTTTGTCTTCCCTCTCTTTTATTTGTTTGGTGAACAATTGATTTTCATTTCTGGAATATCCTCTCTCTTTAATCTCATCTTCCTGTATGAAGAAAAAATTTTAAACTCCATTTCTGTGATTAAGTATTCATCTCTCATCATTTGAAAAAAATTCTCCATTTCGTCTTTCTTATGCATATACTAAACCCTAGGTATCCCCAATCCCTGATACCTTTGCCCTTGGTTTTTCCTAATTTCTTTGCCTAACTCTCACTAAGCATTCATGAGGAGGTTCGCAAGCGGTACACTACGCAGTAGAAGCTCTACACCACGACGATGACTTGGTTGTTCGACTTTGAATGATTCCACTGTTTAGGCGTCGTCTGCATTGGAGTGCTTGTTGGCCGCAAGGGAGAATCCGAGCCAGGTGTTGATGTCGGAGGCGTCGTCTTCCACCACCATCGTAGGTCTCTTCAGCCTCGATGATCGCCTCCTCACAGCCCGTCCTAGCCCTAAGGTTGCCGATCTATAGACCATTGCAAGGAAGTTGATTTTGGTGACTGGCGTTTAAGGATTTGGAGGATCGAAAAGAGGTGTCTGACTGAAGAGTAATCCGTTTTGACAACTCTCTTCTCTCTCCCTCTCTCTACGGTCACCGTCATGTACGTGTTTCCCTAAGCTCTTTCATTCACTTACCCTTCATTGCTGTGTTGATTTTCTATAAGAGAAAAAACCCCTATTGAACGTAGTTATGTTTTCAGGTATGTTGACTCTGTGTGCATAAACTGTGTCTTCTAAGTTAGGTATCCCTGCAGAATGGTGACTTTCCATTTAATTTCTATAATTCATGTGCCTTATTGAAGATTACTTGTTAATTTTAGTTTCATGAGTGCAGAAGTTTGAATTTAATGATGATGATTATGTTAAATAATTTTGACAATTAAAGGTTTTAGGAAGATTTTGGGATGGTTGCAATGGGATTTTTAGGATAATGTTTTGGAGTTTGAAGTGTGTCTTAAAGGAAGTAGAAGACATGGGGTATGGCTAATGTGGCCCTTTTTTGGCTTGGAAGTCCTTGTCTGATTGCACGAAAATAAGCGATTTTGAATTCAAGGGTACCTATGAGTGCTGTCACTTCTTCAAACCTCACCATTATAGTCTTTTCTGCGCCTTCAAATGTCAAAGAATATCCACCTAAAATTAATAATTATCAGGGGGAAATGCTCCCTCTTTTCTTTTTTTAAATTAATCTCTCTTTTGCTTTTCTTAATGTCTTTATCTTCGCGTGGAAAGTAGAGTTATTATTCACTTGTAATTTCTCAAAAGGAAAACTAACGGTCTCATTGCGCAGGTGAAAGTAAAACTCACGTTAATAGATTCTCCCATATTGAAATTTCACACGACAAAATGATGTGTAAGTGTAAGTGGTGTCAATCTCTTTCTTGGGAGGGTGTTTGAGAATTAATAAGAAAAGAAATGGATGTAAAATTTCCTCATTGACAAGACTTGTCATGTTGCATGAAAGGATCCACTCCCAAAACTCGCATAGAGGGAAAGTGTCGAGGCAACTATGGGAGTGAATATATTATTCTACTGTCTGGAAAAGTGCTGGTTACACTAGTTTGGTGTCATTTTCAGTGGTATGAAAGTGGGAAAACAAGATCATACCCGGTTGAAGAGATTCTGAAAATTGTTTGCAGGTAAAGTAACAACTTTAAAATAATTGAATTCATTGAACTCTTGACTTTGGAGTACATAGGCTTTCCCGATATATTGGCAAAGTAGCGTTATGCTTAATCTAACTTAAATCTGGGGTATAAATACTATGGATATTGTTAGAATCCCTTGATTTATGATGCAGTTTATAGTTACTTGTACAGTCTTAATTACATAAATAAGCTGACAATATATTTTATATTTATTGTGTAGGATCATTGATCCTGAATTTTAGGGATAGACTGTATCCATCATAAATTAGGATATTCAGTTATTATCAAGTCTTTGTATTCTATTTAAGAGCAATTTCTTCTCTATGAATAATATCCCAAACAATTTATATTCAAGATTTGTGCCATTATTATAAGATAGAGAAAGGAAAAAAAATATTTTGTCAACGTCTTTGACGGGCAGGTTCCTAATTAATGCAGTGAGCATGTCAAAGATATAGAGACATTATAACTAAAGTTAAAAGGAAACTAAACAACTGAAGCTTGTCTCCATTAAATATGGAAAAGCATATTCATACTTGACTGGTATGTAATTGCCTTAATAGGGCACCATCTTGCTTGAACCTAAGTTGGTATGTAATTTCTCTTTTTGGGAGTTTGGCTCATGTTACATGCAAGGTAATGCCCTTAAATATGATATTTATTCTGTTGCTTATATTTTAGCTAATTCAGGTAATTTTTTTAAAGAAATGTAATATAATTAACTTTAGGTAAATTTCCTTGCAATTGTTGAGGTAGTAGAGGGATACATAACTGGTTTTTATTATATCCGTTTGTATCAAATTTACTTTGTGAATTGTCGTGCTAATTTTTGAACCTTGCGTTTTAAATGGTATTGGCATAGCTTGCCATAGTTGGAGACTAATTATAAGATATTCTAAAACATTTTCATTTTCTGCATGTAGATTCATTATGATACAATGAGCCCTGAGATCTGCAGAGACTCGGAAGAGAAAGTTGATGCTTTGGTTGTAGGGATAGGAACTAGAGGATCAATAACAGGGGCTGGAAAATTCCTCAAGCAGAAAAACCCAAACATCAAGGTATATTTTTTTTTCTTAGCCAGGTTTGGAACCAAAATCTGTTTTCCCTTCTTTGACTATTTATAGATTAATATAATGTTATATTTAAGCATCACTAGTTGTTGGTATTAATATTGGGACTCATGTTACTACTAAACATAAGCTTAGTGGTTTTGGTTTGCAAATGCATTTTTAGAGGTATGGTGTTATCGCTATGTTGTTCTTCTTGTTTGAATCTATGCACGACTTGGATCAAAAGCTTAGAGGTATGATTTTTTATTCTTTTTCCCCGATCTTTCATTTTTAATTGTTGGTACCTAATGATGCTTTGTGTTGTGTGATCGAGTTCACAAAGCTATAAACATCTAACATCTGACATTTATAAAGTTAAACAATGATGTGTCTTAAACTTGTTGTATAGTTCTTCACTGTTGCTTGATCCATTTATTTGCAGGGAACATATATGTAGCTAAATGGCACAAAGGTTGCATTGAAGATACTTGACAAGGACAATTATACGGATCCTGTCTAACTGCATATGTCACTACTTTTCACTTTGATTTTTGGTCTCGAAGATGGCTCGAACTGCAGTTTTTTTTTCTGTACTTTCTTATTTAATCTTGGCTCTACTTTTTCACAATATCAATAGCAGAAATGCTTTCAAACATGAGCTCACATTATTAGAAAGGGTACGACATCCCAATATTGTCTAATTTGTTGGAGTTGTAACCCAAAATGTACCTATGATGATTGTGCCTGAATACCAGGCTAAGATAAGCTTATCCTCTCTGTCCCTCTTTATCCTTAAAGAGTAAGCTTCTCGTATGATTATATCTAACTCACCTTTCTTTATTATATCTAATTAGACTTTAATTTTATTCGACTTTATAAAAAACATATTGTAATATTTCACTAGTTTTAATATTTCACTAGTTTGAACGTTAAAACTTTATTATTTACTTTGAACTTGTAGATTACATTCTTTGTTTTTATGAATGTTATATCTAGTTATAAACAAATATCTAAATGTTAAAAAATTTTCTTATCATATGTTTTATGAATTATATGCATTCAAAAAGTATAATAAATAAAATTAAGGAAATTTAAAAAGTAAAAACATCAATAAATAATGAATTGCATTGCAGGGGTAAAAATGAACTTTCAATATTATTATACAGTATAAAGAATTTAAAACTACAAACAAGGAATAGGTACGACAGTTACAAAATCGCAATAATTACTAGGGGTTTTAAACCGTCGGTAATTACCGGAGATTTTAAAACCACGGGTAATTACCAGAGGTTTTAAAACCGCCGATAATTACTAGGGGTTTTAAAACCGCCAATAATTACTAGGAGTTTGAAATCGCAGGCAAATAGCAGGGGTTTCAAAACCGCCAATAAGTGCTGTTTTACCAGGGATTAATCAAAACCCTCCATAATCCGTTAATGATTTTTCTAGGGGAAAAACAAACCGCCGGAAACTCCTTTTACGGGGCTAAAACCCCATAAAATGCCATAAATAACCTCTAGTAAAAATTGTTTTTGTTGTAGTGATTATTTGAATTCTATTGTCATGAATGTTTGTTTTGAATAGAAAAAATAATGTAAAGAAATGAAAAAAAAATTAATTAAAAAAAATTATATATTATGTGGAGACAAATAAACAAAACGATAAACTAAGATAATAGTTATATCATCTAATTAGAGAAAAAAAAATAGGAATTTGAAGTAGTTATTAGATAAAAGAAATTTAATAATAACCTAATTGAGAATACCTACTAATGATATACGTGTAAATTCAGTCAAAACTTAAATATATTTGTACTCCTTTAATTAGATAATTTGTATTTTCTAGCTTTTAGAAAAATCCGTAAAAAGTTAATCCTCTTGAGAAACATTTGCGTGTTTTAATTCTTTAAGAAAATCTATAAAATTATAGTCTTAGACAAAGGAACTTTTAGCATTACTGCTTATATAATAAACAAAAAAATGTGTCACTAATTATCACTTACAATTAATTAATCTATTGTAAAATATGATGTACCATTAGACATGTCACTTTCTATTTTTTGATTTGTTTCTTTTTGGCTGAGGAAAAGAATGCTAAAGTTATCTCCTATCTTCTTCGCATGGAGTCATGAATTATATTACAAGAAATGCATTTGGTTTCGGATATTTTTTAAAGAACTAAAAGAATAATTGTATTTCTCATAGAGTTGAATATTGTAAAGTCTTTTTACGGACAATAAATAAATATGTCAACTTGGAAGATTAAAAATATGTTCAAATTTAAATTTTAAGTTCTCTCCTTTATGCCAAATTTTATTTTAAATTTGTGTATTAATTAACTTTAATTTATAAGAAATTAATTTCGGCTTTTATATTTTTCTCTCCAGAAATATTTCTGAATAATATTTAAAAATATTTTTACCAAAATAATAGTCAATATAAAGATTGTTTAAAAGCACTTTGAAAAGAAAATACTGTGTAAAGTCTTTAAAGAATTGTCTAAAATATCAAATGGTCATTTTGAAGTTGAGCCTAAAGGTGTTCAAAATTAATTTAGAAAATTCTAAGAGAAAAACAACAAAATAGATAAACATAAATAAACTACTGTAAAAATAATACATGGGTATCCTCCATTAAAAAACGTTTTTTTTTTTCAAAATATTTAATATTACTATGTTCATGGTTTAAATTTGAGACTATTGCTTAAACTTATAATATATTTCTAGGATTGGTATGGTAACTACACCTCGTTGAGATTGCAAGTCCCAAGGTGTTCAAATCTGTGTAAGTTTTGTCAAGTGGTGATTATGGCTTTCAAATGCAATTTTTACTATTTTTGTTAGTCGCCACTTTTTCATGATAGTGTGCAGTTTTGAACAAGAGCCTTGGGTTCTTCTTTTAGTGTTGATCATGGTAATAAAGTACAATGACTTTCTAAAGTAAAATAGAACATAATTTTTAGATATATATATATATATATATATATATATAAATATATATATATATATACTATTATTTAATACAAATCAAATGTATAAAATATCATACGTACAATTTCTTCTCATAGAAAAATCAAAAGATCTTATATTTGTTATTATTGCGTTGAAGACTTGTTTTGTTTTATATTATGTTTCCTCATAAAAGCCATCATTTAATTATTATGATGACGTGGTATGTTTATTAAATTGTCATGTTTATCTCTTAACAATCATATACGATTTTGAGAATAGATATGTAGAATAAATCAATAAATAAATAAAGAGAATGCAAACATGAACAAGAATAACTATAATTTAGAAAATCTACATAGAGTATTTTAGTATTTATATATTTATTCTTAAAACGAAATTAACAAACAATTCACTTATATCATGACTCAGAGTCATAAATATCTTTAAATCAATGAATTCATGCATTTCTTTTCAACAATTATATTTTTGATATTTTTTAAAAGGATGAAATGGTGGACGAATAAAAACACATAAAATAAAGAATGATAGATGAAGAAAAGAGTGGAGATGAAGGTCTTTACATTGTAATAAAGTAAATTACCAATAGAACAAGAACTTGCAAAGTAAATAAACGAAAGTGGTGACCCAAATTAATACAATCAATATTGAATTAGTCATTTTTTCTATTTGTGGTGTTATCAAATTGTTTGAAATTATTTTCACAATTTGTCAACCTTTGTTTACATTTGAATCATCTAATTATTTGATATAATAAAGTAAAAGAAAATAAATACAAAAGTTAAGTATCTACCTTAAACTAGTCACATAGTATTAGACATTCCACGTTTTGCAACAATTTTTGCATGTAACTTTGTCTTTTGATCCATCTTCAATCTATGTTCTCGATTACTCTTTTTTCGATGTCTTCTTGCCTTGATCATGTTTTTCTCTTGATATCTATATGTCTCGACCAGGCTTTCCTCGGTGTCTTAACAACTTTGTGATATCTTAACATCTCTTCCCACTTGTTCACTCCTTTTGATCTTAGGATGTCGATTTTCCTATCTATTCCCTTTATGCCCTCAAAAGATGTCCCTCAAGAGAATATTGTTTGTGTCCCCCATGAATATATTCTCGTGACACTCGACCCAAATCTTTAACTCGGCTTTCCACATTCTTTTCCTTGCACACTTTCACATTGATTGTTAGAAATGTCACATGTCTCTTCACAACCTTTGCATTTAATGTGCTACTCACGCCTACTTGAGTATAACCATCAAATTATTACCAAAGTAACAATACAATATTATATTCCTTAATGGGCTTAAGCCCATTCATATTTTTAGTTCTAACTCTTTCAAAACTCTTTTTATAATATTTCTTATCCTCCCTTTTTCTTCTTTATACACCCAATCTATGCACTCCTGATTTCTTGCACTCTTGCCTTCTTTCTCCCCAATCTTCTTTGCGTTCACATTCTTCAACAACACTAAGATTCACATCTTTACTTCTCAAAATACTACTATGACTTCCTCTTCCCAAAACGCCTCATTTACTCCACTCTCTTCGACAAATATTATCAAACTCAATGGGAAAATCTCCGTGCTTGTTCTTATCTTGGAAGAATAATCCAAGATTTGTTAAATCACTTATATCTTTGAAAGTCCTCTCAATACTTCTAGCTACATTCCCCCTTGATGCCACCATTGAGTCTAAAATTTGATGGGACAAAAAAGTCAAAGGTCATTTCTTAGTCAAACATTTTATCGATGGCCCTTCGATCCTTGTAAGTCTTGAAGAACATTAGCCTTTCTAGTGTACTTGTTATATGCCAAAGTGTTTTGTCCTTGTTCAATCCAAAATTTCCACTCATTTCTTTAACTTGGCCTATCTTCTCCATATAGGGTCTCCTTCAATCTATTTGGCAAAACTACTTTTGGCCCACGTATATACTTCTTTTTTTAGTCCCTTGTGTTTCATCCACCTTTCATTGGTTTCAATTTTTGAACCAACCATGTCTTTGCGAGAACCATGTCCTTATAACCATCCTATTAATGGGATCATATTTGCTTATTGATGTCCCCTAGAAATTGACAAAGGCAAAGCTAGTTCCTATCATGTTTATGCCTTTTTGTATTCAATCCACTAAAAGTTCTAATGACCTTTATGGTCGACCTTTGTTCATCCTTAGATGTCTAACCTCCAATCTTGTTGTTAAGTTTGAAGTAGTCAATATATGGACTTGATATCTTACCTAAGACATCTTGGTGTTAGGTTTCCATTACAAAGACATCCAACTTAATGCCTACCACCCTCAACTTGTTTTTGGAAAAAGGGGCTTAGCCACAATCTTCCTTTTCATCTTCCAAACTTACATTCCCTAGTCTGTGAATTGTTAAGACTTACCCATAAAGACTTCGTTTCTTTCTATCCTTTTACTTTAGAAGGTAAGGTTAAATTAACTCAAGTTCTCTTTCAACAAATTTGATTAACAATTTCACTAGAAAAAAACACTTGTAAGAATTTACAATAAAATGTTAAAAGCAAAAAACATTAAAGAGGGAGGATTTACAAGCATGAAAGAATACAAACAAATACAAAAAACATGTTAATTCTTTAGCTTTCCCTTAGTTGAATTCTTCATTAGTGATCATATGACTATCATTTATTTAATATATTAACAGAGATACCAAGTTAACCAAAATAAGCTTCAATTAACTCGCTAAGATTTTTATTCATTCCAAGCATTTATGATTGAGATTCTATTTATACTTCACTCACTCCAAATGTGTATGATTAAAGTAATAATCTATCTTTTAATTAAGCAAACCAATATATGTGTTTGAATTAACTAAATAAGTGTAAATTAATTGATCTAGTTCCAAACATCTACAACTAAGAACCTATTAACACTTTACTTGTTCCAAGAGTATACAAATTAAGTGTTATCTTACATTACACATGTTCCTGGTGCCTACATGTAAAGATTTACTCTTTACTTAAACAAAAGCTTATCAAAGTTAAGAAAAATTGTCAAGAATTATAATTAAAGTGTAATATAAAATTGTTAACAAGTGTTCTAAGACAATCCTAATAAGAATAGAAATCAGAATTCAGAAAGAATAGATAAAAATAAATTGCTTGAATAAAGTAAAACAACATGTTTATCACATATAACCTTTGAATTAACTATGAAATTACAAGAGGTTTAACCAAAGAAGGTTTAGTCTTCCATGTGGAAGACCACCCGAAACATTAAGTGTTGGGATGAATGGTGATGGGGGAGGTGATTGATCGATAATGGAAGTTTCAATGGACGCCACCTTTTATAGTAGTTTCTGGTAGTCAAATCTATTTCTCAAAACTGCAAACTTAGAGCTTTGTTTAATCGATCCAAAGAAACTACTTCAATTACTGATTTGAAAATGCACGATAGCTGGTTTCATGCAGATTTTTGCATAGAGATTCAAGGAATTAAGGATCATATTTCATATTTTTGAATATCCTACTATAAACACAATTTTTGGTGTTACAAATTTCAATGAATATCACGTAAAATATAAATCAAAACAACAATTTTCGTGTGCAGAAAATCCAACTCATCATATGATCCAATGGCCCCAACACGTTAGACGATATGTATAGACGAGGTCCTCTAGATGATACATGTCAGATAAAACCATCAAACAACTCTTAGTAAACGAGCTCATCAAATGATACCATTAGATGAGTACTTTGGCAAGTTTATTAGACGTGAAACACTTTTGTAGACAAGTCAAGTGAAGTGTGTTAGACAAATCCAACAATGTACTTACCAGACAACTTCAGCAATACACTCATCAAAAGATACCTTGACTAGACGACTTTAGAAACACACTACCTAGACGACTTGTCTTTTATCAAGTTTTCTTAATTTTTAAGAACACTTTATCTCTTCTTCAAGCTTATGATCTTAACTTTTCTTGGTCATCAGAAAATCTCCAATTTATTCACAATTCCATCGTTTATAGGATCATTAGATGATTAATTAGTGTATCATCTTTAGATGATTATGAGCTTGCTTTCACTTTAGTTACACAAAACACACATTAGAATGCTTAAGAAACATTTGTGCAGTTATACACGATCATCGACACATTGCTCATAGATGCTATATTTAGACTTTCCTAACTACAGTGTCTAGTACATATTATATGCCTATAACAATTATCATCTAACATAGCTTAAAAGGTTTATTTTAATGCATAATTTCATTTAAAGCTCATTTTATCCCAATTGAACAAATCATGGTTAGAACATAGGATTTAAAATAATTATACCTTAGTATAACTAATACTAACTATTCTAAAAATGTATAAAAAAGCACGCTTCAATATAAGAAGCATACATTATCACAAAAAGGAAGGTTTGATGATGAATAAATAGAAGAAGTGGCAATATGCTTATTTAGAAAAGTAGATCAAGTTTAAGGGAGCAAAGAATATTAAAAGAAAATCAGAGTATTTGTAATATATGTCGATTATGGACACAATTGGCGTAGAAAGTTTCTATGTCGATTTCTATGTTGATATTTAATAAGCTTGTATGACACTTCTTCTTTGTCATCATCATCCTCCACATAATCAATATTCTTTTCATTATCCATCTTCGAAACCAACTCACCACCAACTTGCATTATCATCAACGCTACCACTCGAAGTTGTTGTTTCCATAACCTTCTTCCTTGTGCCCCGAGTCTTTATGCGATGAGTCCCACCTTGCGATTTCTTGTTAGTGTAGGAAGATAACACCATCCTCGACAACCATATGCATGAAAACGATAACGATAACGATAACAAGAACAAGAATAATAAATAATTCATAAGAAAATATAAAGAATTTGTAAGAAAAAACACCTTAACTCGATGTGGATTATGTGTATACCTTTGGAGGTGACGAAGGATTGGGCATTGTTGTTCGGTGTGATGGTTGTTGAACTAAAGATAAGGAAAAGGGGGAATGGTGAAAAAGGAGGGAGAGATGGAGATAAAACTAATTGGGAGTTAAAATTGAATAATAAAAGGAGAGAATGTAGAGTGTATGAAGAAAAGGAAACCCTAATAAATGGAAGAAGAGGGAAACCTTGAAAAGGGAATAGATCTAAATAGAGAGAGAAAAGGAGGAAAAGGAATAGAAGGAAGAGATTATAAGAGCCCTAAACACAACATCCGTGAGAGCGAGAGAGTTGCAAAAGCGAGAATGAAAGAAAAGAAGGGGGAGAAGAAAATTAAAGATTTTATACTAATTATAGTGAAGAATCGACATAGTATGTGTATTTTAAATTTAAAATAATATATGCTCTCACTTTCTGTATTGGTTTTAGATATAAACATAGAAAGTCATTTACTTTATTACTGCTTTCACTTTCTATGTCAGTTCTAGTGATAACAGGCATAAAAAGTCAAATCATATTTATAACTTTTTCATTACTTCAGTTATTATGGTGGGTGGATTATAATCTCCATAATAGGTCATCATAAAATCAAATTTTTTGTACTAGTGTCAAAAATGATTTCGAGCCCAAACAATACTCAAGGAGTTATTCAAGAATGGCTACAAACACAACTACTTGGTTTGCACTTTATAAAATTAGTTTGCTTAATAAAACTAAATTTGTTGTATAAAACTAAACATAGTCTACATGGTCACACGAATTATGTATAAAAATATTGTTCTATTCTTTCTTCTTCCTTATCTCTTTATATTGCATGATATTTTTTTTATCTAAACTAATTATTGTAGAAGAAGAGGCTTTTGAAGAATAGGCACAATCAAAATGATTTTAAATAAGAATGTACCACACCTAGCCGGCCTCGCTAAACACGCCAACACTTATCATCCTTCACCGTCATATCTATACCGGCAAAGGCTGAGGGACTGGTGTACCACACCTAGTCGGCCTAACCAAATAATAATAATAAACAATCACCATATATACGCTGAGCAAATAAAGTAACCGGCCTAAGCCGACAGAAGAATAATAGCGACCTAAGCTGCTATAACCGGTCTGGACCGGTAAAGAGTAATCGGTCTAGACCGACAGTTCTGGGAAACTAAACAAAAACTTGACAAAATCATAGCATTTCAGTAAGACTCATAAGACCCACAAACAATCGAACTAAGGGACCTGGGCTAGGGCCCAAGCCCACCTATAGCCCAAACAGGGGCCCAGTCCATGACGTGGCCAGACATAATTAACAATCTATAAATATGCATGGACCCCACGAATTAAAGGTACGCATTCATTACTCTCCTAATCACAAGATTTGACTTTATAAGAGATTTTGCTTACTTGAGCTTTAGAGTCTCTTCTGCAGGTAACCCCCTTCGGGTCCAAACCGATCACACCGAGATATCCATAGGCGACATGTATCAGCCGGGAGGAAGCCTACTGAGAAGATTGCGGACTAGAGTAAGGTAGTGCTTGTGTCTAACATATCTTATTTGTTCTCTGTAGGAACAATTGGTTCCCACCGTGGGGCACGAGAAAATACCTTACAAACTAACCCGCTTTTTCCGAAAATGGTTTCTACCTGCAACAGAGCAAGAGTTAACAAACAAGCTGAAGCAGGCCCCTCAGGACCTGCTAACATCACCCCGGATTTGGCCGCCATCCTAGACGGTCAAGCCAAGATGTAACAGGAACTGACTGACTTGAAGAAGCGCAATGCTGATGAAATGGAAGCACTACGACAGGAGAACTCTCGCCTAAGGCGAAAGATTGATGCCGCAGGGTCCCTAGCTTTTCAGCCCACTGAAGAAGAAAGCGAGTACAATCCTACCCCGCATACCTTCACCACCACCCAACAAACTCCCATCCTCTCAACCCATCATACGCACTTCCATTCCACCCTTCCAGGAAATACTACGGCTCCCACCCCCGCCGCCACCCTGCCCACCACCCACATCCCACCCTACAACATGCCCACCACTCTACACACCACTCATATCCCACCCTACAAGCCTCACACCCTCTCTACTACCCATATTCCCCCTCACAACTTCACGTCCACTTTTCCCACCCTCGTTCACCATCCCATCCCTCCTCACACACTACCATCTGCCCAACCAAGGCGCTGTCACCCTTTTACCGATTTCATCGCCAACACTCCCCTCCCCACCCAGTGGGAACCTTTCACACTGGAACGTTACACTGGTGAAATCGACCCAGACGAACACCTCAAGGTCTACATCACCCACGTCGCCCTCTACATTTCCCATGATGTCGTTTTTTGCAAGGCCTTTCCTACCACCCTTAAAGGCCCTGCCCTCGAATGGTTTACCACCCTCCCGCCATACTCCATTGACTGCTTCGACACCCTCTCCCACATGTTCACCACTCACTTCACCGGTAGCCGCCCGCACCAAACTACAACAATCTCACTTCTCGGCTTCAGACAAGAACAAGACGAGACGCTCCAGGCTTTCACTAATCGATTCAGTAAGGCTGCCATTCGCACACCACACCTAAACCAAGAGATGATACTTCAGTGCATGGCCCTCACTCTTAAACCCGACCCCTTCGCCAACAACGTCTACCTTCATCCACCTGCCTTCATGCATGAGTTGAAACTACGTGCCGCCGATTACGTCCGCATGGAGAAAATGCAAACTCTCCATACAAAATTCTGCAATAACTACACACCCTCCACAACAACCCCCTCTCCACAACTTCCCCGTCCTGATCCACTTTCACGTGATACACTTTGTTAGACACAAAGACCTTCAACTTATTGCTAATTAATATAAAATTATTGTATAAATATTCCCTACAAGTGATATTTGCGAGAAATCTTAAAAAAAAATTCTAAAAAACACAATTCAACCTTCTCTTTTATATTTTTCCTATTTTCAATCCTATATTATTTTTTCTTTTTCTTTTAATAAAATTAGTATGTTGCATATAAATAGTGAATATCGACGCGTGAACTTAATTACTATGCAATATTCATAATAATGAAAAACATACTTTATGATAAAAACAAAATTAACTTTATAACAAAAGAAAAACGGGACACGTTAGTTATTACACTTAAATTCTGAACATTAGTTAACATCGTTAAGTAAAATTTCAACATTAATTTACACAGTTAGTCGAAAGGAGATCAAAATAATATTTCAAAAAAGAAGATATTATTTGCAATATGAATAAACATTGAAAAAATAATATAATATTTTTATATAACTAAAATTAATAAACTTATTTTTAATATATAAACCATATTTCAAATTCACAATAAATAAATAGTTTTGAACATAAATGAGAATTTAGAATTTTGATATTTAATTTATATCACCACATAGAGATAATTTTAGTTATAGGTAATTTAAAAAGTATTGAAACTTATTTTAAAAACTATTATAAAAATATTAGATTGAAAGAGATAGAAGGTTAAGAAAAACCCTTAAAAATGCTATCGTTTAAAACAAAATGCTTAGATACAATCTTGTTCAAAAATATAGAACATGTGAAAACAATACTTTCTTTATATGTTGGGCTTATTTCCCACACGTAATTGAGTTCATCCCTATTCTCAGGCCTGATACTAAACCTATGGTTGTATACCCCTTAGTACCTTATCTATAGTATATTATTGCACTACTAACCCATATAACACTTAGCGTGTGATTTCAAAGTTATGCATTTGTCAATGAGATTTATCGGAGATATCCAACAATAAAAATATATAAGTTCAACTTACTTGATATTACTATTAATCTAAAATCTTAATATGTGAATTTATAAATTCTTTTTGTATTAAATTTTCTTATTTCTATCTAATATTTATCTCAAAGTTATTCATATATCGACGAGGTTTATTGAAGAAATATAATACTAATAACACTAGTTTAACTAACATAACAAATTAACATCATCATTAACCTAAAATTTAAAATAATGAATTTATGAATTTTCTTTTTAAGATATAAGAATTTTTCATCTCCATCTACTATAAAACATATACAAAGTTAATTTGCATATATATATATACATTAAAGCCACAAAAGTTACTGGGATTCTGATGATGTTAATGGAAGATACATAAAAATATAACCTATCATATTAGAACATTAATAGAAGATGAATCTGAGTGATATTGGCACGGCTCAATCAGACTAAAGAACTCATCCAATCTCTAAGAACTTTGATTTGATTGAGCCAAGCCAACATCAAAATGATCAAATGGTTAAAACTCACAAATCCATGATAATCAAAAGAGAATACCTTTCGCCAAAATATAAAATGGGCACGTAGTTAAATATGTATACCACCACAGCATACACCATTTTTATGCCTTGCAGCTTCTAATCCAAGCGGCAGATCACGATTTCTGCAACGATTTCAAATATCTGTATTCACAGAAACCATAGAATTAATGATCCAGACCATGAAATTGCTGCACGATAAATAAAATGGACAAATTAAAAAAAAAAAAAAAAAAAAAAAAAAAAAAAAAAATAAAAAAAAAAAAAAAAAAAAAAAAAACGCTACTTGAGGTAAAGACGAAAATTAATGAGATGTTAGAGAATTGAGTTACGGGGTGAGAATATTAAGCTTATATAGAAGAAAAAGGCAGCAGAACATAAAATCACATAATTTTTAATTGGATAAATCAGGTTTTTGGGTCTGCTTAGAAACTTTGTGTATCTTCTGTTCTACCTAATGTAGTTGGAAAGACAGCAAGATGGACCCAGAAGTTTTCATTTTATAATTTTTAGTTTCTATAAATAAATAATTGTGATCATCTTCAGTGTCATTATCGCATCATCAATTCATTGTTTGTGTTATATTGTTCCTTTCACTTTATCTTCATCTTCATCACTTAAATCACTTCTTTTGCACGACATGGTGGGTTTTGTTTTGTACGTGGTTTTTCCGCAGCACAAGAAAATCAAACAAGCAATTCATACTATAAGTTTGAGTACTTATAAGTGGTACATTACTTACATTATGTTTCCTTTACATCATTCGCAATATATTTTTTTAAAGTGATAAAATAAATTAAGATATATATATATATATATATATATATATATATATATATATATATATATATATATATATATATATATATAATATATAATATATA
>Ga0099822_1004403_pt1 | contig 18356 bp, 12 predicted proteins | sample CowpeawhiteBW_FD_76839 | JGI IMG/M metagenome (GOLD analysis project Ga0099822, IMG submission 76839) | Root nodule microbial communities of legume samples collected from California USA - Cow pea white BW | ecosystem: Host-associated > Plants > Roots > Nodule | place: USA: California | collected...
CTATATAAGAATAAAGACCCATAAACCCATTGCCTTAAGGTTTTGGGTTGAGAGTGGTGTCAGTGTCTTATGTGGTTAGGCTCAGATCTCATTGGTGTTGTTCTCCCCAGTGAAACCCCCTCTCTAAAACCTAACAAGTGGTATAAAAACCGGCTCAAACGAAACGAGTGCAGGTCCCTGCCTTAAGGTTTTGGGTTGAGAGTGGTGTTAGTGTCTTGCAGGTCCCTGCCTTAAGGTTTTGGGTTGAGAGTGGTGTTAGTGTCTTATGTGGTTAGGCTCAGATCTCATTGGTGTTGTTCTCCCCAGTGAAACGCCCTCTCTAAAACCTAACATCAATGACTTCTCTCCAAAAACCAGAAGGCAAAAGTTTTCAGTATTTTTCATAATAATTAATTAAAAAAAAAACAAAATATGGTATTGAGTTTTGTAAATAAGGTGTGGGGTGGAATAAAGGTTTTCCACAATAGTTAATTAATTAAAAATATATATGGTGTGTGTTTAGTCTCCTTTTCCCTATGCAGTTTAGAGACATGGAATCATAAAAAGTAATAGAAAATAGGATTTGGAAATATGAAAAGAAGAGAGGTAGGTTGAAAGGAACATGGTATGATTCAGAGGATAGGTTCTCCTCATTTGTGAATTCATCTACTCATTCTTTTCATTATTATTTATTTCGTCAACAAAAATAATTGGGGCGGTCCATTTTTCATTTTTTTAATGTATAAATTAAGGTTATATGCATAGTGATGTTTAAGTGTGGTTGGATTCAGACAAAACATCTAATTATCCCAAAACCATATCTTCTGTAAATGAAAATAATAGGAGAGAGTAATAGAAAATCTAGTTGTCTTTCTGGCTCTAAATGTTCCGCTATGGCCATAGAGAACCTTATGAGCAACCAGGCCCATTAATTAATTATGTCAATGGCCCCACTAATTTTGCGGGAAAATATCAAGTTTTCCTTTTCTTTATTATTAAGGTCAATTAATTATTATAAGATGAATAACTATTATATATTCGAACTGACAAATTTAAATTTAGATTTTTAGTATAGTTTTATTTTTAAAATGTGTATCGAAAAATTAGGAGATGAAAATATATTTAAATTGTTTTTTGGTCTTAATTTTTAAATATATGAGATTTTCGGGTGTACATAAACAAATCTCCAACTTTAGGTTTAAGGAGAACAAATTAATTAGTTATCTTTGAAATCACTCTTTTATATTATACATAAAAATGCTAATCATTATATTTAAAATTGAGATTTAACTCTTAAACTCGTGAGAACCTACAATTTTATATTATATTGTATTTCTAATTCAAATCCCATATATGATTGTGATCTTACAGTAAAATCATTATAATCATCCAACAAAATTTATAAAATTGTGTGATCACCGTTATTTCTAAATCGTGGATGCACCACTCATTTATTTCTTCAGGTCAGTACATTCAGATCAAATTAAACCTAAATATAATTAAAATTTAATACAATTAAAAATTCACTTTTCGAATTGAATATTAAAGTCCATGAACAATAAATGATATTAATAAAAAATAATATTTTGACTTGTATTTATTTGTTTCTTGTTCTTTATTTTTTGATGTAATTTAGTGTGAACATTAATTTTTTGAAAATAAAAAGAAAAGAAAATAATATATTAATGATCAATGACTATCATAAAATTATGTAAAGAAGTAAAGGATGAGAATAAAAAAGGGAAGTTATAATATCATTATTTATGTTATTAAATTATTGAGATCGATCAAATTTTTAACTCATATTTTTAATGTGATATTTAACTCATTTCTCAGTAGACTAGACAAGGTCAATGTTAAAGTGATTTCAAAAGAGAACATTTAAGCATATTTCCTTGACGTGATTTTGAGAGAGTAATTACATTTTTTGTATTTTTCATTATATTTTTATTAGTTGAAGATGAAAAAAATTAACAAGGTGATTCATATTTTTACAATGAGAAATAGTGTGAGAATAAAAAACACTAATAATCAGAGCTAATTACTAACGGATATTAAAAGTTAATTAATAATAATTAATCATAAATGTATAGAGTTTCACCTCATTCACCTTATAAAAGGTATATGGTCCCCTTATTTTACTTTCAATTTTTTTTTTCTTATGTTATAGAATGGCAGGTATTTGTGCTAAAGGTATTCCTTAACTCAATGCATATCACACATTGTTTATTAAAAATTTTGTTTAACAAATGACAAGGAAATTAAAAAGAAGAAAAAAAAAAGAAAGTATAAAAATATAGTAATAAAAGATAGAATATTCTATGAATATTAGAAAAATCACACTATAATTGCGACAAGAGAGATGGAGAAAAAAAATTGGTAAAAAAGAAAATTAGTAAAAAAATTAAATGAAAGAGAATGAGTTGAGTAAAAAAGAGATGGAAGAGAATGAGTTGAGGAAAATGAAATCAAAGTGACGGATTTGAGAGAAAAAGGAAATGAAGAAAATGAGTTGAAAGAAAAAAAAAATCTAAGTAAACAATATAAAAAATGAGAAAATAAAACTAAACTAAGATTGAACCATAATTAACGATAAAACTTTATCCAATTTGTTTAATTATAGTGATTCAGGATGAGACAGAATACAGAAACTATAGAGAAAAGGGTGACGTCAATAAATGATTTCATAGTGAGTTTTGGGTCACAGAAATTACAGACCCAATATCCACCACTGTGTCTCCTTGTCTCTCCCTCAACTCCTATCTTCATTCAAACGTTACAAAGCCACAAGTTTTCAACAAACCAATTCATAAGATAAAACGTCTTCCCAGACACTCACACTGTCATCTCACTATCCAAACCTCTGCCATTCCTTCTCATTTCGTCAACAAAACATCATAAAAAAATCCTAAAAATATAAATTAAACAAAATATTGTACTACATTATACAACTATGTAACGGTGCAGCAGCGAGCGAGCAAAGAAAAATGTTGGTGGTTGAATCCAGTGGTTCCAGGGTGGATCTTCCGGAGGAGTTGCTACAAGTTCTGCCGTCTGATCCTTACGAGCAGCTCGACGTCGCCCGCAAGATCACCTCCGTTGCGCTATCCACACGTGTCAATGCGCTCCAATCAGAGTCGTCGACTCTGCGCGCCGAACTCGCCGATAGGGAGCGGCTCATCGCCGAGCTCCAGGCTCAGGTGGACTCCTTCGACGCCGCTCTCTCCGAAGCCGCCGATAAGCTAGCCAGAGCCGACCAGGACAAGGTCCGAACCGGTCCCTCAACCCGGTTCAATTTTCAATAACCAATTTTATTTATTTATTTATCTGTTTGTTTGACCTGGGATTACTAATTACAGGAGAGTTTGGTGAAGGAGAATGCTTCTCTTTCCAATTCGGTGAGAAAGCTCACCAGAGATGTCTCTAAGGTGCAAATTCTGAATTTTGATTCTAACTATTCTCTCGAAGTTTGGTTCTATCTATATTTAAAATTAATTGGTCCATGGAATGTGGTTAGAGTTTTTGGGCTAATGGCTTCTCAATGTAATTGCAGTTGGAGAGTTTCAGAAGGACGCTTATGAAATCACTTCACGAGGATGGAGATACTTCTGTACGTTACTTTTACTTATTAATACTAATATTAATATTAACATTATTACAAAAAAAAAAAATGCTCTCAAGTGTAGTTAAGGTTTTAATAAAAATAAATATTTTTTTTTCATTAATTATATATTTATTATTATTTTTTAATTAGTTTATCTTTACTAGTATTGCCCTGTTTCGTATGAACATACATGTTTTGTTTTTTCTTGGTTGGCTGAATTTATTAGTTTAGCAATACGCGACTATATACTTTATATAATGTGTATGTGTGACATAATTAAGTGTTACCAAACAAATAATAACTTTTTTCTATCGAGCTTTTCTCTGTGGTTTTTCATTTATTTGAGTTTGGCACAGGGAGGAGCAGCAGACATTGCCGCTAAGTTGCAGAGTCAAGCAAGTATCAGTTCCTCGTCGCAATTTGGAGGTACTTTAAAGTATAATTGTGAGAAATGGCACCAAGTTCTGGGTTGTGATATAAATTCTCATTTCATTTGACTGCAGATGAAGATGCTTCCGCGCCTTCTTCTAGATCTTCTTCAATGCGATTAAACACTTCGGATTCGCCAAATTACTCTGCAGAGGATCGTGAGTCTGATGGTGTGTGACGGGTTAATAAAAGTGTACATATGTTTGTGCATGCATCTCCAAAACATGTTGGTTTTGTTGTGTTCTTGAAAAGTGTGTTGTTGTGTGCAGGATCAAGATCTGGAGCATCACATAATGTTGTGTTAGCATCGCAGAGTAGCACCCCTCGCATTACTCCTCCAGGTTCCCCTCCTAGTAAGTCTGCACTGGTATCCCCGACAAGAACATCGTCTAAGCCCGTGTCTCCAAGGCGCCATGCAATGTCCTTTTCAACCTCCAGAGGAATGTTTGATGATAGGTCTTCCTCACAGACTGGTGACTCCCTTCAAATCCATGATGCCTTTCTACTTCCATTTCTTTTACGTTTTTTAAAATAAATGCTTCATTTTTTCACTTACTTTTTTCATTGTTTCAGCTCGAACACGAGTGGATGGAAAAGAGTTTTTTCGTCAAGTTAGGTCAGTGAAGTTGCTTCTATCTAATTTAACTGTAAAAGATTTGCAAATTAACATGACATGGAGGGAAAAAATCAAGTTTCATGTCCTTAATAATAAAGATGAAGCCAAAACAGTCATTTATATAATTGAATTAAACTTACATCTACATTATGAAACAATTCAAAATTCATACTAAATCCATTAAAAAAATAACTTTACTTTTCCTTAATATATGTATGGAGGGAAAGTCGAATCTCATATCTCGCATGTGTAGATAGTTTGTAAAAAGAATATATATAGACGAGAACAATTAATATTCACTGTCCAAATAGTTTCATGGAATTGAATCACACCTCATGGCATAATATTGGATATTTTACTTTTGAATTCTTTTACGATCGAAGAGATTACATTACGATAAAATATCAAATTAACAACGAATAATAGTGACTATTAGTTATTATAATAATAATTTCGATATTAATTTATTAAATAAAAAATTATTAATTAATAAAAAAAAATGTAACAACCAAATTTTTTTTAAAAAAGAAATTATTTCTAAATTAACGATTAATTATAATTTTTTATTTATTATAGTAAATATTTTAATAATTAATAATTTTTTATTTTGTAAATTGATATTTAAATTAGTTAGTAATTGACAATTTTTTATCATTAATTTTGATTGTTAATGAAATATTTTCTTGTAATGTTACTAATTACGATACAATACACTTTTAATATTAATCTTATATAATACACGATATTTGAACTTTTTTTTGGAGGGGTTAACCATGCTGAATTAAACCTTTAACATTTTGTAAAGTTATATAAATTTATCTTTTGATGTTTCCCTTCTGTCTTTGAATTTGAAGCAATCGTAAGCACAAATTAAATTGTATTTGATATCAATTAACTAACAATTATTGTTGATTCAATTGGTGGTGTTTGTTATCATTAGGAGTCGTTTATCCTATGAGCAGTTTGGTGCATTTTTAGCAAATGTGAAGGAACTGAATTCTCATAAACAAACCAAAGAGGTATAAATAGTAATCCCAATAATATGCTTTCTTCTTTTTCCATGCTTCCCTAATTTTAGTTAATTAATCGGCACTCGTGTGAAATTGCAGGAAACACTGCAGAATGCTAATGAGATTTTTGGGACTGAAAACAAAGACCTCTATACTATATTTGAGGGATTGATAACGCGCAATGTCCATTAGCTCTCCCTTTACTATACTTTACTACTCAACTTTTTTCTTCCAAACTTTGTAACAACTCATCATATTTCATCTACTTTACCAACTTCTTCCCATAATACATTTCACAATATTTCTTGCTTCATAAAACTTTGAATTCCACAAGTTTTTTTTTTTCAATAAAAGATCATATTCCCAAGCAATGATTTTTTCTATAAAAAAATGGGTTCAAAATTCCCGCAGATTTTTTATGTAGAAGAAATCAGCATGCTTGAAAAGTAATCAACTTTCACGATGATTTTTTTAATCAATCACGTGCATATGAATCTTCTGTATTTAACTTGTTGTGAGTTCCAAAAGAAAGAAGTAAAGCTGGAAATGTAGACCTTATAATGAACAATAATCGTGATTGATTTTCCTTCAATATTTTTCAGTCTGAGTTGCTTCAAACCCACGCATTTTCTCCTTTATGCATCTGAAAGCGAGGCTTTCATTAAGTAACAAATATCCTATGTTATATGGTTTCTTATTAATTCCTCTACCATTTATATATTCTTAAATTTTCTTTAAAACTATTCTCTTTTTATTATTTTTTTTTGTTGATGTGTTGTTTGAAGAATGAAAGATTATTTAAAGTTACATTAGAAGTTAAAGTGGTTGGAGTATGTGGAGATGATAGTGAATAACAATGGGTGTGGTGGATGAGTGGTGAATATATATATTGAAAAATGAAGGGACATTGAATATAAATTCTGTGAGATATTTATTCACTAACTTTTAAAAAAAAAATAATAATTAAATAAGGCGCATGAGCTAGCATGAATTGAAAATATTATTTTGGATTCAAATAACCAAGATAAATATTAAGAAAATTTGAAGGTTAAAAACGGTGTAAAATTGATTGAAATGGAATATCTGTAGTATCTTATTTTTTGGAAGAACTCCAACTTGGAAGCTTCAATTTGTTTGGAATGGAGGAAGCTAATAATAATATGGAAAAATGGGGTTGGAAGTTGTTTTTTTATTTGAAAAAAAAAAGAAAATTAGCAAAGAGATAAAAGTTGAAACGTAGATATTAAAAGATAATATTAGTTAACAAAACGGCTAAATTGGGTAAGTATCCTTTTGATTGGAAGCTATATAATTAATTAAAGTCATTTGTTATTATGGCAAAGAAAAAAAGTGGCATGATGGGTTGGCTTGGCCTCTACGTGCATGTTCATACATAAAGCCTTTCTCAAACAGCCACAACATTTTGATTAAACTCTAGTACTATATTAATTATTCTAACACAAACTTCTTTATTCATTTAATTAGTAATCTATATATTTCTTTGTCATAAAAGGGAAAAAAAAGAAACGACGAAAGCCGTATTTTGGGCATAAAAAAACGGTTTGAAATAATGACAACGTTGTAGTGTTATCATAGGAAGTAGGAAAACAGAAAAATCATGCCAACCGCTACTTTCATGTCTTTCCATCTCTCTTTCTCTTTCTCTTCCCTTTCTTTCTGACTCTACATGCGTGCACGTCATTCCCGTGGCCACCCTTTTGGTTCTCGGAAACTCGTCTTGCTCTGCCTTGGCCACCATGAACGATGAACGAGAACCAACAGCTTCCTCGAGGTACTACTATCTTTCATGCACTTCTTCAACGTTCTCTTTCTTTTTCCATGCAACGTTTCTCAATATTTCTCTTCCTAATGTTTCACGTGCCGATTCCTTCTAAATAATTTTATGTTGGCAGCAATGGCGTCCCCAGAAAACAAGTAGTTGAAAGGGATAAATCTATTTTTAGAGGCAGGCGTCCACGAACTGGGTTTTCTGATTCATTCTCAAGTATTGGTAATTAAATTTTCCTTTCTCTTCTTTTCTTTTCTTTTCCTGTTTCCGACAATTGAATTGAATTGTCGGAGGTTGTTCTTTAATTTGTCTACTGATGCTGAAAATGAATACGATATTAGAATTGGAAACAATAGACCATGATGAGGGCGGAGCACCTGAGCACTCTCCTAGGAGTCAAGGGTCTGAAACCCCAAGTTCAAGGACCAGCACTTCAGATTCGGAGGGTCAGGGGTCTTTAGCAGTGAATTCACCTAATGCTAATAACCAATGGCGTGGTTTCTTCAAGCTACTCAAGAAAGGATCCCAAATGCCTTTCCAAACTTTTCATCCACTTAAAAATGTTCCAAAGCTCACAAGAAGAAAAAGCAAGAGAATCAGGGAGGACATGTGTCCATCTTTGAATTCTCCAGCTCTTCGCTCATCTTTTGACAGTGAGTTTGGTTACTTAAAATCTTCATGGAAAAACTTCACTCTCGCAGAGATCATGACTGCAACAAACGACTTTAGCCAAGGTATGCAATTAATTCTCTTGCCAGGAAACGAAGGGATCAAAAATAATTGCTTTCTGATTGAAGAATCCAAGAAACTCTGAAAGAAACCTTTGTTTTCGTTTTTTTTTTTTTGTTTATGAGGACATGTTGACATGGTGTTTGCTAAAATGCTAGGCTGATAAGGTATTTTAATTGTTTACTTTTGAAGCTAATTTGATCGGGGAGGGAGGCTATGCGGAGGTTTATTTAGGCAAATTGGAAGATGGAAATTTTGTTGCCATTAAACGGTTGACAAGAGGGAACCAAGAAGAAATGACTGCAGATTTCTTGTCTGAGCTTGGCATTATAGTACATGTGGATCATCCCAATATAGCTAGATTGATTGGATATGGTGTTGAAGGAGGAATGTTTCTTGTTCTTCAATTGTCTCCACATGGTAGCTTGTCATCTATACTTTATGGTATAAATGCTAACCAACTAACATTTTGAGTGTTTCTTTCTGCAATGCCTTGCAACTTTTGCGAAAGTTATAATTATTCTTTTACTTTGCATGATTTCAGGACCTAGAGAGAAGCTGAATTGGAGCCTCAGATATAAGATTATTTTGGGGACTGCTGAGGGCCTGCGCTATCTGCATGAGGGGTGCCAAAGAAGGATCATTCACAAAGACATTAAGGCTTCTAATATTTTGCTCTCGGAGGATTTTGAGCCCCAGGTGCCTACTTACCCTCAATTCTACTGCTCTAAATCAATTTACCATCTTAGAACGTGTTTTTGTAAGAGTTAATATGAATACGTTTACTCCAATAAGACAAAAAGTGTTACTTCTCTTTTTCCTGCATTGGACTGTGTAAATGTCCACTCAACAACTTTAAAACCCCAAATCAAACAAACACCTAATTGTTTCATGGCAATAATATTATACCAGATATCTGATTTTGGGCTTGCAAAGTGGTTACCTGACCAATGGACTCATCATACTGTCTCCAAAGTGGAAGGCACATTCGGGTTTGTATATTTAACATCTTCACAAGTTTTCCATGTGTATTTTTTTCATTCCACGTATCAATTAAGACTGTTATTTTCTGTTTTTTTTTTCTTTTGCACTGACCATGGATGCCACAACAGATACCTTCCTCCTGAATTCTTCATGCATGGTATAGTAGATGAAAAGACAGATGTGTATGCTTATGGTGTGCTATTATTGGAGCTCATTACTGGTCGACAAGCTTTGGATAGCTCACAGAGAAGTCTGGTGATGTGGGTATGTCTGCCTTTTCCAAAGTGTTTGTTAAGAACCTTGACATGGAAAATGTATAGTTTTAAGAGAGTATAGTTTATGCACTTAACAATGTAAAGCATTATTACACTGCGATCCAATCATAATTGTCATAAACGATGGATAAAAATTAAACTCTCTTTTAAAAAATAATTGTTGCAGGCAAAACCTCTGCTATCTGCAAATAATATCAAAGCCCTAGTCGATCCAGTTTTGGCTGATGCTTACGATGCAGGGCAGATGGAACTTGTAACCTTAACAGCTTCTCTATGTGTAGACCAGTCTTCGATTCAGCGACCAGATATGAGCCAGGCATGTGCTCTTAAGCATTGATCCTGTGTCTGGATTTGGACAAGAAAATAAGAAACAAAGAAAACTTTTAATGCTGTTACAATGTTGGTAGCTGATATAGAGCATGCGTGTTTTTTGGTGATTGAATGCAGGTGTTGGAGATACTAAAAGGGGAAGAAGATATCATAAGAATCATGAAAGAACGGACGAAGGTAAAACTTCAGAGGACATACTCTGAAGAACTGTTTGATGCAGAAGAGTACAACTCAACCAAGTTTTTGAATGAGAGGGATCGACATATGGAGACTATTCTAGGCTCAGCTACAGATGAATGAGATAAAGTCTAGTATATATGGCCTGTACTTGAGATAATGTGTGTACATGAAACTTGAGAAGTTGAAATTGTAGAGCTGAGATTTATTTTCAGAACATGAAAACTGATTCTGACTCTACAAGAGGATTCAGAGCTCGCGGGAATTGTTGTTGAGAGGGGTTAACAAAGACAGAAAGAGAGTAGTTGCAGAACCTCGTGTGATGATGTACCATGATGTTTGTCAATAGTTTATTTAGCTGAAATGATGATGAAGTTGGGGTATGATTTGTGAAGCCAAATTCAAGCTTCAGAATGGTTGTTTTCCATTTTATTCACACACATTCAATGATCATCAGCAATTGGAAATACCATTTTCAGCAAATTCTTTTATTTTCTATTGTAACCTTATGCAGATTGTCCAACAAATTTTCTTTAATTTGTTCGATTTGTGTTAAGTGAGTTTTATGTCTCACCTTGTCTTGTCACTGGGACTTGGATTCGGATGTAAATTGTTAGCTTTTAGTTTTCAAATACAGATCTCAAGCATCAAAATATGAATCAATCCCTTTCAAAACCACATTTAACTATCAAAGTGATATATTAAAGTATACTTTTATCTCAATTTGGGTTTGAATGAATGTTTTCAAGTAAAACAAAAATAATCTCCATAAAAAGGGTCCACACTAAAATTTGTCACTTTTCTTGTAATATGAAAAGTAGGTCTATCGTACATCTACATGCAATAAGGCCGAAAATTTTATTTTATATTTAATACGCTTGTATGTCTTGATAAATATGAGAAGTTTCAGTTGAATCTTCAATAATATTTAATGTTATATGAGTATTTAATAATTTAAATTTTTAATTCAATGCTCTGATGTTAATTTTTTTTCTTAAGGTAATAATGTGACTATTAAGTAACTAAAAGGATTATTATATTATTGATGAGATGTTCGTATATATAATTTTATTATTTAAAAAGTTTATAGATAATAATTTTATAATTTATAATTTTATTGTTTTAAAATTTTAAAATTTTATAGAACATCAATAATAAATGTGATCTAATTTCATCTCATTCAACTTAAATTTTCTACAGTAAACTTGTACGCTCAAATTTAATATATAAAAAAGTTATTTAGATAATTATGCCCATAAACTCCCCTTAAAAGAGAACAGTTTAGTTGTTACATGAGATCAATAAACAAGTTTTCTAATAATGGGAATAATAATGTAATAATTGATTTAAAAACGAAATTAATAATGACAGAAAGATTCAAAAAGTCAAACTGTCTTTAATGATGGTGTAAAGGCAAAGTACAGAGAAAGTTAGTTAGGAATTGAAAGGGAAATGAAGATGAGTAGGGTTTGGTGTGTAGTGGTATCAGCTTTGGCGTTGATGATGCAATGGCACGGAGCGTGGGGTTCCTACGCCGGGACCGCTAGTGCTATTATAGACCCTTCCAAGGTCAAACAAATTTCGTGGAAACCGAGGTCTGTTTGTATTTCTACACATGTTTTTCTTATCAAACTCTAGTTGGTATTGAGCAAATGATGATTGCATTGATTTGGATGGTGCAGAGCTTTCGTTTACAAGGGTTTCCTGACGGAATTGGAATGCGACCACTTGATTTCCATCGCCAAATCGGAGCTCAAGAGATCCGCGGTTGCCGATAATTTGTCCGGTGAGAGCAAGTTGAGTGAGGTCAGAACCAGTTCCGGCATGTTCATTTCCAAGAATAAGGTTCGTTATCTTCATTTAATGCTATTAATTGCGTTTTTAGAATTTGATTTTGTATGCTAGTGGTAGATCCAATGTCAATCTTATGCGCGCTGTATGTGGGGCTGTAATGTAACGATAGAAGAACATATGTTTATTGTCTTTAGCTTGATTTTTTTGTTAGTGAAAATGGTAGCATGGAGAGACACTCTCAATGCTATCTGGTAGGTCCCAATAACTTTGTGGGACTACCAACAGAAGTCCATTTAAAGGATTACGACACAGGTCTAAATTGCAAATAGTTTAATCCAACTATAGACCACTCAATTGGTCTTTTCTTTGAGTGTTAGCGGATCTCTGTTGAGAGGTTTGCCCAGCAAATAAGCTTTTAATGGCGTCAAGGAAAATTGAACCCGCGTCCATGGGGAAGATGAGAGTTAAAAAAGTGCACCAAATAATTTAGATAGTCATTTCCACCCATGAGATAGAGAACAACCTCTGGTGACTTGAAAATTCTGTTCCACCTGTGATTTAGAAAGTCACGAGTTAGGGAATAACGATGAGAACTGTTTTATAGAAGGATAACACGGTAAGGGAGAATATTCTGATTGGTGTTTGTTAGTTGTCTTAGTTTTGAAAGGTTTTCTATGAACTGTTTTTTACTCTGTTCAGTTATTTTATAGGATCCCATTATTTCTGGTATTGAGGATAGGATTTCGGCATGGACCTTTCTTCCAAAAGGTACGGTATATATAAAATCATGATTGAAGTCTGCATCGTATTACTGTAACCTGTGGGACTTATATCTTAGCGCTGTTGATACTTGTTATTGCGAAAGGATTTTACTTGCACTTGATTGGGACAACTGTAGTTATATAATTGTCATTTGTTATTGTTATTTTTTCTTCTGCTCCTATAATGTCTGGATTACACACAATCAATTTAGTTTTTAGCCTGAAACCCTAACATTACAAGTGGATGAGATTCCAGTCTTGCTATTACAGAAAGTCTATCAAAGTATCACTTGTGTAGTTATGGTAACGCAGTCTTTGGCTTTAAAGGAAGTCTTAAACAAGGACTTTAAAAAACATAGGACTGAACTGTTGAATATGTTTACTTGTTGAATAGAACATAAGCACATTATTTCAGGACTGAACTGTGATGCTAATTGTGGGTTTTCGAGCTATTAAGATTCACAGTTTTTTTAAGTTTTAGGCAACCCATTCTCTCTCTCTCTCTCTCTCTCTTCCATATTCCTGCACAGTTTCCTTTCCGGTATCATTCTGCATATCAGAGGCATATTGTGACTGTGATGTGCGGAATTGTTTATTTCAATTCTCATTCCTCTAAAATGGCAGATTGAACTTTAAACTTGTCCCAATTAAATATAGGAAGCTATTATCATTTATTAGTTGAAACAAGGAAACTGTTGATTGCATTTAGTGACATCTTATGTGTTCAGTACGCTTTTATTCAGTACGCTTTTTAAACTAACTCCACTAAATCATTCTCTGCAAATTTCTCTTTTTTAGCATGGAATTCTGTTTTCAAACAGTCCCACATTACTTTATTTCCTGATATAAACTTTCCCCTTTTATATTCCTAACCAAATAGCGTAAATGGTTTAATTTGTGTGAATTTAGCTTTTCCATTACTCTAAGCACTGACTTTAAAGATGTTAGGGTATGTGGAAAGCATGAAGGGCGTTACTCTTTCATCCGCCTTTTTTCCTGTGTCCGGTACCAATCAAGCATTCAATTGGCTCTGCTGCTTATATTTAGCAGTCATAAACATTTGTTGTTACATCATCAATATTCAATAAATGCTTGACAACTCTCCATACGCACCTATCCATTTTGAAGCAGCTAAAGAAACAATTTAAAACATTCAAAATTTACTGGAGAAATCAGAAATATAGTGACCAAAGAATAGTTACTGCGAATCATAAGTATCAAGTGCAAACTGTCTTCATAAAACCACGAACCAAAAAATGTGTCTTCATAAATTAAATTATTGTCTAATCAGTTAAATAATTGAAGTGCATTTCCAGCTTCTCTCCCTTCCCTTAACCCACAAGACGAAAATGTTAAAATAAGGAGGCAGTAGTCAATTCCTTACAGTATTTGATTATTGAATTTCAGAAAATGGAGAAGACATACAAGTATTAAGATACGAGCACGGGCAGAAATACGACCCTCATTATGATTACTTTTCTGATCAAGTTAATATTGCTCGGGGTGGACACAGAGTTGCCACTGTTCTCATGTATCTCTCTGATGTAACCAAAGGCGGTGAAACAGTGTTCCCTAATGCAGAGGTTTGTCCACTATTTCACATATTTCCTTTGAAATAAAAATATAAGGGTGGTAAGTCATTGCTGTTATTATTTTTGTCAAATTATTTTTCATGGTACCGCCATAATTATAATTGGCCTTTTTGTTCTAGCTCAGATCCTTATTTAGTTCTACATTTTTTGAGTGTCAACTGAACCTATCTCTGAGAACTAATCCATATTTAAGTTACCCAAAATGTCATGCGAGATTATATTAACCTCAGAGTTTCTTTCATCTTTTCACTAGTTGCTCATAGTTATTCTAACGATAAGCCTAGAGACTGCGCAAAAGCTTTTGGTTTTAAAAGTTTGTACTAGATTGGGGCCTCTTCGGCATATACTCGTAGAAAATGCATGCTAAGAAACATTTCAGTTTTTGAGAATGGTAGAGGTAGAGGGGAAGTAGATGCAATAGTTTCTGCGATATCATATTCTGATTGTTTTCCACTCCATGAATGTATCAAGTTTCACAGAAGAGTGTGAACATTTTGCTAAGGAAATTGTTTTTTCCTTTTGCATCTAGTATCTAAATTCAATAAGAGAACTTTATAATTCTGGTTACAGGAATCTCCACATCACAAAGATTCGGAAACAAATGATGATCTCTCTGAGTGTGCCCAAAAAGGAATAGCAGGTGGGCTTTAATGGTTTTTCTTCTCCACTAATGTCATGCAACATTTGCTGCCTGTCAAATTATCTTGAATAATTATTCTGTTTCCTTCTCGTCCGAACAATTTACAGTGAAACCAAAACGAGGTGATGCACTTCTTTTCTTTAGTCTCTTCCCAAATGCTATCCCAGACACCAAAAGTCTGCATGCAGGATGCCCTGTACTTGAAGGTGAGAAATGGTCTGCTACAAAATGGATTCATGTGGACTCATTTGATACGGTGGTTGGAGGGGAGTGCAGTGATCATAATGAAAACTGTGAAAAGTGGGCTAACCTTGGAGAATGCACTAGTAATCCCGAATATATGGTTGGATCTCCAGGTCTTCCTGGCTACTGCATGAAAAGTTGCAAGGCATGTTAGAACAAGTGTTACCGAATGTTTTCCAGATTCCACGTGGTATTATTCATTTTTTCGTGAATTGTATTGTATTCTGTTTCATCATATTGACTAGCTCCCTGATAGTGTTCTATGGCATGGTCACTTTCAAGAGGTACATTTTGTGAGTTATGAAGTTGTAATGGCAGGTAAAGCGGGATTCGCCATTTTTTTTTTCTCGGATACTTTTTGTATAAAACAACACAGAGAGAAATGGAAGTGTACGTTATTTTTAATTTGGATTCTTTAGTGATTTTTCTACGTTGTTACTTTGTTGTGCTTTCAAAATACGTCAAAAGTCAAAATACATGATCATTAATTTTATAATTTTAAAATATATTAAAGTTATCTTTAAAATAACACAATAATGTGTTTTTAATGCTCACAGAACACAATCTAAAAAATTTCAGAAAAGAAACTGGACTCGATATTTTTTTATTGTAATGTTTTGACCGTTTTGTTAGGTCACTTGTTGCCTTCGTGGAATGAGAATATGTTTCTGGAATTCAACTTAGCTGGAGTTAAAATTGAACCAAGAGAACCAAAATATTTTGTTTTAACCAAATATATGAATGAGAAGCCTAACTGGTGATTACAAAACATAATTTACTGAATTTTACTCTATGCATTACAGGAACTATTCGTGAACCTTATTTTAAGGAGAATCACTTTTGGCAACACGAAGAAAGTAATGGTAACTAATCACTATCGGGAGTGAAAAATATTTAGGAGGACTTTCGGTGGCGGAACTTGCTCAATATTTATGGGGTACCAAAATATATTTAAAATTTATATATTTAATTATAGATCCGTAAGATTATTGAACTCAATAATAATTGAATCAATACTAAAATTTTTAGTTATATTTTGTTTTTAATATAAATAATCATATCGTCAGCAAAAAAATTCATCTTCTGTTTTATTTTACAATCTTATTTTGATAATTTTCACTGTAGAAAATTATCTTTCTGATAAACAAGAAGAGTTAAAATAAGACGAGACAGATTAAAAAATCAATCAAGTAGATGTAATTGACTTCCTATTTTTGTCAAGGATTGATTTTGTCTATTTTCTTCCTCACGTTAGCTTCCATTTTATTACTTTTAAATAATTAATTTATTCTTTTATTTCTTCATCAATATACTTATGTTTTAAAAAAAATACTAAAAGATAATTTATCATAATCTAAATAAAAATTGCGATACGTAATTAATAAAAGAAAAATATATGATAATTAAGTCACAATTAAAAACCAGTTATTAAAAAACACTTAGTGCATTGCTTTTTCTTCTATATTTATAAAAATAAATATACCAAATGCTCTCGTAAGATAAAAAATAATATTAATTATTAAACTAATATTTTACTATCAATTGAGAAAAAAAGAATTACTTTTTTCTTCATTAATAAAATAAAGCATACAAAAATGAGAGCACAAAATAATAAATTTGTGTTCAAGTTTCTTTTTTTTTCTTCATAAACAAAAGAAAACAAAACAAGTAAAAGTCTAAAGTATGTGAGAAACTAAAAAAACAATGAGAGAAAAAATAAAAAATATTTTAATAAATTTATTTATTTATTATTAAATTTAATTTTATACTTTATTATTTATTAACATTAAATGTTATATTTTATAAAATAAATAAAAAGATATTTATTTTAATTTTTATCAATTCTTAATATATACTTTTATTATTTAAAAAATTCCAAAAAATCAAATTTTTTATACATAATTAAAAAAATAAAAAATAAAACAATTTTTATATAACATTTAAAACAATTTAAAAAAAGTTTGGGGTCACGGTTTCCTGTCCCTTTATTGGTCCGCCAATGAGACCTTTACTAATTGTTAATACGAAATTCTTAGTGTTAAAGAATGATGGTAAAGAAAATATGAAATATTTTTCAGGTTTTGAACACATTAAATGTTTTTGTTTGATATTTTTCTTTATGAAATATTAAAAAATAAATTAAAAAGACACGACATTATTGAAAGATAGTAATTAATGCCTTTTCCTAGCGAAGGAAAGAAAATATTGTTGTGGGCCAACCTCCTTGGTGGTGTCCAATAATTAGTGTATAAATTGATAAAGTGCCTCTTTGGTTAGGCTTTCCGTCATGTGAAGGTGGATCAAGTTGAGGCAAAATTATTTACTTCTACGTCATTACTGAAATCAGGTAATTATTATATTAGAAAAAGTGGATCAGGATACAGGTCCTAACAAGCTATTAGATTACTAATCTTTTCTCAAAAAGTGTGTCATGTTAGAATAATTGAAAATTGTAAAGGCACTTTGTTGTTTTGTGCATAAACTGCTTCTTTTAACTCATTTTCTTACCAGGTCAATTCAAGTTTAAAGCTTTTGTCTTGTATGGTTAACAAAGAACAACACTGGTGAATAAAGGTACACGTTTGGTTCAAGAATAATGATAAGCAAATATATTTTAAAATTTCGAGGAAAAGAATTTTATTAGAATAAATTTTAATTCATGATTCTGATAAAATGTTAAAGAAATAAATTTTCAACCTAATTTAATCGTACAAGATTAAATTGTAAAACAAAATTTGTAGTCACTTATATATTATAAATTAGTTGTATTTTTAATTAATATGAGATTATACGAAAGGAAGGTAACTTATTAAGAAGTGTTTATGGACATGATTCGGTGTTGAAACGTGGTATTGTATTATAGATGTGATGAGAAAAGTGTTATGGAAATTATAAGAGAAGAGAACAAAAAAGGAAATGGTGTGAGCATAGGCTTCCGTATGTGAAGGAGTTGGAAAAGATGGAAGAAAGAAAAAGAGAGAATGGTGTCAAATCAGAGAAATGAGAAAGATGGCCATTTTTTGTGGTCCTTCTCTTCCAAACAGATTCTAAGTGCATTGCACCTTCCAACTCATCCCCACACTCAAATTAATTACATTCTTTTTTCCTCTCTCTTCTTCTTTCCTAATGCAACCCACAATTTTAAATCCAGTACATCAAATTATTAAGTTCGACTTTTAAATAAGAATGTGAAGGTTGAAGAAATTAAACAAGCCTGCATAGGAACTAAAAAGGTTAAAATGGTATTTGTAAAGATTAAAATGAATTAATTTAAATATAAAGACTAAAATAACTATTTATGGATCACAATTTATCATTTTTAAAACAACTAATTTATCAATAATTAGTGAAAACATTCTTCATAATAATTTTGTCATTTATAAATCATGTTTCATGGGAATGTC
>Ga0099822_1004408_pt1 | contig 18339 bp, 15 predicted proteins | sample CowpeawhiteBW_FD_76839 | JGI IMG/M metagenome (GOLD analysis project Ga0099822, IMG submission 76839) | Root nodule microbial communities of legume samples collected from California USA - Cow pea white BW | ecosystem: Host-associated > Plants > Roots > Nodule | place: USA: California | collected...
CGTCGACGTCGACGCCTGCACGAAAGCGGGCGTGCTGGTCGTCAACCAGTCCGGCGGCAATGCCAATTCGGTCGCCGAGCACGCGCTCGGCATGATGCTGACGCTGTCGAAGCGGATCATCCAGTCCGATCGCCGGCTGCGGCGCGAGGCCAATGTCAACCGCAACGACCTGATCGGCAACGAGTTGAGGGAGAAGACGGTTGGCATCGTCGGTCTCGGCAATGTCGGCCGCCGCATCGCCGAACTGTGCAAGGGCCTCCTGCATATGAAGGTGATTGCCTTTGATCCGTATCTGTCGGCGGACGAGATGGCGAAGCGGGGCGGGGAAAAGGTCGAGCTCGACGATCTCTTGCGCCGTGCGGATTTCGTCTCGATCTCGTGCCCGCTCGACAGCAGGAGCAGGGGCATGATCGGCGCGCGCGAATTCGCGCTGATGCAGCCGCACGCTTATTTCGTCACCACCGCGCGCGGCTTCATCCACGACGAGACGGCGCTGGAGGCGGCGCTGCGCGAAAAGCGGATCGCGGGCGCCGGCCTCGACGTCTGGGCCAAGGAACCGCCGCCGCCGGATCACCCGCTGCTGCAATTTGACAATGTGCTGGCGAGTCCGCACACCGCGGGCGTCACCCGCGAGGCGCGCATCAACATGGGCCGGATCGCCGCCGAGCAGCTCCTCGAGGCGCTCGACGGCAAGCGCCCGCCGCGTGTCATCAATCCCGAGGTCTGGCCGGCCTACGCCCGGCGGTTCGAAAGGGCGTTCGGCTTCATGCCGGGGTAGGGCGCCGCGACGCGCCACGCACACGGACTGTTGGCTCCCTCTCCCGCTTGCGGGGGAGGGTGGGGTGGGGTGTCTCCGCGAGCGAGAGCCTTTGCGCGGAGAAAGCCCCCACCCGGATCGCATCTGTCGATGCGATCCGACCTCCCCCGCAAGCGCCCGCAAGCGGGAGAGGTGCAGTGCGCGATGCGGCCCAAGCGCAACCCAAAACATCGGAGAAAATCTTCGTCGTCGCGGCCTCGATTGCGGCAATAAATCCACTGCCGACGGGCCGGCTCGCGAAGCGTCCGTTGTTATTTTCCCCGGGATATCGACCGCCTGGCCCGATGTCGCCATGTTCCCTCCGTGCCCGACTGTTCCGGGTGAAGGGAATGAATGATGCGACAGGTCCAGACATTGCTCCGCACCGCTCCGGCCAAGATCCGCCGCCGCTTTGCGCAGATCGTCGCCATCGCCGCAGCCAGCCTGCCTCAGGCCGGCGCGTAGTCTTTGCCCGCTGCGAACTGCCGCACGTCGCGGCGCTAAATTAACTCAACCTGATCCCGCACCAGTGCTAGCATGTGATCTCCCGGGCGCGCTGCCGCCGCAGCAGGGAGGGTTCCATGTCACGTTTTGTCGTTCAATTTATGAAGGACGTGCTCGGCGATAACGGTCGCGAGCGCGAGGTTTGCCAAGGGGCGCTCGAAATCGACGCCCTGAGCGAAGGCCAGGCCACCGAGATGGCCAAGCTCAAATTCTGTCAGCAACAGTCGCTATGCGACTGGTCGCTCCATGCCGACCGCATCCGGATCGAAGCGGCCGATCTTCACATCAGGTGACGTTACCGCGCCTCGCTCATTGCTCCGGCACGATGCGAACCGCGCCCTTCGCAGCGCTGCTTGCGAACGCGGCGTAGGCCTTCAATGCAGTCGAGACCGCGCGCTTGCGCGGCGCAGCCGGCTTCCACGCGGCCTTGCCCTTCGCGACCATCGCGGCGCGGCGGCGTTTCAGCTCGGCATCGTCCACGGCGAGATGGCCCTTGCGGCCCGGGATGTCGAACTCGATGATGTCGCCTTCCTCGACGAGACCGATCAGGCCGCCTTCGGCGGCTTCAGGCGAGACATGGCCGATCGACAGGCCCGACGATCCGCCCGAGAAGCGGCCGTCGGTGATCAGCGCGCAGGCCTTGCCGAGCCCCTTCGACTTCAGATAGCTGGTCGGATAGAGCATCTCCTGCATGCCGGGGCCGCCGCGCGGACCCTCATAGCGGATCAGCACGACGTCGCCGGCCTTCACCTTGTTGCCCAGAATGCCTTCGACCGCCGCGTCCTGGCTCTCGAAGATGCGGGCGGGACCGGAGAACTTCAGAATGCTCTCGTCGACGCCGGCGGTCTTCACGATGCAGCCGTCTTCGGCGAGAGTGCCGAACAGCACGGCGAGGCCGCCGTCCTTGGAATAGGCGTGCGCCGCGTTGCGGATGCAGCCCTTGGCGCGATCGAGATCGACCTCGTCGAAGCGGCGATCCTGGCTGAAGGCTTCCTGGGTCGGCACGCCGCCCGGCGCAGCGCGGTAGAAGTTGCGCACCTTCTCGCTCGTGGTGCGCACGACGTCCCAGCGGTTGAGCGCCTCATCCAGCGTCGGGCTGTGCACGGTCGGTCCGTCCGTCGTGATCAGCTTGGCGCGGTCGAGCTCGCCGAGGATCGCCATGATGCCGCCGGCATGATGCACGTCCTCCATGTGTACGTCCTGCACCGAGGGCGCGACCTTGCAGAGCACCGGAACCTTGCGCGAGAGCCGGTCGATGTCGGCCATCGTGAAGGGCACCTCGCCCTCGCGGGCAGCGGCGAGCAGATGCAGCACGGTGTTGGTCGAGCCGCCCATCGCGATGTCGAGCGTCATCGCGTTCTCGAACGACTTGAAGCTCGCGATCGAGCGCGGCAGCACCTTGGCATCGTCCTGCTCGTAGTAGCGGCGGGCGAGATCGACGATCAAATGACCGGCCTCGACGAACAGGCTCTTGCGGTCGGCATGGGTCGCCAGCACCGAGCCGTTGCCGGGCAGCGCCAGGCCCAGCGCCTCGGTCAGGCAGTTCATCGAGTTCGCCGTGAACATGCCGGAGCAGGAGCCGCAGGTCGGGCAGGCCGAGCGTTCGACCACCGCGACCTCTTCGTCCGACACGTTGGAATCGGCCGCAGCCACCATGGCGTCGATCAGGTCGACCGCGCGCTTCTTGCCCTTGAGCACGATCTTGCCTGATTCCATCGGGCCGCCCGAGACGAACACAGTCGGGATGTTGAGGCGCAGCGTCGCCATCAGCATGCCGGGGGTGATCTTGTCGCAGTTCGAAATGCAGACGATCGCGTCGGCGCAATGAGCATTGACCATGTATTCGACGCTGTCGGCGATCAGTTCGCGCGAGGGCAGGCTGTAGAGCATGCCGTCATGGCCCATGGCGATGCCATCATCGACCGCGATGGTGTTGAACTCTTTCGCCACGCCGCCGGCCTTCTCGATCTCGCGCGCGACGAGCTGGCCGAGATTCTGCAGATGCACGTGGCCCGGCACGAACTGGGTGAAGGAATTGACCACCGCGATGATCGGCTTGCCGAAATCCTCGTTCTTCATCCCGGTGGCGCGCCAGAGGCCGCGCGCACCCGCCATGTTGCGGCCGTGGGTGGTTGTGCGGGAGCGATAGGCGGGCATGTCAAATCCTTGGGCTAAGGGCATTTTTTAAGGGAGACGGCGTCCTTATGCCCGTCCGTGCCAGCCGATTCAAGCGCGGAACCGCATGGCTGAACCCCGGTATTTGATTTCGGTCTTCGGTCGCTGCCGGAAGTGATTATGCAGCCAGCGGGCGGCGAGGGTTGGTCTGTCCGCACGACCGCTTCATCTCCCGCTGCTCGATCGCAGCAAAGTCATCCTGCCAGGCCGCGCGGCGCGACTATTCGGCGGCGATACTGGTCGGCAGCGGGATCGCGACCTTCGGGCGTGCTTTGGCCGCTCGCCGGTTCCTCTTGCCGAACTGGCTGCCCGCCAGCAAATTTGCGGCGGCCCGCAATTGCTCGCGCAGCCATTGATTGGTGGTGTCGCCTTCGGCGGTGGCGTGCCAGTAGAGATAATTGACGTGCGGGCTGACCGGGAACGGGCAAGGGAAGCATTGCAGCAGCCCCGGCTGCTCCAGCACCGAGGCCGCGCTTTCGGACGCCGTCAGCAGCATGTTGCTGCGGCTGACGACGTGGCAGGCGGTCGCGAAATTCTGGCATTGCAGGCGCACGGTGCGCTTGATGCCGAGCCGCTGGAACTGGAAATCCTCGAACGACAGTCCACTGCGCCGCGATGTCACGCAGACATGCTCCAGGCGCAGATAGGTCTTCTTGTCGCGCCGCGAGCGCAGGTCGGGATGGTCGCGGCGGGCGAACACCGCGATATGCTCGGTCAGGATCTGCTCGCGCCGCACCTCCGCCGATTGCGGCAGCAGCGTATCGATCGCGACATCGAGCGTGCCGGCGGCAAGCTCACGCTCCAGATTGTTGCGCTCGCAGCGCACTGTCGCGATCTCGACCAGCGGCGCAACGGTGCTGATCCGGTTCACCAATGCGCTCAGCATCGGCGCCTCGAGATTGTTGCGCAGGCCGATCACGAACCGCTTCGGCGTCTTCGCCGGATCGAAGCGGTTGGTGTGGGTCAGCGTCGTCTCCAGCCCGTTGAGCGCCTGGCGCACGGTGGTGATGATCTGGCGTGCCAGCGGCGTCGGCGTCATCACGTGATGGCGGCGCACGAACAGCGGATCGTTGAACAGCGCGCGCAAGCGGCCCAGCGCATGGCTCACCGCGGGCTGGGTCAGATTGAGACGGAAGCAGGCGCGGCTGACGCCGCCCTCGGAATAGATCGCATCGAACACGACGAACAGGTTCAGATCGATGTCGCGCACATGCATGAGGTTGATCAATCCCTATCCGTCGAATGCATTTGACGAATACTAAGCGGCGCTCTTAAAGTCTCAAGCAAAATAATACCTGGAGGAAACGATGAGCGTGCAATCGCCATCGCGCGGCGTCGCCGTCCCGGCGGCGCCATCCCGCTCGGGCTCGATCTTCGTCAAGCCGAGCCAGGAGCAGATCGTGCTGCTGATCACGATCGCGCTGTTGATCGTGTTCGGCCTGACGCTGAACGGCTTCGCCACCGTTTCCAATCTGCTGAACTTGTTGCGGAGCATTTCCATCCTCGGCGTGCTCGGGCTCGGCATGGGGCTGATCGTGATCAGCCGCGGCATCGATCTGTCCGAGGTCGCGATCATGGCGGGCTCCTGGGCGATCGCGCTGATCGAGATGCAGAACGGCATGCCGGTGTTCACGGCCGTGTTGCTGGCGCTGGCGATCGCGGTGCTGATCGGCGTCGTCAACGGCGTGATGGTCGCCTTTGTCGAGGCACCGGCGCTGTTCGTGACGCTCGCCGAGGGCTTTGTGATCTATGGCCTCGCGTTCTGGATCGCGCCGGCCTGGGTGGTCTATGCGCCGAAGAATGCGCCGGCACTGATGTATCTCGGAACCGGCCGGCTGTTCGGCGTCCCGGTTCCAATCCTGGTGTTCGCCGTCGCCGCGATCGCGATGCATCTGTTCCTGTCGCGCACCTCGATCGGCCGCTTCATCTATGCGCAGGGCGACAATCCAGAGGCTGCGCGGCTCACCGGTGTCGCGTTGCGTCCGCTGATCGTGCTGGAGCACGTGCTGGTTGCATTACTCGCCTGGATTGCAGGTCTGGTCTGGGTCGGTACCACCGGCAGCATGCAGATGGCGATCACGCAGGGCACCATGATCTTCGACGTCGTGCTCGTCGTCGTGATCGGCGGCATCAGCCTGGTCGGCGGCCGCGGCAGCGTGTTCAGCGTCGTGGTCGGCTGCATCCTGATCGGCACGCTGCTCAACGCCTTCACCATCATGGACGTCAACACCGAGGTGCAGAACATCGTCAAGGGTGTGGTGCTGCTCGCCGCGATCGTGCTCGACAACTGGCTGCATCCTCGCGACGAAGAGACTGCGCGCCAGGGCGACTGATGCTGCCGCGGGGGGCGGGCCGTCACGAGATCGATCAAGCAACCAATCAAAAGAATATCTGTGTGGAGGAGACGATGAAGACGACCAAGTTGTGGACGTTCCTGCTGGCCGGCCTCGCGCTGACCGCGTTGCCGTTCGCGGCGAGTGCGCAGGACGAAGGCACCAAGGCCGGGCGCGAGCTGCGCGCCGGTTACGACAAGGCGCTGCAGGGCAAGACCATCGCGTTTCTGCCGATCGCGCTCGGCGTGCCGCTGCAAGACGAATGGGCCCGGGTGCTGCAGGAAGAGGCCGAATGGCGCGGCATGAAATACGTCGTGCGCGCCCCCAACAACAATCCGTCGGCCATGCAGCAAGCGCTCACCGCGTTGGTCGACCAGAAGCCCGACGTGCTGGTGGTGCAGAATCCGAGCGTGACGCTGTTGATGAAAGACCTGAAGCGTGCCGAGAGCCAGGGCACGCTTGTGATCCAGGTCAACATGGCCTCGAACTACAAGTCGAGCGCCTTCGTCGGCGTCGATTGGCGCGAGATCGGCCGGCTGCTCGCCAACGAAACGGTCAAGGCCTGCGGCACCGGTTCCGGCAAGTCGGGCAAGGTGCAGATCGTGCAGGGTGAGCTGACCGCGGCCGCCAGCGTCGACCAGGTCGGCGCCATCATGGAAGTGCTGAACAAGGATCCGAACATCAAGGTGGTGTCGAACCAGGCGGCGAACTGGGACGCCAACACCGCGCTCAACATCACCGCGACCGTGATCCAGCAGCATCCCGATCTCTGCGCCTCGATCGGCTTCTGGGGCATCATGGAGTCGGGCGCTGCGCAGGCGATCCGCAATGCCGGCAAGATCGACGACGTGAAGGTGTTCGCCTCGGGCGAGGGCTCGCAACTCGATTGCGATCAGGTCAATTCGGGCAATTTCGCCAAGTTCCTGAGCTACAAGGCGACCGAGCAGGGCCACGACCTGATGTTCGCAACCGAGACGCTGCTGATGTCCGGCGAGAAGCCCGGCACCCGCAACCTTGCCTATTATACGCGGCCGATCTGGCTCGATAAGTCGAACGCTTCGGGCGCCAACTGTTTCGCGCTACCCAAGAAGAACTAACAGCATGATCCGGAAAAGTGGGCACCGGTTTTCCGAGAAGATCATGCTCAAACAGGGGAACGAGATCATGAAGCGATTGCTTGCAATCGCTTCATGATTGAGGGCGCGGGCGGCCGGCGCGGGGGGCATTCCCGCGCCGGCCGTATCAACGAGCATGATCCGGAACCTGGAAGCCGGATCGAGGGAGTGCTTCTGGCGATGTCTATGGCTGTCGATTCCTTGGCCGCATCGGTGCGGCGGTTTTCACCCCGGCTCCTCTTGTCGGAGCTGCTGCTCAAGCAGTGGTTCGAGCCGGTAGTTCCGTTCACCGTGATGATCGGGCTGTGGGCCTACTTCGCGCTGACGATTCCCGACTATGCCTCGGTGCAGAACTCGGTGTCGCTGCTGCGGCTGTTCGCCGAATTCGGCTTCGTCGCGCTGGCGATGGGGTTCTGCCTCGTCACCGGCGGCATCGATCTCTCAGTCGGCGCGATATTCGCGCTGTGCAATTTCGCGGCGCTGTATTTCCTGCTGGTGCGGGAGTGGCCGGTTGGCCTCGCGGTGCCGGCGACGCTGGTGGTCGGCGCACTGCTCGGCAGCATCAACGGCTTTTTGATCGGCTTCCTGAAGACGCGGCCGTTTCTCACCACGCTGGTGACGCTGATCATCCTGCGCGCCTCGGTCAACCTGCTCAACACCTCCTATGCGCAGGTGTTCGCCACCAACTCGGTCGACAGCGACGTCTGGGATTTCATCGGCGGCGGCAGCGTGCTCGGGATTCCCGTCAATGCCGCGACGCTGCTCGTGGTGCTGCTGATCTGCCACATCTTCCTGTCGCGCTCGCGCTATGGCTGGCACCTCACCGCGATCGGCGCCAGCCGCAAGGCAGCGCGTCATGCCGGCATCCGCGTCCGCCTGATGCTCTTCATGACCTACGTGCTGTCGGGCACGCTGTGCGCGGCGAGCGGCATCTTCTACGCCGCGCGGCAGGCCTCGACGGATTCCACCACCGGCGTCGGCTGGGAGTTCCAGGCGCTCACCGCGGTCGTGCTCGGCGGCGTCTCGCTCGCCGGCGGCAAGGGCACGGTGTGGCGGGCGATGATCGGCGCGCTGATCATCTTCCTCCTGATCAACGGCCTGGTGCGCATGGGCATCCCCGGTTACGTCACCTCCGCAGTGACGGGCGTGATCCTGCTTGCCGCCGTCGGCATCGACGTCAAATGGTCGAAGAACCGCGGCAAGGCGATCCAGAAAATCTACGTCAACCCGGCCTTCGTGCCGCTGGCCTCGGCGCCGTCGGTGCAGCCGGGCGCCGTATCGCCCTACGCGCAGAACGATCGGCTGATCCACGCGCAGGCGATCGGCCTCGACCAGGTCGAAGGGCCGGAAGATGTCATCCTCGACCGCCAGGGCAGACTCTACGGCTCGACCCGCGACGGCAACGTGATCCGTTTCTCGGGGTCGAATTTCGAAACGCGCGAGGTGTTCGCCCATATCGGCGGCCGGCCGCTCGGCATGCAGTTCGATTGCGACGAGAACCTGATCGTCGCGGTCGCCGGCATGGGCGTCTACGGCGTCGCGCCCGACGGCCGCATCTTCAAGGTCACCGACGAGACCAACCGCACCTGGTACAAGCTGAACGACGATTCCCGCCTGCGCATGGCCGACGACCTCGACATCGCACCCGACGGCAAGATCTATTTCAGCGACTGCACCACGCGCTACGAGATGACGACTAACACCCTCGACATTCTCGAGGGCCGTCCGAACGGCCGCGTGGTCTGCTACGATCCGGCGACCAAGACCACGCGCACGGTGATCAATCACTTCTATTTTCCGAACGGAATCTGCGTGTCCCATGACGGCAAGTCGATCCTGATCGCGAGCACCTCACTCTGCAAGGTGTTCCGGCATTGGATCGACGGGCCGAAGACGGGGCGCACCGAGATCCTGATCGACGAATTGCCGGGTAACCCTGACAACATCAACCGCGCCTCCGACGGCACCTACTGGCTGGCGCTGGTCGGCATCCGCACGCCGACCTTCGATCTTGCCGCGCGCAAGCCGGGCTTCCGGCTGCGCATGGTCAAGCAGGTGCCGACCGACGAGTGGCTGGCGCCCGCGCTCAATCATGGCTGCGTGCTGAAGTTCAACGAGCAGGGCGAGGCGCTGGAATCCTGGTGGGACCCGACCGGCATCTCGCATTCGACTCTGACCTCGATGCGCGAGCACAGGGGCTATCTCTATCTCGGCGGGCTCGAGAACAACCGGATCGGCCGCATCAAGCTCGACGGCGTCGATGAAAACTGGACCGGCTACGACGCCTATTGGGGCAGCAAGAGCAGGGTGACCACATAATGGGACTGTTCGATCATCTGTTGCGCGACATCCGAAGCGTGATCGATCGGGACGGCGGCCAGAACGCGATCCCGCCGCTCGACGGCGCGCTCAGCCCCAACGACCGGCTCGACACCGCGGCTGCGATCGGCGAACCGCTGCCCGGCGTTGACGATGTCATCGCCGGCGGCGACGGCGCGCTCTATGTCTCCGTCGGACGACGTGTATTGAAACTCGCCGGCGATGATTTCTCAACACGCACGATCGTCGCCGAGTTCGAGGACGATGCCGGCGGGCTTGCGCTGCATCCGGACGGCCGCTTGCTGGTCTGCGTGGCGGGCAGGGGGCTTGCTGCGATCGATCCGGCGAAGCCCGTTCCACGCTGGCTGGAGGCTGCCGATGGCAGCCCGCTTGCGGGACTGTTGTCGGTCGCCGCGGCGCCGGATGGCCGCATCTATATGGTCGAAGGCAGCACCGGCCGTCGCCCCAATCAGTGGCGCCACGACCTGATGGAGAAGCGCGCAGGCGGTCGGCTCATCACCTGCGGCGCCGGTCTCGACAATCCGCAAGTGCTGCTGCGCGACCTACCTTATCCTTATGGCATTGCAGTCTCCGCCGACGGCAACAGCCTGTGGCTCACCGAGAGCTGGGCGCATCGGCTCAGCCGGCTTGCGCTCGGCGGCAACGGCCTCGGTCCGCGCGAGATCGTCGCCGGCAACATGCCGGGCTATCCGGCGCGGCTGCATCCGGATGGTCATGGCGGCTTCCTGCTCGGCATTTTCGCGCGCCGCATGCATCTGATCGAGTTTGTACTCAAGGAAGACGATTTCCGCGAGGAGATGATGGCGACGATGCCGCCGGACTACTGGGTGGCGCCGGCGCTTACCGGCGGCAGCGACTGCCTGGACCCGATGCAGATCGGCGGCGTCAAGGCGCTCGGAATCCAGAAACCATGGGCGCCGCCGCGCTCCTATGGGCTGCTGGTGCATCTCGACGCCGAGGGCGATGCGTCGGACAGCCTGCACAGCCGCGCCGGCGGCCGTTTCCACGGCATCACCGCCGCTTGCGCGACGGCCAGCGGCATCGTGATCGCGGCGCGCGGCGCCGGCCGGCTGCTGTTATATACGGGAGACCTGCGATGAACGACGGCGTGATGCAGGCGGCGACCGAGACCCGGACTGCGGCCCGCGAGCCGGTGCTGCGGATCAGCAACGGATCCAAGATCTATGGCGGCGTCCACGCCATCGAGGGCGTCAACTTCGATCTCTATCCCGGCGAGGTGCACGCGCTGGTCGGCGAGAACGGCGCCGGCAAGTCGACGCTGTGCAAGGCGATCGCGGGCGCGATCCAGCTCACTTCGGGCGATTATCTACTCGACGGCAAACCGGTCGATTTCGAGCAGCCGCGCGATGCGCTCAACGCCGGCATCTGCATGGTCTATCAGGAAACTAGCCTGGTGCCGACCATGACCGCGGCGCAGAACATCGAGCTCGGCAACGAAAAGCTGCTGACGCGCTTCCGCACCCTGAACATTCAGGCCCAACAACTCCTGCAGTCGCTCAACTTCCATGTCGACCCGGCAACGCCGGTCGCACTGCTCGGCACCGCCAAGAAGCAGATGGTCGAGATCGCCCGCGCGATCTACAACAAGGCGCGCATCATCATCTTCGACGAGCCGACCGCGAGCCTGACACCAGAGGAGATCGTCCACTTCTTCCACCTGCTGCGCGATCTGCGCGGGCGCGGCGTCTCGATCATCTACATCTCGCACGCGCTGGAAGAATCCTTGCAGATCGCCGACCGCATCACCGTGCTGCGCGACGGCAAGCTGGTGATAACGGCACCCGCAAAGCAGCTCACCCGCGATGCGCTGGTGCAGCACATGGTCGGCCGCGAGGTGGCGCAGGCCGTCTACGGCCGCAAGGAAAAGACCCATCAGCGGCGCGAGAAGGTGCTGACGGTCGAGAACGTCACCATGGGCATGGCGGTCAAGAACATGTCGTTCTCGGTCTATGCCGGCGAGGTGGTCGGCGTCGCCGGCCTGATCGGCTCGGGCCGCACCGAGATCGCCAAGATCATCTACGGCGCGCTGAAGCGCAACCTCGTCAATGGTGGCACCATCCGCTTGCGCGGCAAGCCGATCCGTTATCGCGTGCCGCGGCAGGCGATCAATGACGGCATCGCCTACATCACCGAAGACCGCAAGGCCAACGGGTTCTTCGAGACCATGGTGGTCGACGACAACGTCTATATCGGCGGCCTCGCCACCCGCAAGGGCTGGAGCTTCCTGCTGTCGCGTGCCCGCCGCAGCAGGCTGGCGAACTACTGGGTCGATCGGCTGAAGATCAGCGCTCTGCAACGGAAGGCAAAGATCATCGAGCTGTCCGGCGGCAACCAGCAGAAAGTGGTGCTGGCGAAGACGCTGGTGCAGGACCCCTCGATCATCATCTTCGACGAACCGACCCGCGGCGTCGACGTTGGTACCATTCCGCATATTCACAGCGAAATCCGCCGTCTCGCCGACGAGGGCAAGGCGGTGGTTGTGATCTCGTCGTACCTGCCGGAGATCCTCGCCGTCTCCGATCGCATCTTGGTCGCGCGCACCGGCCGCATCGTCGCCGAATTCGACGCCGCCGAGGCGACCCAGGACAAGATCCTGTACGCCGCGGTGCATTGAGGACGTCATTCCGGAGCGGCGGAGCAGCGAACCCGGCGTCCACCGCATCTCAACTCAACACTTCTCCATTGGCATGCCCGCGCAGGCGGGCATCCAGCACGCCGTGACCTCTCGGCTCAAACACCGGCGTCTCTGGAATACTGGGTCACCCGCCTTCGCGGGGGACGACAAGCGGCGAGTCGGTGCCATCCCACCCTTGACAATTATTTTAAGTATAAAATATTATCCGGCTTCGGCTCGCCGGAAGACGCTGCCCCGGCCGCCGGAGCCAACGGGAGATCGCCATGCGGATCGTTTGCATTGGGGGCGGGCCGGCCGGGCTGTATTTCGGCATCCTGATGAAGATGCTGGATCCCGCGCACGTCATTTCCGTGGTCGAGCGCAACCGGCCCTACGACACGTTCGGATTTGGTGTGGTGTTCTCGGACGCCACCATGGACAACATGCGCAAGTGGGATCCGATCACCGCTGACACGATCGAGCAGGCCTTCAACCACTGGGATGACATCGAAGTCCTGATCAAGGGCCGGCGCATGCGGACGACAGGCCACGGCTTCGTCGGCATCGGGCGCAAGCACCTGCTCAACATCCTGCAGGCGCGGGCCGAGCAACTCGGCGTCGAGCTGATCTTCGAGCGCGAGGTCAATTCCGATCTCGAGTTCCCGGACGCCGATCTGATCGTCGCCTGCGACGGCGTGAACTCGAAGATCCGCACGAAGTATGCCGAGACCTTCCAGCCGGACATGCTGATGCGGCCGAACCGCTATATCTGGCTCGGCACCAACAGGCCGTTCGATGCCTTCACCTTCGACTTCCGCAAGACCGAGCACGGCTGGTTCCAGGCGCATATCTACACATTCGAGGAGGGCGCGGCGACCCTCATCGTCGAGACCACCGAGGAGGCATATCTCGCCCACGGTCTTGACCGGATGGACCAGGATGCCTCGATCGCATTCTGCGAGAACGTGTTCGCCGAGATCCTCGAGGGGCATCACCTGGTCTCCAACGCCCGCCATCTGCGCGGCTCGGCCTGGCTGTCGTTCCCGCGGCTGATCTGCGGCAAGTGGACCGCCTTCAACGGCAACAGCCATGTCGTGCTGATGGGCGATGCCGCGCACACCGCGCATTTCGCGATCGGCTCGGGTACCAAGCTCGCGCTGGAGGATGCGATCGAGCTGACCAACCAGTTCAAGGCACACGGCGCTGTGAAGGAGAACATTCCCGCGGTGCTGGCTGGCTATGAGGCACTGCGCCGGGTGGACGTGGCGCGGATCCAGAACGCCGCACGCAACGCGATGGAATGGTTCGAGGTGGTCGGCTCGCGCTATGCCGACACGCTGGAGCCGGAGCAGTTCATGTATTCGCTGCTGACCCGCTCGCAGCGCATCAGCCACGAGAACCTGCGCCTGCGCGACAAGGTGTGGCTCGAAGGCTATGAACGCTGGTTCGCCGAGCGCAGCGGACTGTCCGTGACCAACGACCGCGTCACGCCGCCGATGCTGACGCCGTTCCGCATCCGCGGGCTGTCGCTGAACAATCGCATCATCGTCTCGCCGATGGCGATGTACTCGGCGGAAGAGGGCGTGCCCAACGACTTCCATCTGGTGCATTTCGGCTCCCGCGCGCTCGGCGGTGCCGGCCTCATGTTCACCGAGATGACCTGCGTCTCGCCGGAGGCGCGGATCACGCCCGGCTGCTGCGGGCTGTGGAATGACGCGCAGGCGCTGGCCTACAAGCGCATTGTCGATTTCGTGCACCGCAATTCGCAAGCCAAGATCGGCATCCAGCTCGGCCATGCCGGCCGCAAAGGCTCGACCCGCGTGGCCTGGGAGGGGATGGACGAGCCGCTGCCCGATCACAACTGGCCGGTGATGTCGGCCTCGTCAATTCCCTATCTGCCCGACGGCCAGGTGCCCGAGCCGATGACGCGTGCCGAGATGGACGAGGTGCGCGAACAGTTCGTCGCCGCCGCCAGACGTGCCGCCAAGGTCGGCTTCGATATCCTGGAGCTGCACTGCGCCCATGGCTATCTGCTGTCGAGCTTCTTGTCGCCGCTGACCAATCGCCGTACCGACGCGTATGGCGGATCGATCGCGAACCGCGCGCGTTATCCGCTCGAGGTGTTCCGCGCCATCCGCGACGTGTGGCCCGAGGACAAGCCGATGTCAGTCCGGCTGTCCTGTCACGACTGGGCCGAGGGCGGCAACACGCCGGAGGATGCGCTGCAATTCGCAAAGCTGTTCAAGGACGCAGGCGCCGACCTGATCGATTGCTCGTCGGGCCAGGTCTGGGCTGACGACCATCCGGTGTACGGCCGGCTCTACCAGACGCCGTTCGCCGACAAGATCCGTAACGAGGTCGGCATCGCCACCATTGCGGTCGGCGCGATCTCGGAAGCCGACCACGCCAATTCGATCATCGCCGCCGGCCGCGCCGATCTCTGCGCCATCGCACGGCCGCATCTGGCCGATCCGGCCTGGACGTTGCACGAGGCCGCGAAGATCGGGGTGAAGTCGGTTCCCTGGCCGAAGCAATATCTGTCGGGTAGGTCGCAATATGAGGCCAATCTCGAACGCGCGGCCGTGGGAGCGAAAGCATGACCCGGTTCTGGCCCAACGCCCACGCGTTTATCACCGGCGCCGGTTCCGGCATCGGCGCTGCGACCGCGATCGCGCTCGCCAAGGCCGGCGTGCGCGTCAGCATCGCCGGTCGCCGGATGGCGGCGCTAAAGGCGACCGCCGCCTTGCTCGGCGATCGTGCCGGCGCGGTCGTTGCGATCGATGTGACCGATGCGGCCGCCGTGACCAAAGGTGTCGCGCAGATCGAAGCCGGGGCGGGGCCGATCGACATCCTCGTCAACAATGCCGGCAAGGCCGCCAGCGCGCCGTTCGAGAAGACCGATACGGCGCTATGGTCGGACATGCTGGCGAGCAATCTCTCCAGCGTGTTCCTGGTGACGCATTCGGTGCTGCCCGGCATGGCGCAGCGCGGGCGCGGGCGCGTGATCAACGTCGCTTCGACCGCCGGCCTCACCGGTTACGCCTATGTCTCGGCCTATGTCGCCGCCAAGCACGGCGTCGTCGGCCTGACGCGCGCGCTGGCGCTGGAATATGCGCGGCGCGGCGTCACCGTGAACGCGATCTGCCCGGGCTACACGGACACGCCACTGGTGGCGGATGCCGCCGCCAACATCGTCGCCAAGACCGGGCGCAGCGAGCAAGAGGCGCGCGCGGCGCTCGCAAGAGTCAATCCAATGCAGCGGCTGGTGACGCCGGAGGAAGTGGCCGATGCCGTGCTCTGGCTCGCCTCCGAGGACGCATCGTCAATCAACGGACAAGCCGTCGCGGTGGCCGGCGGCGAAGTCCTCACCGGATAGAAGGAACACATCATGTCCGAGATGAAAGCAAAGCTCCGTCCGTTCAAGGATTATCCGGCGAAGCACTTCCGCTGGTCGACCGATGCGACCGGCCGCGTCGCGACGATTACGCTGAACCGGCCCGACAAGAAGAATCCGCTGACGTTCGAGTCCTACGAGGAGCTGCGCGACCTCTTCACCGATCTCAAATATGCTTCCGACGTGCGCGCGATTGTGCTGACGGGGGCCGATGGCAATTTCTGCTCCGGCGGCGACGTGTTCGAGATCATCGAGCCGTTGACGCGAATGGCGATGCCGGATCTGCTCGCCTTTACCCGCATGACCGGCGAAGTGGTGCGGGCGATGCGCAAATGCCCGCAAATCGTCGTTGCCGCAATCGACGGCATCTGCGCCGGCGCCGGTGCGATGCTGGCGCTTGCGTCCGACCTCCGCCTGGCGACGCCGCAGGCCAAGACCGCGTTCCTGTTCACCCGGGTCGGCCTCGCCGGCGCCGATATGGGCGCCTGCGGACTGTTGCCGCGCGTGATCGGGCAGGGCCGCGCCGCCGATCTGCTCTACACGGGACGCGCGATGAGCGCGGAAGAGGGACTCGCCTGGGGCTTCCACAACCGTCTGGTGCCGGCCGCCGAGCTTTCCGCCGCCGCGCACGAGCTGGCGCGCTCGCTCGCGGACGGGCCGTGGTTCGCCCATGGTGTGACCAAGACCATGTTCAACCAGGAATGGGCGATGGGCGTTGACGAGATGATCGAGTCGGAGGCGCAGGCACAGGCGATCTGCATGGTGACGGGCGACTTCCGTCGCGCTTTCGACGCGTTCGCCGCCAAGCAGAAACCCGCCTTCGAGGGCAATTGAGATGAGCGAGATCCTGCAACCGGACGGATGGGCAAAGCCGATCGGCTACGCCAACGGAATGGCCGCGCGCGGCAAACAGATCTTCATCGCCGGCCAGATCGGTTGGAACGGGCAATGCGTGTTCGAGAGCGACGACCTGGTCGCGCAGATCGGCCAGACCTTGCGTAATATCGTCGCAATCGCCGCCGCCGGCGGGGCCGGGCCGGAGCACATCGTGTCGATGACCTGGTTCCTGCTCGACCGCAAGTAGTATTCCGCGCGGCTGAAGGAGATCGGCGTGGTCTATCGCGACGTCATGGGCCGGCGCTTTCCGGCGATGACTGCGATCCAGGTCGCCGGCCTGATCGAGGACCGCGCCAAGGTGGAAATCCAGGCGATCGCGGTGGTGCCCGATTAAGGGACGCGCGATCCAGCCAACCCCGTCACCCTGAGGAGCGCGGGACGCGCGTCTCGAAGGGTGAGCGGCCCGACCGGTGGCTGTTGTGCTTCGAGACGGCCGGTCCGCGGCCTCCTCGGCATGACGGGGATACATGGGAGCGTGCTGGGACAATGTTAATCATAAGCCAAAACAGCGGCAGCGGGTGAGAGGTTGAGGCAACAAAGCCGCTTGCGGCTGGATAACGCGGCGTGCGACCCTGAGGGCAAATGTAAGACGTCCTGTGTTCGAGTGGAGTAAGGGACGATGAAGGCGCTAATCGTCGGAGGCGGAATTGGAGGCCTCACCACCGCGCTGATGCTGCGTTCACGCGGCATCCAATGCGAACTCTACGAACAGTCCGACACCATCCGCGAGCTCGGCGTCGGCATCAACACGCTGCCGCATGCGATCCGCGAGCTGGCCGGGCTCGGCCTGCTAGATAGACTCGACGAGGTCGCAATCCGCACCTTTGAGCTGTTCTATCTGACGCGGCATGGCCAGCAGGTCTGGCATGAGAAGCGCGGGCTCGATGCCGGCCACGACGTGCCGCAATTCTCGATCCATCGCGGCCGGCTGCAGGGCGTGATCCATCAGGCGGTGATCGAACGGCTCGGTGCGGATGCGATCCACACCGGGTGCCGGCTCGGTTCGTTCACGCAGGATGAAGGCGGCGTCTCGGCTCATTTCTTCGATCGTGCCGGCTGCCACGTGCACACCGCGCGCGGCGACATCCTGATCGGCGCCGATGGCATTCACTCCAAGGTACGGGAGACGCTGTTTCCGGGCGAAGGCGGCCCGTGCTGGAACGGCCTCATGCTGTGGCGGGGCGCCACCGATTGGCCAGCCTTCCTGACCGGACGCTCGATGATCATCGCCGGCGGGCTGAATGCCAAGGCCGTGATCTATCCGATCGCGCCGGGCTCGAGCCCGGCAAGCCGGCTGACCAACTGGGCGGTACTGGTGCGGAGCGGCGACGGCTCCTCGCCGCCGCCGCGCCGCGAGGGCTGGTCCAACCTCGGCCGGCGCGAGGAAATGATGCCCTATGTCACGAGCTTCACGATCCCGCAGGTCGATTTCACCGGCTTGATCAACGCGACGCCGGAGTTCTGGGAGTATCCGTGCTGCGACCGCGATCCGTTGCCCTATTGGTCGAGCGGCCGGGTCACGCTGCTTGGCGATGCCGCGCATCCGATGTATCCGGTCGGCTCGAACGGCGCGTCGCAGGCCATCCTCGATGCGCGCTGCCTCGCCGACATGCTGGCGCGGGCGGAGCATCCGCGCCAGGCGCTGGTCGCCTATGAGCGGCAGCGGCTGCCGATGACCGCCGACGTCGTCGCCTCCAACCGCCGTGGCGGACCGGAGGGCGTGATCGACGCGGTCGAGCAGCTCGCGCCGCAGGGCTTCACCGACGTCGACACCATCCTCAGCTACGAGGCCCGCGAAGCGATCGTGCGCGGCTATGCCGCGAAGGCCGGCTTCGCCGCGCGCGTGGTGGCGCGGCAATAGGAGTCGCTGCTGAAAAGGAGGATACGTCCGACCCGAGTCGAGACCATTGCCCCTCATGGTGAGGAGGCGCACAAGCGCCGTCTCGAACCATGTGGCCCCACTGGGGGCCTCATCCTTCGAGACGCGCGTTCCGCGCTCCTCAGGATGAGGGGAGAGAGTGGGGGACGGATGCTACGCCGCCGGAGGCGGCGGCAGGAAGTGGATGTTGTATTCGGCGGCGAGCCGCACCACGTCATCCGGGTTCTGCTCCCTCATGTTGTGGATCGCCCAGAACAGGTCGTAGAGCCGC
>Ga0099822_1004409_pt1 | contig 18336 bp, 8 predicted proteins | sample CowpeawhiteBW_FD_76839 | JGI IMG/M metagenome (GOLD analysis project Ga0099822, IMG submission 76839) | Root nodule microbial communities of legume samples collected from California USA - Cow pea white BW | ecosystem: Host-associated > Plants > Roots > Nodule | place: USA: California | collected...
AATAATTATTTTTTTTTTTTTTTTTTTTTTTTTTTTTTTTTTTTTTTTTTTTTTTTTTTTTTTTTTTTTTTACGTTCTTTTGAAGCATGCGACGACGAGTAGACACATCTCAAGGACAAAGCAGAGCGTCCTAATTGTGATGACATACTAACATGCATCACAAAATATAAAAAATGCAGTCTTTTCAAGAGAATGTGTGTTTATAGTTTTTAAAGTTGGCTCTCATTTTTATTTCGGACTTAAGTATAATCATTTATACTTCTTATGATTGATTTCAATTCAGAACATGTTCTAACTTATGGGTCAACCCAGTTGCATATTTTCATATTTGCAACTTTTTTATATACTCTGGACATTAATTATACAACAAAGATAATAATAACTTCAATTCTCACGGATCAAGCTTCAGTTGTTGAATTTTCAAGTATATCAGATAATAATATTTTAACCTATTTTAATTTATTATTTTGATATTTTTTAATTATTTATTTTATTTATTGTTTTAATAATATGATGTGATGATTTAAAAATAATTAAAATGTTGAATAAAAATAAATAAAAAGTAGTTAAAATATCATTATCTATTTCAATAATAACAAATAAAGTTTGAATGTTTAATTATAAAATATTTTATTGGTAAAGTGATATGATCGTATTTTATTCTAAGCAAACATACTTTATTTTAATTTTTGTATTTAAAAATAATGGAAAGCCAACCATTCCCAACTGCCTCAAAACACATAAAATAGTTGTTTACTTCGAATATTTTCTTTATTAATAATAGTGTTTCCGGAGAAGCCACGCGAAGCTCGAGTTTGTGTATCCAAGCATACGAGGATATGTGACATAGAAAAATACATTTTGTCTGTTCAAATTTTATTTTTAGGAAAAAAAATCTCTATCTTTTGTTTACGTTTGCTTTCGCATTAGAAAAATACGTTATGAACCTTCCTAAAAGCATATTTTTTCGGGTACAGTTTAAATATTACATATATTTTTGGTACATTATTAAATTATGTTTTACTTTAAATTTCTAAATATAACCTGTACAAATTTGATAAAAAAAAAATGGAAGAGTGGAATCTAAACTAAAAGGATATCGAGATATTAAAAACATGTGTCTCAGGTTAATACACGTAATAAAACATTTTTATAAAGAATAATGTATTTGTAATACTAAATGTTACAAAAATATCTAAAAAAATCAAGAAAGTTGTGAATAAATTTATATTTATAATACTGACAAAATTCAAAATGGTTTACGAATAAAGAGAAAATTTACGAGAAAAAGGTGAGGTTAGTGGTGCACTACTTATATCATACACCGGTAAATTGATTACTATATATTTCTTACTTTTTTATAAAATAATTTTTTTTAGTTGTGCTTACCATAATACGGTAATATTTATCGAACATGAAAAACAATTACTTTTAGGTTTCATCACATCTCATAAATATCGAAAGTTGTATTTGCTGTGCTTCCGTCCTCTCCATGAAGTATTTTTCTTTTTCCTATTTAAACCAACAGTTGTTGAAAAATAGAATACACGAAAAAAGAGAGTATAAAAACAGCGGAGAGAAAAAAAGAAAAAGAGAAAAAAAGAGGAAGATATCTTCTTTATTTTCGTGCCTGAGATGTCATGTCACCATACGTATTCTCGCAAGAAACCTTATTCTATTGGGAAAATAAATAGACATAGATTAGTGTGCGAGGAAAATGAATATAAAGATGAAAAAGAGCAACTGAATTTCCTTTTCGGAAAACGCAAGGGTTGTTTTCAATTGGATTCTTATTTTTATACGATAAACACTAAATCAGACTGTTCTGGTTCTCAGTGCAATTCACTGACACGTTACCGAAACGTCAAAATCGCCGCCGTCGACACAGTAGCGAGTGACCGACCACGCCGGCGTGACACCAACGCCACTCACTTGTTCGTTCTTTAGTTCCCTCACTCAGCGATGCCTCCACAAGACCACCACCAGCCGCTGTTAGCGGAGGAGCAGGAAGAGACCGCGTACGATTCCGCGGACAAGGTCGTGGTGGTCGGAATCGACGAGCAGGACGGCGACGTGGAGGCGCCGCCGTTCTCATGGCGGAAGCTGTGGCTGTTCACGGGGCCCGGGTTTCTGATGAGCATCGCGTTTCTGGATCCCGGGAATCTGGAGGGGGATCTTCAGTCTGGAGCCATTGCTGGGTACTCGCTCTTGTGGCTCCTCATGTGGGCCACTGCTATGGGCCTCATTATCCAGCTTCTCTCGGCCCGTCTTGGCGTCGCCACTGGGAGACACTTAGCTGAACTGTGCAGGGAAGAGTATCCTGCATGGGCTAGGATTGTGCTCTGGCTTATGACTGAAATCGCTCTTATTGGCTCTGACATTCAAGAGGTTATTGGGAGCGCTATTGCTATCAGGATTCTCAGTAACGGCGTCGTTCCCCTTTGGGCTGGGGTCGTCGTTACAGCTTTAGATTGGTACCTAACCTTTTTCTCCCTTTCTTTCTTAAACCATATCTAGATATTTCAAATTGAGCAATTGGTTAATTAATTAGCTTCTCTTTAATTGTCTTTTTTCTTTTTTTTTAACAGTTTCATTTTTCTCTTTCTTGAGAACTATGGTGTGAGGAAACTGGAGGCGTTTTTCGCTGTTCTGATTGCTGTAATGGCTCTCTCGTTTGCGTGGATGTTTGGTGAAGCAAAGCCCAACGGTGTTGATGTTCTTGTTGGTAAGTTTGTTTTGGTTTTTACTTTCAACTATTCACTCTCTCCCTGTACTCATCCATGTTTTTAATTTTTAGTCTCCATAAAAAAACTGTATTTTTTAGTTTCTATACAGCTTTTGTAGTGGTTTTACACTGCTTCAAATTCTTTTTTAATGCTGGCGTCGAGGACCAAAATTAACTTTTATGTACGAGTAGGGATTAAAGCTTACAACTTAAAACGAAGATATCATATGAACCAAATTTATTGTTTCGTTTTGTTTAGTTGATTTGGGCGTGTGGAATTTTACTTTGTCTTAGAGTAAATTCTTATGTGTGCTCTGCCGACATATCTGATTAATACTTCAATCTTATATTTGTAGGTATTTTGGTTCCTAAACTTAGCTCCAGAACTATACAACAAGCTGTTGGAGTTGTGGGTTGCATTATTATGCCTCACAATGTGTTTTTGCATTCTGCGCTTGTTCAATCAAGGCAGGTTGATCCCAGCAAGAAAGGGCGTGTTCAGGAAGCTCTTAATTATTACTCGATAGAGTCCACCATCGCCCTTGTGGTGTCCTTTGTGATTAATATATTTGTTACAACTGTGTTTGCCAAGGGCTTTTATGGTACTGAGATAGCAAACAACATTGGTCTTGTAAACGCAGGTCAGTACCTTCAGGAGAAGTACGGGGGTGGACTTTTCCCAATCCTGTATATATGGGGTATTGGGTTGTTAGCAGCCGGACAGAGCAGCACAATTACTGGTACATATGCTGGACAATTTATCATGGGGGGGTTTCTGAATTTAAGGTTGAAAAAGTGGGTGAGGGCATTGATTACTCGAAGTTTTGCAATTATCCCAACAATGATAGTTGCTCTTATATTCGATACCTCGGAGGAGTCATTAGATGTTCTGAATGAATGGCTTAATGTTCTCCAATCAGTTCAAATCCCATTTGCACTCATTCCCTTGCTTTGCTTGGTGTCCAAAGAACAGATAATGGGCAGTTTCAAAATTGGTCCTGTCCTCAAGGTATATATACTATCACTTTCTCTGCATTTTTGTCAGACTTTGCCCGTTGTCAGTGTATTTATGTGATAGAAGACTTTGAAATCTCAGATTATTTCATTTGATATGAAATTGCCATCTTTATCTTCCTTTATGGGTCATCAATTAAATGAAACTAGGAAGAGATAATTCGGAAATGTCCCAGGGTAGACCTTTATGTCTTGCTATTCTGGCAAGAGATAATTCAGAATCGACTTAAGGCGTACCTGATTTCTCCTACAATTCAAAATTAGATTTTGAGAAGGAAAACAGGTAGCTTGATTTTACTGTCCTGTCTTGAGAGTTGAAAGCAGGTGAGATAGTGGCGTGTCCATTATCTGGTTTCACAAATTATTCACCCTAGGACCTTTATCTTCTTAACAACTATTCCAAAGCCATAGATTCTTCTATTCTTATCTGTGTATATTATTATATTAGCATCATGAGATTATATTTTCATAGTTTTTCCAATTTGACCATGGGCACATGTTAAGAAGACAAAAATAGAAAGTTTTTATTAAAAATGTAAAACATTTACTATATTAAAAACATAAAAGTCATTTGATACATGTTTTTTTTTAAGTAATTATAAGAATACGAATTTTGTAGGGTGTATTTAGTGCTTCCTGCCCATGGGCTCAAAACTGTATTTTCAATATCCTATATCGTGCAGTTTATTTTGCTGCAGTTGGGGAGTATGTGAAACTGCATTGTCTTGAAACGTCAAGAAAATGACATATGTAGATATATGTGATAAAATAAAATAATGTCCATCAATGAGATTTTTGATAATTTCTCTACCTAGTTTAACAAAGCGACTTACGCTTTCTGGAGTCAGTAGTTTCAAGCATTCCTTTTCTTGTACCCCTACCTGTCCTTTTTTCCTTTATAAATTTCTTCTGGTGCGTAGGTGCTCCTTAATACTATTTATGTTGGACATGCTAAAACAGTGTTGTTTATATGATGCTTCGACTTTCTGTCAAGGTGTTCTTCAATTTTAGTTTCTGTGGACATTGGTCGTATTTAGACCAACACCCTTTGCCCGATTTTATGCTTTGTTCTCTTGAATTAATTGTGTTATAGTCATGAATCATTATTGTCTTACGATGATATGAATGCAGATTATTTCCTGGCTTGTGGCTGCTCTGGTGATAGTGATAAACGGGTATCTTTTGGTGGAATTCTTCTCCTCTGAAGTGAATGGAGCAGTGTTTGCCACTATAGTGTTTGTATTAACAGCTGCATATGTTGCATTTGTACTTTACCTTATTTCACGAGCCATTACCTATACACCGTGGCAAAGTTTAACCGGATCCAAGACAGTTGCTTCCACAGAGAATTAAGCAAATCGTTCAAGTTTCTTAAAACCATGGAGTAGGAAATGCTTTACCGGTGACGGGTTTCACCAGTAATTTTCTTCTATTCTTTTAGGCTCCCTCGTGCTTGTTATTTGTAAAAGAAGTTACAACTGGATGCACGGGGCACAGGAACCTTGGTTGTCATACTTCAACAAAAGAAAACAAGTCAGAGTTTATGTATCTGTAATTCTGTCAGAATTCTATGTATAAATGCAGCTGTAAGCATACCTTGGATGTTGAGATAATGTAGTTGAGACAGCTTTTAGAACTTTGATGTTCATGCAAATGGTTCGCTTTATTGTTCACTCTGGCTGGCCCTGGCCACTCGATTGGAATATGATGATGTATATACCCTCGATATGATGCCACTTCCCCTCTTAAGTCCATGCCAATTGCAGCAATAACATTTCTTTCAAATTATAGGCAAGAAAAAAAGGCAACCCAAAGGAAACTGTCTTACAATAATTTGGATTTTCTTCTAAGATTTTTCTGCAGTCTCTTTCCTTTGTTTTCAAAATATACTTATGATTGAGAATCTTGATTCGTCCTCACATACTTAAACGGATATACATTCATCTGTGACAGAGTAAACAATGTTTGTGACATTGATATTTTTCATGCACTCTTACATCTGAAGTCATCCAACAATATTAACAAACATCCCAATCAAATATTCAAAAACCCATGCTTTTCCCATAATTGTAGCTCACATTTTAAAATCACTGTACTTTTTATACCTCTTCTATCTCCTACAACTAGTATTATTAATAATATTTTACTTTTAATTACATCTATTTTAGAAATTCATATTTAATCACATATCATATTATTTTAAATATGAAATATCTTCTGGAGAGACTTTTATAAAATTAACATAAATAAGTTTCACAAAAGGGTGATAATTAATGTAACATTTCGACAATTACATAAATACTTGCTATTTAATTAAAAATTAAGAGTATTTATTTGTTATTTAATAAAAAATAATAGTATTTAATTGTTATTTAATTAACAAGTAAGAGTATTTAATTATTATTAATTAAAAAGTATTATATTAAGAATTCTATTTATATATAATTATCTATTTAATATCTTTTAAGAATATTCATTTTTATGTGTAAACATTATTATTGAACATGTGTTGTTTCTACTTGTTTTGAATGTGCATACGAAAAAATAAACAAAAATAAGAATAAGTATGATATTTGTAAGCCTCAAATATAAATCTTAATAAACTTAAAATATAATGCAAAGAATGATGTCTGAGATTTAAAATACAATTATGCGATTTAATTTATTTTAGAATTAAATATGTTTTTATCTTTAGAGTGAATTTAAAATTAGTTCTTTTTCAAAATTTTATATTAATTTAATCATTTATTTTTAAAAATATTTAAATTTAGTTATTTTTATCAAATTTTGTTAAGTTTATTTTGAGACATTTTATATTAAAGTTAATTCAAATATTATTTTCTCTCATCCCATAATATATCGATCTATACCTTTCTAAATATAAACATACATTAGTCTGATTTTAACTTATTGCAATGAAATCCAGGACCCTTTTCTAACCCACGTATTCTTAAACATTTTCAATAACCACTTAACATTGTGAAAATTAAAGTATGTCATATTTGTCGTTAAAGCATATTATATTATCTTTATCAATAATTCATACACACCATCTAAACAAGTAAAAAAATGTAAAATAATAATTTATAGAATACTATATATTTTTATTAAAAATATTCAATTTTGTTATTCTACAACCTTTAAACTTTCAAACTCAGTATCAAAATTTAAAAAATCTGGCACTTCGATCAATTTTTTTTTCCGACAACCATGTTTTTTTTTTGTTTTCTTAAAAAAGAGGTGATGGTGGTGACACAATTGGTAGAACAATCAAGCTGGGGGGTAACGAGAAATTAAATAAGCGAAAATGGATATTTTTGGTTTCGGGCGCAGCAAAGGATAGTTTGACTTTTCTCCTTTCTCCTTTGCGTAAATTGAGACTCTTTTTTCTCGGTGGAGTCTTTAGTCTTCAGTCTTCAGTTCCTGTTTGGTTTCGATCTACGCCATCGCTTGAAGCAGTTTGACTCATGGCTTTGCAACGGACGCAACTCATCGCCGTCGTGTTCCTTATTCTATCCCTGGCGCAGTGGGTTGTTGTCTACGGTGACTCCGGCAAAGTGTTACTCTTACCAAACGAGGGTTCTCCTCCTGCTATGATTCTTCCTCTACAACACTCTGTTCCCGATTCTTACGTCTCCGACTCTAGCCCCCGTCGTCAACTTCAGAGATCGCAGTCCCAACGCCACCCTAACGCTCGCATGAGGCTCCACGACGATCTCCTCCGGAACGGGTTCGTCTCTTTCGCTACAACGCTTCCTTTCCTCTCTCTCAAAATAGTTTCGCTCTTCTTTTGTAATTGTGTGTTTTGGAATATGGGATGATTAGGTACTACACGACGCGGCTTTGGATCGGTACTCCTCCGCAGAGGTTTGCTCTAATTGTTGATACAGGGAGCACTGTGACCTATGTCCCATGTTCTACTTGCCAACACTGTGGTAAACACCAGGTAGTGCTTCCGGATACTATTCTCACATATCTGGATCAATAAATTAATGTTTATTTTGATTGATTGTTAAATTTGTGTAAAAAAGGTGCTATTTGATTATGGGTTATGAAAATTATTGAGTGGCCAACTTGACGATCTACATCTAGTATGTTCCTTATTATAAGAACTGTCTTCACTTTTCAAGGCCTTAAGCCATATTTTAAGATGTTATCAAAGTCTATTCTAGATTGATTATTGAGTCACATTTATTTGTGCTCAAGATGTCTATTCTTAGGGTGAAGGGGGTTGTTGTTGGTCTGCATTGGTCCATGCTCTGGATGTCTAGTCCTAGGTGAGTGACCTAAAGGAGTGTGTGTTGAGTTCTCAAATTCTTGTAACGCTTGATCAGTTTTGTGGGAGTTGAGTGAGGTCCTAAGGTGAATTTATGATAAAAATACACATTGAATGGTTATATGATTTTTTTATACTTATACACTTCCGGGTGTGCTTTGTATATTTGTGAAAATAGAAAAATGGAGGACTCAAAATCAATAACTACCTCAGATACCAGATAAGTCTAGACTCCAGATACTGAATTTCATTCTCATTCCTCCTCCAATTTTCACTTCTACCAACTACCTACACTCCTTTAATGTTGCGTGGTGGACTGCTATGCCTCTGGCGCGTTCAGTTTGTTTCTGAATGCCATTTATTTCAACTTTAAAAAGATGTTAAAAGACTGGTTTTTGGTTAGAAATCGTAGTGCCTATCACGTGTATCTCACCTGATTTATCTGAAGTGGATTGGATTTGTGTCCCCAATTTATTTTAACAGGATCCAAAGTTCCAGCCAGAAGATTCAGAAACCTATCAACCTTTAAAATGCACATGGCAGTGCAACTGTGACGCAGACAGGAAGCAGTGCACGTATGAGAGACGGTATGCCGAAATGAGTACTAGCAGTGGGGTCCTTGGTGAGGATGTTGTATCCTTTGGAAATCAGAGTGAGCTTTCCCCTCAACGTGCTACTTTTGGCTGTGAAAATGATGAGACTGGGGATCTTTATACTCAGCATGCTGATGGAATCATGGGTTTGGGCCGTGGTGATCTAAGTATCATGGACCAACTGGTTGAGAAAAAAGTGATAAGTGATTCATTCTCACTGTGCTATGGTGGAATGGGTGTTGGTGGGGGTGCTATGGTTCTTGGTAGCATATCTCCCCCAGCTGACATGGTTTTTACACATTCAGATCCTGGTAGAAGGTGTGTGTCAAATTCCTTATTTTACAGATATGAAATGTCATGCATTTTCTTAACAAATGCATTTTATTAATCTCACACATTTACTCTAGTTTTGGGATGCCAACAGTCCATATTACAATATAAATTTGAAGGAGGTACATGTTGCGGGTAAGCGACTGAATTTGAACCCAAAGGTTTTTGATGGGAAGCATGGAACTGTCTTGGATAGTGGCACGACTTATGCATACCTTCCAGAATCAGCATTTATTGCACTTAAACATGCTGTAAGTTCTTTCTCATAAATACTACTGTATAAGTGCTTTAGTTACAATTTTAATCTCACATATTTTCTGAAACCTTGACTTGTTTTCAAATCAGTGAGACTTGTCATTCCTGTGTTATGTGGTGAGGTAGAATATATAATTGTAAATGGAGCCATAAAGGTATTCTTTGTAAGAAACAATTTCAATTTTAAAGATTTCTGGGAAGGCCTTGAATACCCCCTATTGCACATATAGGAGGCACCTCTTAGAGCTGTTGTGGGTGAATCATCCCCATTATACAAATATTGCTGCAGATATATTCTTTTTTCATAATCATGATCCTGGTCTTCCCTTAGTTTTAAGTGACTTAAGTTATTTATTGGATTTTTTTTTTTTTAAATTTACTGAATATTTATGCAATGCACTTTGCCACTTTGGTAAAGCAACTTCGATGCTTTGATAAGAGCTTAACTTTTTCAGTATAAATTTAAAATTCATTGGATGGATGTTTGTTCTTTACTTGAATAGCAGTATATTTTTGCCGTACCGGTTATTGTTATTCTATGATATTTAAATAGAAGTTTAAAGATGCTTCAATTCTCATGTCATTTTCTCTTTTGGTTCTTTACTTTTGCAAATTCTCGTTCAGTTTTCTAATCAACATATGATGCAATATTAGCAGTCATTACTAGCTATTAGTTTTTGGAACAGCACTTAAGTGGCAATGCTTTAAGATTATTACTAATTATGCTTTATTTCAGTATTGTTTTATTTGGGATATTCTCCCTTAACAGCTCAGACATTTAGATAATTCAATCGGTTAGTGAAATGAATGTGCTATGTATTGTGGATTCCTGGAGAGTCCTTTTTAACCTCTCATCATCGTTATTTTGGTATCATAAATCAATTTTCCTGTTTGCTATATAAAATGAAGTATTCTGTATACCATATATTTTATATTTTATGACTGATGACTCAGATTATGTATTTATCTGATTGCAGATTATGAAGGAAACTCACTCGTTGAAGCAAATAAGTGGTCCAGATCCACGTTATAATGATATATGTTTTTCTGGTGCAGGAAGGTAAGTGGCACTTTTAAGTAGTGAGTGTACACACGGATGCTGCTTAATTAACGGTTTTGAGTTTACTTGTATTTCAGTGATGTCTCTGAACTCTCTAAAAGCTTTCCGGCAGTTGACATGGTATTTGAAAATGGTAACAAGTTGTCACTGTCACCTGAAAATTACCTGTTTCGGGTTAGTTGTGCAATAAAATCATTAATATCCTTAGTCGTTTTTCTTGGTTGATTACTTTTCTTATCCCTATTTTACTGTGCTTGTCTTTTATGAAGCATTTAAAAGTGCGAGGTGCATATTGTCTTGGGGTTTTTTCAAATGGCAATGATCCAACTACTCTTTTAGGAGGTATACCTTATTTAGTATGGGTAATTTCATGCCATTTCATACTTCCCTCACTTTTAAATATTATTTAGTGTGGGTTTGTCTTATACTTTAGTGATCATTCTTTTGTTTGTGTAGGTATTGTTGTTCGTAACACTCTTGTGTTGTATGATCGTGAGCATACAAAGATTGGTTTCTGGAAGACTAATTGTTCTGAGTTATGGGAAAGACTGCATGTCTCAGACGCACCCCCACCCGTGTCACCAAAATCTGAAGGAACAAATTTGACCGAAGCATTTGAGCCCTCTGTTGCTCCGTCCCCCTCCCCATCACAGTATAATTTAGAGCTAGGTATTATGAGCTGCTGTTTTTTGTTTTATTTTAAGAGATATGCTGAGAGACCATGTTCAAGCTTGGATAACATGTTATTCATTGATAAAAGATTTCACTGTTTTAGTTTATTTGTCTATTTTTCCGAAATTTCTGCCATCTTTTTGTGATTTATAGCTCACTGATGACTAATCTGTTTTCATCAACTTAAATGTGCAGGTGAACTCCAAATTGCTCAAATAATTATTGTAATTTCATTTAACGTCAGCTACATGGAAATGAAGCCTCACATTACGGAACTGACTGGACTCATTGCTAACGAGTTAGATGTTAATACTTCACAGGTAAGAAGATGGTCACTGAAGTGGAGAAAATTTGGTTGAATACTTGCATCTTTAATTATAGTTAATAGTTTTCATGCAGTATAAGATTTTAATTAACAATATTCATAATATAACTTTACTTTTAGTTAACGTGACAACTTTCCAAAATAGTGATAAAACAATACGCATTTTTTAGTAATTTTTCCCTGTTGATGTGTACTCTTACTTTATAATGACAACAAACATGCTGGAATGCTCACAGGTTCACTTATTGAATGTTTCTTCTCTTGGAAATGCTTCTCTCTCTAAATGGCTCATAACACCAAGGCCATATGCTGATTTCTTTACAAATGCCACCGCAATGGTAAGTAGACACTTGTGCATTTGCATTTTGGTAAAAACTGCCTGTTTGATTGTGATTTTCAATGTAACAGAGTATGATTGCCCGGCTTTCTGAGCATCGAATGCAAATTCCCGACTCACTCGGAAGTTATAAGTTACTTGATTGGAATGCCAAGCCTCCATTGAAACGGTAAATATTTTTCTTGAAAAAAGTCAAATAATTATCTTTCCTACCATCGTGTACTTGTGTTTGCATAACTTTTTATTATTCATAATGCATGCAATACTGAGGTACCTAGTTACTGATGCAGAGTGATTGGAAAGTCTAATTCCTTAATCTATTAAAATTCATGCTTAAGGTTATTTTCCTCATCTGATATTTGTAAGAACATATGCAGGCCTTTTCATACTTATAGATACCGATATTCATGTAGACTTAAATTTGGTTTTTGATTCTTGATAAATTACCAAGTTTTGTTTTTGGTTCCTAATAATTTGTTTTAACTTTTTCATCCCATTTTATTGTTACAGAGCCATCTAAGCAATTTTAGGCATAAAAACAAAGTAATAAATTCATTTGGGACAAAAAGGTTAACAATACTGGGGACCTAAAACAAAGTTTGATAATTTCTTGGATCTAAAAATATATTTAAGGCATTCATGTATTTATATAACTATTCTACATAAGTGTGTGCATTTGTAGAGCTTATTAGGTGAAAATGAAAGGGAGCTAATCTTGCTTGACAAAACATTACAAAGATTAAATTTGAATACAACCATTATTAAATATCTATATATGATTGTATAGTTATTAAAGTATTTCATTAACAAATTGAGTTGTGCGATTAAGTTGGACTTGAGTAGCTATTGATACATATCATAGATGAATTTCAAATGACATTGGATCTTATGATTGAGGGATGATTCAGCCCAATTCCGTATCATCTATACAATCACATGATTGAACAACAATTCATTGTTTTATCATAACTTCTTTTTCACCAATTCTTATCAAAGAGATTGAAGATTCATATAAGCTTAAATTGTTAGATAAAAGGGAATTGATGCAGCAACTTTTGAACTTATCCTATGTGATTATTCTACTACTGTATTTGTTACTCACTTGTTCAATGCTTGCACTTTAGTTGACTGTTTCCTTCTTCAAATATAGAGGCTTCATAAACTTAATTAACTTGTTTTAAGAGACTTATGGCTAAGCTGTTTTGTTTCTAGTTTAATATTAGTACATTGAACGCTATTTATGGTGTATATGATTTTAGAGTTATTTTTCATAGTCTCTAAATCATATAATTCAATTTATGACTGACTTCGAGAGTTGCTGAAGATTAGGTTTCATCATTTTTCATGTTCTCGCATACTATGCTCCTTGTGTAGATGTGGGTGCAGTATATTGAATCCTTATACTTTTCCCTTTACTGCGTAGAAGCCTGTGGCATGTTTTCTGCCTTAGTGAATAGTTCAATGGTAGAATGAAGTGTAATTATCTGGAAATATTAATTTAAGATTAATTCTATTCAGAACCATAAAATTTTAATACTTCACTTCTATTTTTACCTGTTTGTCATGCAAATATATTGTCATAAGGAAACTTTTGGGATAAGTGGGAAACCAACCTCTGTTCTTTTCAAATTTTAGACATCTCATCCTATTTAACCTTAAATTTTGCATGGTTGTTGATTGAAAATTCTGTTTCTTATTTGACGTACATAGATTAGGTATTTTTCTATAACCATTAAACACATTTTTCTGAAATTATGCAGGACTTGGTGGCAGCAATATTATTTGGTTGTGGCTTTAGCTGTTTTGCTTACATTGCTTCTAGGACTAGCAACCTTAGGAATATTTTTAATTTGGAAAAACAGACAGCAAACTGAGCACTCATACGAGCCAGTTGATGTAGCTGTTAGAGAGCAGGAACTTCAGCCACTATGAGCGTGTTTTGAACCACTATTGCTTAGTGGTTTGCCTGGTTAATGTGGCTGGCATATTCGAGTCCATCAATGAAAAAACAATTTATACAATCATATAGTATACAACCGATCAAGATTTTGCCTGTATATAAAGAATTCTTCATCTGCAAACACAATTGTGTTTATGATAAATGCAGTATAGCAGTGAGTCAAAGGGTGGTAGCTTTAGGTTTTAAACTAAAATTTCGTTATAGGGAGATGCTTATATATTTATTTAGTTATTACTTTTACTTTGTTATTATTCTTATTTTTATGTTCTCATCCTCTTCTTTCTTGTATCTCATTCTATTTACTAATTAATTAGTAATTAATAACCATAAGATTATATATGATGTGGTTATAATTGAAGGTAATGATGATGATAGGCACCCACATATAAACACCATTAGAAAAATGTGATTTAGCCACCGAAATAATTTAGTCGCAAAATGTGATTGAAATAGCCATCGATTCATGGTAGTCACCAATAGTCATTGATTCATGGTAGTCACCAATAGTCATCGATTTAACGACTGAATAAATGTACAATAACTTTTATTCATATAGTAATCGAAACAACGACTGACTATTTTTAGTTTCTAAATATTATGTTTTAGTTACCGATTTAGCGATCAAAATAAATTTTATTTTGTAAAATATATTTAATATGGTAATTAGTCATCAAATATTTTTGGTTGCTAATTATTATTTGATATGTAATGTTTTAGCCACCAATTTAGCGACCAAAATAAATTTTATTTTATAAAATATATTTAATATAATATTTAGCCACCAAATAATTTTGGTTGTTAAATATCATTATTTAACATGTAATGTTTTAGTGACTGATTTAACATGGAAACTAGTTGATAATTCAGTCAACAAAATCGATAATTATAACTTATTTAACTGTTTGATGAAAGTCTCCTTCAAGGTAAGTAAGTAGAGGAAGTGACAGAAAAAAAATGAACTTGGTGGCCTATCGGAAACGAGAAATCAACAAGAGACGGTAAGAAAACGTAAAAAAAGATAAGAAGACAAAACTTAAAAGATTTGGAAGAAGAGATCATTTGGTTGGTTTGATCATTATACTTCCAAATTTCTAATAATGGGAACACTGATGAAGCATTGATTGATTGATTGAAGAATAAACTATTAAGTAAATAAGGCAAATATATAGCACAATTTTAGGTAAATTGAAAACCACTAACACTTATTTTTAATTTAGATGGGATATTAGTAAATATTTGAACCAACGGTTAATAGGTTTTTATTTTGTTACTTTTTAGAGTTATAAAATTGTATATAAATTTATCCTTTTATTTGTTCAATTTTTCAATAATAAAAAAAAAATCATTTTCTGCATTTTCAATGTAGTATTACAATAATATATTTTCTTTTTTAGTACATCGATATTATTTTTCTTCTCTCAATTGGTGAACCTTATTTTATTCTTCTATGACTTTTATGATGCTTCCTACCCTTTCACCATTCTTTCCAATGACTACTCTCTTTTTTCTCGACATTTAACTCCAGATAACTAAAGAATAAAGTTTCAACCAGAAAAAAAAAATGTATCAAATTCAAAACAGACAAACAACAATTTTTCAAGAGTCAAGCCACTTCTAATATTGTTAATTATTATAGTAATTAGAGTATAAGTTAATTTGGAGTTGAACCATTTGTGCACACTGCTTTATAAAGAGATTCTTTACACTATTATTTTGATTATAAATGTCAATCAAAATAACTTAGTATTTAACTATTTCTGAGTTTAAAATTTGAGTTTAACAGTGAATAAATATCTCAACATTTAACAACATAAAGTCCATGGTCATTTCATTTGTGTGTTGATATCTGAAACCGAAACCATCATAATTTAAGTAAAAAAAGTTTAGAGGAATTTTTTTTCACATCTCACGGTTGCCTTTGGTGGCTAAAAAGTAAATTCGTTGAGTGCGATTTTGGCATTGAACGTTTCGTCCCAGTGAAGGAAACTCAGAAAGGAAAAAATGTGAGTTTCAATATATCTGTGCTTAAAGAAAAACACGTAGAACACTCTTTCAGTCTTCACCATAGCTGAAAAAGAAAATAGCAGAGAAATTTTCCATATGACACGAGAAAAACACGTGACAGGGAAAGCTGCACTGTGCATGATTTTAATTCTCGTAAGCCATGTCTACACGTGGAAGTAAAATCAGAAGCTGCAGTAGCCACCAAAAGAGACTTCTATACTAATAATAAGGCCTTTTGTGGTCACTGCAATTTTCTGTGGCACGCGACAAGTAGATAAAAGCACGAAGATTTGTCAATTATCAACGATATGAATGACCCGAGAAGATCTCAGAATTTGGGTGGCAAAATCTGTAGAACTTTTTAGGGTTTCATCAGATTTGGTTCACTTGAATTGGAAGGAAGAGAAATTAAGACCTAGTATTACTGAATGTGCAAGCTGGCGCCTGTAAAGTTAGTTGAAGCTTAATTGCAGATCATAAAAATTGGTCTTTATATGATAAAAAGTTAGGTCTACCGTCTACTCGAAGAAAACAAGAACAAATTGTGGAATAAAGTTAGATCTGGGCTAATGGAAAAGAGAGCACTGAATTTCATTAAGTATCATCTTCAACATTCATAACTTGTTGCCAATACTTTTAGTTGATCCAATACCACTCATTAAATAAGCTAGTTGTTTTGTTTTCGAATGATATGAAGATGGACAAATAATATAGCTTGAAAACTAAGCATTGATTTTTTAATCTAAGTGATTAAGAATTTTTCAAATTTTTGAGAATGAGATTAAAAAATTATGTTTCTTAATTTTTTTTATTTAATTATGTTTTGAGTCCTTAATAAATTTAAAACATTTTAATTGAGTTCATAATCAATTTACATGGTTTGTTGAATCCTTACAATTTTAAGATTTTTCAAATGAATATTAAATCTTTTTGTTAACTCTGTTACTTGAAAATTATCTTATACGATCACTTTTTTAAATGTTGTCACATAATATTTTATTGTAAAAAATTATGATAGCCAAAAATTTTTCTAAATATTTATTGTCACATTATAAAATAACATAAATATTTAACCATAGAAAGTTCATTGAAAAGTTTTAAAATATTAAGAATTCAATAAATTATAACAATTTATTAGAAACTCAATCAAAATTCTTAAATTTATAAGAAATTCAAAACATAATTAAGTTCTTTTTTTATTTATTGTCTCCAATATTATATTTTCATCAATAACTTTCATTAAGTTTTGTACGAAAACATTTGTATGAATAAGGTGACAATTTAAGTTTTCAACAAAAATAAAGATAAATAATTAATTAAGTATAGTATATTGATAATTTTTTATAATAATAAAAAATTATAGTGTTAGCATACAAATTTTAATTTTATTGATTTTGTTTAAATTTATTAATGATTAAAGCAATTGAATATCTATTTAGTCTTCAATAATTATAATGTGTGTTGATTATATAAAAAATTAAGATTAGTATATGTTTATTAACTTTAATTTTTTTTTTCTTTAATTAACACACGTTACGATTTTAAAAAATAAAATATGTGTTGTTATTCTTAGGAGTTACAATAATGAAAATCCATGATTCCGAAAAATTGTGACTGAATATGAAATTTATTTCTCTCCAATCGCTTTGTAATGTTTAAACATGTTAATATTTCAAATTAAATGTTACACATTGTGCAATTTATAAAGTCACATAATTACTATTGTGACACATTGCATATGATGATATTTAATGGGGTCATCAGTTATTCTTCTAAATACATAAAATTAATAAATCTTTCAATAAATTCTTTTGCTGTAACCTTATCAAGTACATCTTGTTTTACCTACAATGTTATTATTACATGTACCAACTTCAATACTAAAATATCTTAAATATTTTCTCTTTTTTGAGGACAGTTATATTAGTACATATAAAAAATGATGTGTATATTATTGAGAAATTGAGTTTAGAAGGAAACATACAAATATATTATTGTAGAGAATACTATTTTCACTGGATTTCGTTCTCTTACCCTAAAATTTGTGTCAAAGTTTCAATTTTTTCTAGAACCAACTTTTTTATTCGGTCTTCGTATTCATATAATGTGAAATTCGAGTTCAATTCCTTAACGAGGTCTCAGCAAGTGAGGAATGAATGAAACAATATATAACAACTATGTAATTGAACTTAAATGAAAAATGGTTTTAAATATTTAATATACAACAAAAAATTAATAACAACTCAATTAAATATACTCAAATTTATCAAAACTTAAAAATTAAATAAACAATTAGCTTTCTAAGAAATGAATAACAATAAAATTCCAATTCTAACATTCTATATGGATCGATGAATAAATGGTATAAAGCGATAATTCTAAATTAGCATAATAATTCTGAATGATAATTGTAAAATGTTAATCATATTTAAATTGTTAAAATTATATTTAAATGTACGTTTTTACATAGTCACACGACTGTTAATTATTAATATATAGTTGAATAAATAGCAGATTTATAGTATCATTAATTCTTTCGGAGATGTGAATTAAACATGTAAATAATTATGAAGTATTTTCTTTTTACTTGTAAAAAGAATCCTGTACTTTATAGGAGAAATCAATTTAAACTAACATAAATTACTTTATATATATATATATATATATATATATATATATATATATATATATATATATATATTATATATATATATATTTTTTTTTTTTTATTTTTTTATATATATTTTTTATGTATTTTAAAATTAAAATAATATATATTTTATAT
>Ga0099822_1004410_pt1 | contig 18335 bp, 7 predicted proteins | sample CowpeawhiteBW_FD_76839 | JGI IMG/M metagenome (GOLD analysis project Ga0099822, IMG submission 76839) | Root nodule microbial communities of legume samples collected from California USA - Cow pea white BW | ecosystem: Host-associated > Plants > Roots > Nodule | place: USA: California | collected...
AAAAAAAAAAAAAAAAAAAAAAAAAAAAAAAAAAAAAAAAAAAAAAAAATTTAAAAAAAAAAAATAAAATTTTAAATAAAAAAAAAAATATATATATATATATATATATTTTTTTTTTTTTTAATTTAAAGTTTTATTATTTTAATTTAAATTATTTTTCAATTTTTTTATTTAGCTTTTTTTACTTATTTTTATTTTCTAAAGTAATTTTTTTAAAATTTATATATTTTATAACTTTTAATATTTTTAATACGTATTTTAAAAAATAAAATAAAATAAAAGATAGAAAACATAAATTTTAAAAAGAATTAAAAATATTTAAAATAAAATTAATTTTTTGACTTTAGGGAAATGATTTTTGACTTCCGGTAATGATTTTTTACTCTTGGAAATCGACTTCCGATGATATATTTTAACTTCCGAAAGTTGACATTCGGAAATAATTTTGAGGGTGTGATGTCCGTGAGTTTCCTTAAATGGTTAAAGGGTTTTTTGGGAATTTAAAGAAATTTTGGAGGTGCAAAAGAAATGTTTGGAGGTATAGGAAGAAAGCCCCGGAAACAAATAGAAGAAAATTTAGGGAGCTTCTCCCTGCACCTCCAAAGGGTTCTTCAATACCTCCAAAAACTATTTTAATTCCTGCTTTGCCCTTTAAAGTAAAAGATAAAGATTAAAGAGTAAAATTTATCTTTCCTCCTAGAGCTTCCACCTCCTGCACCTCCCAATATTGAATCTCATTTGATCTGGCCTTTGTGTGGCAGCAGCAATTCTCCACCTCTGGTCTCTTAAAATTCGCGTAACAACAACAAAAAAAATACTTTTTCTAACTATTATTGGATTAAAAACTATTACGAGAAGATGATGCAGGGGATAAGAAATATCACATGTTTTCATTTTGGTAAAAAACGAACGACTTACGAACTGCTTGAAGCTCTATATAAACCATTTCGCGCCACTGGAATTTCACTACGAAACCAGGTACTTCCAACAGCGTCTCGACCACTTCAGTTTCTCGGAGCTACCAAACCTTCTGATACCTCAGCTCCTCTACCAAACCCTCCCTCTCTCTCACCTTTCGCACCTCAATCCTTCTTTTCTCCGACGTGTCATAGTGGTTCGAAAATGTAGGAGGCGACAGTGTGAAGTGCAGGGACAATGGTTATGTGAAGATGCGTTTCGTACCTCCTCCTTCTTCTCCAGCAAGGTTCGTGAATGGCAGGTGCACAGAGGTTAACGAAAAGGATTACAAAATCCATTTCATGATTTTTACAAACGGATTCCGAAAGCTGTCCTGCGTTTTTTATATGAAACGGATTACAAAATCCGTTTCATGATTTTTAGAAACGTATTTCGAAAGCCGTTTTGTGAAAATTGCGTTTTTTATATGAAACAGATTACGCAATCCCTTTCACAACTTCCAGAAACGGATTTTGAGATTTATGAAGTGGATTTTGGGATCCGATTCATACTTTTCTGAAACAGATTACGAATTCCATTTCTAGAAAAAGTTTAAAATTTGTGAAACGGAATTCGTGATCCATTTCAGAAAAGTATGAAATGGATCCCGAAAGCCGTTTCATAAAAACAAACATTGAAAATTCTGAACCAGATTTCGAGATCCATTTCATACTTTAAAGAAACGGATTACGCATGCCCGTTTTTGGAAAAAATGCAGGTCCATGGTGTAGAGTTTGGAAATGGAGGTGGAGAAGAACCTCCTAGGCACCAATGGAGTAGAAGAAGAAGAATAAGAGATGTTGTGCGTCACTTGTCCCCGATGAACCAGAGCGATGGCGGTGGTGTTAGCTAGTCACTAGAGGTGCCACGGTTGCGGGTTGACGGTTGCGGTTGCGCTCGTACTCCTCAGCGTTCGCGTCCACATCGACGATGAATTTCTCTCCCAAAATATACTCCTCCGCGAACTCCGGAGTGCAGCGCCACCTTCCATCATCTTCATCATCGTCGTCGGTGAGATTCTTGGTAGTGGAGCAGAGTGAGTGCGGAGTCTTCAGTGCGGCGCTCAATGACGGTGGCAACAACGAGTCAGACGAAGAAAGAGGAGGCGACATCCTCGTCGTCGTCAAAGAGTGAGAGCGAGAAGAGGAAGGGCATGTGTTCTCCAACCATGCATCCTGGTTTGTTTCGATGCGCGTACCACAAACAGTTAGCGGAGAGACAGCAACCATGCTTGTGCTTTATCTTGTATTGTATTACCTATCTTTTGTCAAATGATTGTGCAAGACTGTAAGAACAAACTACTCAATTGCCTTGTATTGATCCCTGTTTTACAGTGTGGTGCAGGAGAACAGATGAACTTGTTGATGGCCTTAATGCTTCACAAAGCAGGGACTACTGCAGGGACCACCACTGGAGAGAGTATCTTCAAATGAAAGAGATGAAAAGCAGAGAGGGACTACTGGAGAAAGCAGAAGAAGAAACAGAGAGAAGAAGAAGAAAGAACGAAACAATGGAACAAAAATATGTGAGTTGCAGCAATTCAATAATAAAATCATGAACAACCACAGTAAATTGCATTTTAATTCTTTCAACAATCGTGATAGGTAAAAAATTTATTAGGGTCATAAATGTAATTTTTGGGGTTCATAAGAATGTTTGGGATGCAGGGAGAAGCTCCCAAAATTTACGAGACGTCTGAGCCCAAACCCAGAACTATCAATGAGATATCTAAGATGCCATAAAAGAGAGAATGACCAAAACAAGCCTCCAACCCCTCGATAAATTCTACTGGTACCTCAGTAATTTTCGAAATAACCATTTTCACCTTCTTGTAAAGGTGACTTCCAAATCCTAAAAATAAGTTTTCTGGAATATGATTTTCAGAAAAGCTTTTTGAAAAGCTTAAAGTGCATTTCGTAACCAGCTTATTAGAAGAGAATTCTTAAAACAAACTTTTAACAATATATAATATATTTGAGAACAAGTTTTTTAGTACAAACTCTTTAGAATAAACTTTGTGGAAAATGTGAAATATTTTCTGGATGAAAGTTTCTTAAATGATTTTTTCTTTTTAATTTTTAAATGAGCTATTTTTCTTCTTTTTCTTTTCTTCTGCAAAGGAGAATGGAGGTGCAAGGTTGACACACGGCGCACAAATAGGAAGGTGTAGTTAGTAATAATGGGGTGCAGAAAGGAAAAGTTTCAAAACAAATGATATCTTGGGCCTTGCCTGATGTTTTTGAAAAAGCATATAGCTATTTTTTTAAACTCGATCCTTCAGCTGAAAAAAAGAAAACACGATTATCAGTTTTCTTATAATCGTAGAAGGCAAGTGCAAATAAATAAAAAAATTAAAGAAAGATCTTTCAAAGTTACACATTCATTAGACTATTCGATAAATAATACCAATATCACGCCTATAAAAAAAAATACTCATATGAAAACTGAATTAGTTCTAAACATTCCAAAAGTAGTTTTCACTTTCCATAACTCATATATTAAAGAGAGATAAAATAAAATTATAATGTATAAGTAATTTAAACCTTATCTTTAAAACTATTTTTTTAATATTAAATTAAATATAAAATTTATTTTTTCTACATCAATTGAAAATAAAACAACTTTATAATATACAAATATATAATTTTAAAAAAATTAAATTAGACTTAAACTTCTTTATAAATATTTATAAAAGGGTTAAATAATTTTTTAGTACTGCTTCCAACTTACCACATTAGTAATTATCTTCTATAATTTGATGTGTCCTACTTTTGCGATTCTTCAAATCCACGTTGTGAAGTGATTTTCATCACTTGATTGAGAGCTATTTATAGTGTCATTTTACTAGCGTATGGAATGGTTTGAACTTAGTTCACATTTTTTGTACTTTGACTGAAACCTCAGGTTTTGACTTTTGATTTTTCATATTGAATTAATGTGACAATAGAGTTACAACAAGTACTTCATGAAATAGTTTTAGGAATGTAAAGGAATGTAAATGGAAGTCTGGATTTTATAGTATAAATAAATTAAACATCATATAAAGAATAATGTTCACACATTATTATTAAGATTTGAAGTTAAAAACGATATTTGTTTTTTTTTATATACGTTTTACTCCTATTTTGTTGTTTTTGAATTTTTCAAATTTCAAATTGTGGAATAACTTAAAAATTATTATAAATTCAGATGTAAAATAAGTGTTTTACAAGTGTATTTTACGATGCTGGAACTTTTATCTTGTGGGATAGGCCGAAAAGGTGTTAAGTTATTCCACCAACAAAAGAAAAAGAGAGACAAAAATGGAGGAAGAATGAAGAAGGAATGTTGTTGGGTGGTGGCGGAGGGTGTTCAAAAGAAAGAGGAAGGGAAGAAGAGAAATAATTAGAGGAGATATTGATTTGATAAAATAAGTGTATGATAAGATCTTACACCTTAATTTGATATAACGCTTGAAAGTAATGCAACATGGTGGACCACATAAGACAATCATTCATCTTAGAATTCACCTAATTTATGTTTAAATTAATTAACAAAAATAACTTTTAAACTAATTTAAATTCTATTGCTTTTCAAACTACTTGTAAAGAAATTTATTTAAATATAAGGAAAACAACATTTAACATAATTAAAGAAAGTGGATCGTTGAAGTCTGCAGGAGTTGGTGCTTATTTATGGAGTTTGTACGATGATGCCACAGCAAATGCAAAGATCCAAACTTTTGGAACATAATTAACAATTTAGTATTCAAACCAACAAAGAAAAAGCAATAAACTAACGGGTGAAATACATTGTTATCTCTACAATTTAATCGTTTTTTATTTATTTTAATAATTATTTTTTAAAATGTTCCTAATATTTATTTATTTGTTTGTTTTAAATCGGTTGATATGAGTAATCGTTACTGATGTTAATTAGTGCACGTCAAAGAAATAGTTAGGAACTAACAAAATATAGCAATTATTAAACATATAGAAACTAAAAAGTAAAAATAGCAACATTCGCAAGACGAAAAAAAAATAAAAATATTGAATGCAAATTAAACACCATTTTTTAAAATAATTGTTAATGTATTTATCAAAAGAAAAATTGATGTCTAACATACAATTTTAGCATTTTAGTTTTTGTTGTTACCATACAATTTTAGCAATTTAGATTTTGTTTTTTTTTCTTCTATATTTAAAATTATTAGTGATTCTTTAAAGTCTAATTACATATTAATTTTCTGATCAATAAACATATATGTAAGAGTTATCAAAGAGTAAGTACATTTTAATTATATTAATTATTAATAAAATTTAAATAAAATTAATAGAATGCAAATATTTATACTTAAATCATAACTTTTTATTATTGTATTAAAACGAAAATATATCACTAATTGTCAAGTAACAAGCTAAACCCAAACCCATTTTTAATAGATCTATGATTAAATTTCTTTTTTTTTCACCTCTCTTTCTCTCACCTTAAGCATTAACCACCTTCATATCTTAAATATATAATTAAAATTTAAAGCTTAGTCATAAAGAAAATTAAATTATCACAGTCATCTATTCTGTATACACACATAAAATGAGTCATTACATTAATTAGGTTTAAAAAAATATTAAATTATAATAAATTTTATCACTCACTAAGAACCATTAGAAAAAGATAAACGTCTATAAATATAGTTAAGCATTGAAACCCTTGGCAAGTTTTGAGAGTACTTTGATATCTGGTTTATTTTTGTAAGGTATAGATAACAATTAAGGTAAAAAAAAAAACATACCTAAAACGCAAATATGTAAGAGGAAATTAAAAAAAAGTAAGAAATTAAGGAGACCGTTTTTTTTTTTTGTGAAATTTGAATTTAAATATGTTTTCTTCTCTCATAATTTTTAGTAAAAAATGGAATTTGTCTTTTTTTTAAAAAAAAAAATTAACCTAATTTAGCTCCCAACTTTGAAAATTTATGGATTTAGTCATTTTTAATTTAAATTTTGTTAAATTTATTTGACTTTTCGAACGTGTTTTATGGTACATTGGAATTATTTATACCGTTTCACATATTTCCGCTTCAATGTTATTTGAGAAACACATCTGAAACGTTAACTAAACTTAATCAAATTTGATTAAAACGACTAAATTAAGTATATCTAACGATCAAGAACTAAATTTGGTCAAAATTTTGAAGAGAGAGATTGTTGGAATTTAATGTGAGTCTAAGTCTCATGTAGATATAATTCATTTATTAATTAAAGTTTATAATCCATTTGATACTATAATCTTTTATATATATATTACTATTATGTTAAAAGAATGATATTTGTAATTTTAACATCAATAAATCTTATCTTCCTTTTAAATATGTATCAAGAAAACTCAAATAATTTATATGTTATGTTAATTACAAATATTGAATTTATTAATAGATATTTATGCTGCACCAAAGATAAAACGCAAAAACCTCTTTTATAAGGAACAAAAACAATTTAGTATGACAAATTTGTTGATTTTGATAATAATTATTTAATAAAATTCACTAAGCATGATTTTTTGTTGTTTAACGTTATAAAATTCAAATTAATTTATTACGTTTCCTAAGTTATCTAAATTAAAAATCATAGGAGTAAATAATCTCATTAAAAATAATTAATGCAACTCTCATAACTAAAATCTTAATTGGAGTATTAATTTATAAACAATCATATAATATTTAATTTTTATTTAAAAAATATATGACAAGAATAATATAAACCAAAATCATAAGAAAATAAAAATAAAATGGAGTTAAAAATATTAAAAATAAATTAATATTATTTAAATGTCTGTAACTCTCACATAATAAATATATAAAAATTAACATTAACAAGTCATTTTTAATAATTATTAAGTGAATTTCGATAATCTATGGAAAAATTGTAACACCTAAAGAGTTGAACTGAAAAACTTAAAAGTCATTACTTAATAACATCAATAAAAAAATTGTCATACATATCGATATAAAATAAGTTTAAAGACTATTACACTCTTTTAACGTCTTATTTCAAAATGAATTTTTTCTAAATATCCCAAAGTACTTCAAAAATATAAGAAGTATGTTTGATACAGTTCCAAAACATACAGTAAATCTTTCGAACTAATCACGGTTCTAAATTATTGGTGATTGGCTCTTGCTCTTGAGCTACTGACCCCATCTGTTCCGACCTCTACTCATGTATTTATATATGATCATCGCATAAAAATAAGCAACACAAGAAAAGAGAATAAAAATGGTAAGCTAATGCATTTAAAAACTAATTGGATAGAACAAAAGCTAATGCATACAAGAATATTAAATAAATCTTTTACTACAAAGACAAACTAAATGATTTAGGGTTAGGCTTTCACTTATCATTACAAAGCATTAGCACATCCAACTCTTATCACAATTATACTCACACACATTACTTTTGAAAGATTAGTGTTTTGAACGGACTTGTAAGACTATGCACCTGTCATACTCTTTGAGGCCATCATTAAAGAGGGATTAAGATGAAACAAAATCTAAATTAACAAGTCATGATATGGTTAACTTCACTGACTCCCTAAGTATGATTCTCTTTCATATCATATTGTCTGTCATGTGAAACCTCCTTCGACTCTCACCACCTAGATATCATACTCTATGATAGATACTAGTAGAGTTAGGATAGTCTCACTATCGAAATCTCTTTCAATACACTTTGACATCTTAGATAGTGGTATTTTTCCTTGAAAATAGCCACTGAGAACCAACCTTTTCATTTCTAAGCCAAAGAAGACATAAACAATTCAAACAAAAATTTAGAGTTTTTCTAAATTCCAAACCAGCCGCTGAGTGCCTCCCCTTCTCCCTAAAGATATTTGGAGCCGCCCAGGAGTGGACACGCACTAGTAAAAAAAAATGCTTCTAAACAATTGAATTTTTCCTTTTACCAAAATATTATACTCATTATCAACATTATTATTTACTATAATACCAACCTCTCAAATTTGCTCCTTTTTCAACAATGTCAACATCACATTTGGTCACAATAATACAAGAATCCATAACAAATTAATATAGCAGTTTCTATCATCTTAATTCCTCACATTTTATGATACATAATTCACACACCTATCCCTTTCACCAAGAATCATTTTCTTTTAGCACTTATAAATATAATTCTCATTCATACCATTAAACAACCCAATCATGTCATCACCCAACAATTCATCAACCATAAAAATATACCCACCTCAAAATAGAACACAGATCATTAAAAACTGTGAAAAATTGCATCAAATCAAACTTCACAAAAACATTTAAAGGTTATGTAATTATAAATTATCATTGTAGAACAATTTAAATGATCAACTTCTCTTATCTTGACGAAGGCTCTTATCATTGTTCTTCCCCCTTACACAACATCTTCACTTACAATGGTATTATATTCACAGCCCAAAGACTAAAATCAACAATGGAATAATGGTTTAAGGACTACAACTAGATGAAGATATAACTCAAAAACAAAAAAATCACATATAGCTATAGAAAGCTACATGCATCTGAAAAATTAAAATTGCTCGCTAATATAAAATTGATTGTATGGTAGAATTCATGAGACTAATTGCTTCCATGACTTTGGATCTTCAAGAAAAAAGAATGAATGTGATCATTTTATTAAAAAGGAACGAAAGAGATTGAGAACTGAAAATTAATAGAATGACCTATGTTTGATGAAAATAAAACCCCTTTTAAAACCTTTTAATTATTTTATAATATATAAAATATGCTATTAATAAAGAAAACAAAGTATTACTAGAATAATATAATTATTCTTTTTAGAATTTATGATCAGGGGTTCTCAAAAAACCAAATTTATAAATTTCGAACTCCAAATTTTCTTGGAGAATAAGTTACAGATAACACCTTATGTAATAATGAATCATCCCATACCAGATGAACTCCAATAATATTTTGATTTATGAAGGGATTTGGTTCTTCCAAGTTCCAACCAAGTGCATGCACATGCCATGCCTTTAAATACTCTACAAGCTGCATTTTTAGCCAAGCTTTCAACCCCTACATTGCTCTTATAAAATGAAATCCGTTTTACCTCCTACGTTTGACTTTAATTTGATTTCATTTGTTAATTGCAAGCACAGCTAAGTAGCGTGTAAATGGCAACCTCGATTAAAACAAAACCTTTTCAGCTCTGAAAGCAAAGGGTTGGTTGGTTGGTACGCAAACGTCTCTCAATCTTGGAGTTAGAGGAATCCTTATAACATAGTATATAGTATACACACACATTATATGAGACAAAACTTGAATTCGGTTTATATATAATTCTCTGTTCTTAAAAATGCATAGATCTTCGAGTATCTCAAGAGCGTCTGGTGAATTCTTGGTTGACATTTCAGCCACTGCTTTAGCTTTTCCATCTCTTAAAATGGCAGATTCACAGGGCTTGCCAATTCATCATAATTCTGCCTCCGATGTTGTTAACAAGAAAGAAATGACACTCCATGGTAAGCCACCTCCACAGAAAGCTGTTCATCTCATACCTCTTGTGCTCATCTTTTGCGGTTTTGTTCTTTGGATTTTCTCTCATTAGACATCTGCTCAAAGAGGAGAAAATAAGAACACTGCTCAATTCTATCTCTTCCGAAATTTGTTGTTTACAGATAAAATCATGCTCATGTATGTGATGCGTATACTAATCATATACTCAAGGACTGAAATTTTCGTTCATTTTCATCAACATTGTCTGATATATGTGTATCATTGATTTATTTAATCAAGGTGGTGTAACGTAATGTAAAAAGATGCAGAAACAAAGCGACTTTCTTCAATTCTTTAGAGAAAATTCACTTTGTTTATTTATGGTTCTGTCTCAAATGTTGTCTTACGTTCAGTTATAGCAATCTTAAAATCATTTGATACGCATGATTATGGCAAATTGGTCCTGTTTCGCAACCCAAACTATAGTTATATAGTTCATATTAAAATTCTCATAACAGCTGTTCACTCTCTTTTTTTATCATGCAACATCTAATTATTGGATTTTTTTTATATTGGAAAATTGAACAGAACATATAAAACCATACTTTAGGGATGTTCTATCTTTATATTAGTGATGTGTCTGAAACCTAAATGCACTAGTTCTTATGCCTATAAAGTTTTTTTTTTTAACTCGCTAATGAAGTGGCTGATTTTAGATCTAACCTAATCTACAAACTTAAACTAACTAATCATTTATGAGTTTAGTTAAATGTAATTGTTCAAGTTGATGAGTGGACCAAACCCTCCATGAAACATGCATTATGATTTGTATTACTATAACATTCTTTCTGCCCACCACACTAAGATAGAGTTTTCCCCAACAGTGTTATCTGATACTTAAAAAAAAAAAAACTTTATACTGTAATTTGTACAAAGTGATTTTTTTTTCCATCTTTTATTTAGAAATGAAAATTGTAAGCCACACAAATGGTTGAGAGAATTGTTAATCCTACTACTACTATTATTATTATTATTATTATTATTATTATTATTATTATATATATATATATATATATATATATATATATATATATATATATATGTGTGTGTGTGTATGAGTGTGTAATAACGATAGATTGAATGACACTATACTATATATTTGAATAGAAAAAATGTAAAGGTAATTTAGTTTTAGAAATAGTTTGAATTGTTTTATGATAAAATATGTTGTTTGAATAAGAAATGTTTTAAAAATTGAAATTTTAGAATTTTAAAAATATAATTGATGAAATTTGGGATTATCATATTATCAAATTTATTATATATGTTTTTCTCTCATGTTTTTTACAACTTCATTTTAGTGGAAAAATTGTGACAACTTAATTAATGTAGATTGTTCCGCTTGTTAAAAATTCGGGTATTACAATCTAAACATTATTCTCAAAAATAAATGTCATTGAATATTATTTCGGGTTAAAACCATGTTTATTTTTTTAATCAATATCATCAAATTATTTTATTATCGATGTAAATCAAATTTATTTTTCATCTAATGTTTATAAGAGTTTTTGTGTTTAATATTATGGATGTTTTTTTTTATTAATGTGAAACGAATATTTTTTTCCATCTTTGTTAACAAATATTATTTTTGATAATCAAGGGTTTTTTTTAGAAATATCAATTAGACTTATATTATTTATTGATCACTGTTACTTAAGTTTTTTTTTTTTTTTACCAATATTAGGAGAAATATTTTAAGTTGACATCGACTAATCTTTTTTATTAACACTTAATTTTAATAGGATTTTTTTCCATTTATTTTGTTAATATTATATTGTTGATGAAGATCATCTTTATTCTCCGATCAAAATTAATTAAGTTTTTTTTATGAGATTATTCTTTTATAAATGTGAATTAAACTTTTTTTTAAATTAACTTTTGTCATTATTATTTTTTAATTTTTATATTTTGTCCTTCGATTAATTTTTAATTTTTTTATCAATAAAAATAATAAATAAAATAAAATAAAATATTAATTGAAAAAACTTCGATTAATGTTGATCACAATTTTTTTTTTCAAACATTAACTAAAAAAAATTTCAGGCATAAAACATTAAAAAAGTCCAACCAAAATAAATTTCAATCTGAGTAATTTAGGTTAGTCTAAATAATTTAATATAGAAAATTATTTATCAAAAACCATTTAAAATAATTTTATATGACACTCTAAAATCAATATGTTATACTTTAATGTAGAAAATAACAAATGTGCGACAATGCTTTAATAATTAGATTTTGTTGTCCAGTTTACATTGGAAATAGAAAGAGAGACTTAATCAGAACTGACAATATTTAGGTCTAAGAATTTGGGGTTGCAAGTAATGATGGTTCTGACAAGTGGAGTGTTACTCATTGTCTTTCATAAACACTTTGTGACCGTCTTTTTAGGCATCATCAACTTAGACCTATGCTTCATTCATTTCTATGTTTCTTCTTTAAATTTAAAATTTAATTTTCTAAGTTTCTGTCTTCCCTTAATTTATCTCAATCAACAAAACCATGTTTCAAACAATGGAAAAAAAGGAACAACTTTTAAATTCAGTTTTTCCGTCAATAATGCCTGCACCTTGCCAGCTATATAGTCAAATTTAGGTGAGAAATAAAATTAATGAAAATAAGAAAAAAGGTTTATTCCTTTTATATACATATGAAAACAAAAGAAGGCTTATACAATAATTCTAATTCTAATGTTATGTTGGGATCAAATATGTACAGCGAGACAGTGGAAAATAAAATAATTCTTTTAATTATAAAAAATAGTAAAAAAAATACTAATAATTTGACTTATACAATAATTCCTTTTGAAATTATTGTTTAAAAAATACGTATTTTATTAGTGTTATGGTGATAGTGGTGGTGATAATAACGGTGATGGTGGTGGCAGTGACAGTAGTGGTGGTAGTAGTGATAGTGATCAATGGTTATGAAATGGAGGGTGAGATTAAATTGAACCAATTTAACTAAAATATGGATTAAATTGAACAAATTTAACTAACTTAGGGACTTATTTGAATAAAACACAACCAATCATAATGTGAATAGTATTATATCATGTAAACAATGTTCTCCTGTACACTCTGTCATTAAGGACAAAATTAAATATAATTTAACAAATCAGAAACCAAATTGAACGCACTAAAAAAAGATCAAATTGAATAAAATGGACTAAAAGAGAAAAAAAACAGTATTTAAACCTTTAAATTACTATTTTATTATAATAGAAATATAAATATCAATAAAACATTAATAATATTATAAATTATAAATTGCTTCTTAAATATAATTAATTATTCATAAATATTACTAAAATATTAGTATTAATTTGTTTAACTTCTCATACTCTTTAAGGTTTGCTCTCTTATTTTTAATTTTGTTCATCTTTAATGTAACATACTAGAAAAAAAAGCATAAAACATAACCCAACAAAATACAATATAAGACATGTAAACAGCATACCATATTTCAAAAAATTACATAACATTACTATATATATATATATATATATCAAGACATAAAAATATAATCTTCAGTGTCCTTCATGTAGTGTTTTTGCTCGTTTTGTTTGTGTACATAAAACAGTTAATGACATAATACATACAGTGGCAGAGCTAAAATCCTACGTCAGTGAGACAATTAAGAATAATAATTTAATTGAATTTTATAATTTATAACGATATATAAAAAAATTTCTGTTTTTGTCAACTTTTCATTTTCTATTTTTATCTTTAATTATTATTTTAAAAATTATTTATTTTATAAATAGTTTATTTTTAACTATTTATTTTAAAAATCTCTTTTATTTTGATTATTATTCTGAAAAGCTTTTTTTTAACATTTATTTTATTTAAAAAATATTTTAAAATTTATTATATATATTTTAAAAATAAATATTGTTGATCTTAATTCAAATGTTTATAAAAATTGAAAAATACAAACACATATACAACCGTACCCGTGTTTTCATTAATTAAAAATTAAGAGTTTCGATTTCAGATTTTAATTATAAATTATTTGAATATTAATAAAATAATTAAAAAAATAAGAAGAGTAAAATTAGAAAAGGCAAAATTAAGAGATTAGGGGAGCAAAATATTTTTTTTCCAAATATTTGATAATAATTTTAAAAAAGAGGGAGATGTTAGCTTACCTTAAGCTATATCTGGGTCTCTCACTAAATACAATGATAACATCAGACAGTAAATGTAACGTACATTATTATTGGAAATGTAAGGAACATTGATAAAAAGAAATAACTGTAAATAACTCAAACAATTCAACTTCAATCGATCATAAATAAATATTGAAAAACCATCTAGAATACATACAAATCTATATGGCAAAAAAATTTAACAAACAAAATATTAATTACGCTTCCCAACAAAAATTAGTAAGTATGGTCTACGAAATACTAACATCTAATTTAATGAAAGACATGAATTTACAACTGAATTAATAAATTATGAAATAAAGGTAAGTTAACAATATTTGATGTCTACATATTTACACATGTGAAAACTCTTCCATCTTTTTTCTTACCGTTGATATTTTAGTCCATGTGACTTAGATATCAATTAAACAATATGATCTCTATTATAAAATATGTGTCAATACTTACTTAACAACTCAAACAATAATTCATACATCATTTTGAATATATAATTTAAAATTCATACAAGTTTCATAAATCTCATTAAACATCCTAAAACAATATAACCCATTAAAATACAACAACAAATCAATCAAATATAATTATTTATATTTAGTTTTAAATTTATAAAAACATATATCTTTATATAAACAAATAATCTTCCTGGTTGTTTATAGTTGAGACTCGAAGAAGATAATAGTCTAACAACTATGTCTTCCATAAACCATCAATATGTGAATTTTAATTATAATATAACTTAAGTATTAAAAATATTAATATATTATAAATTTAAATATGTGAAAATAAACAATTATGTTATATAATCACTCACTGTTTTCATTACCTATCTTAATTTACCTATTTTTTCTCCATCTTAGACAATAAAAATGTATTATAGAGACATAAAAAATATAGAACTACGAAAATGAAGTGAGAGAGTAGTACATTTTTAATTCCTAAAGCTTTAAACTCCAATTGTACGGGTATTTGTTCAAGCGACTAATGTTTAGTTAGACTTTAAAACTCATGAGATGGAAACTCTGAAGTAGTTTGCGCATCTTTTATGAACATTGAATTCGAACCACAAACATACTATTCATATGCCAAGAGGGGCCTAATTCTATTTCTTTTTTTCTTTTCTTTTTTCCAGTTTTTCATTTTTTTTAAAAAAGTACACGTTTGTTAAACGTGCACTTCACTTTAAAAGAAAAGAAGACAGCAACATATGTTACTTACTAAACCTTATATTTCATATGTAAACCAAAAATTGAAATTTGGGTCAAAAAGAAAAGCATAGCAAAGGTTGCTTGGTTGTCTGAATTGTAAGGAACGTGTGCTTGGATTCGATGTAGCTTGATGAGTAGGCTTAATCAGCTTTAAAATGAATATACATATAAATAGTTCTTTTGTTCTTTCCTTATAAACGCAGTGATGAAAAGAAATGAACTCTTAAGCTGGATTCCAGAAGAAGAAATACGTTGAAGCTGGAGATGGATGAAACAGAGTACAACATAAGCAACTTCAATGGATTTGGTTGTCTTCGCTTACAAGTTGGTCGTTGATTGTGATATGGGCCAACCGCAACACAAGAAGCACGGTTAGCAAAATAATTCAATTATTTGAGTAAGCAAATGTCTCATTTTTTATTTATTTCTGTAAATTAAACATGGATATAAGAAATTAAAACAACTGTAGTAATGGTGTTAGATTTAAATACAATAAGTATACGTTTAGTGGTTGAATAATATGATATATTTATGTTATTATAGAAGTAAAAGCATGTTTATATTGCATATAATTACTGGGTTAACTTAGTAAATCTGCATTCGATTGATAGACTGTTTAGTATCAAAACGAATAATTTTAAAAACATAATTAAGTTTCAAATTTTTGACAAATTTAAATATTTTTAATTGAGTTTTTATTAAATTTTGTTGTATATTAAGAAATTTTTTATATTCATTAATTAAGTTAACATTATTTAATTTTTATATTAAATAGATGAGTGGTTTTTATATTATCATTATAATTGGATTGGATGTGAGTGTAACATCCCATTTAATAATATAGAAATACTAATAAAACATTAAATATTGATAAGAAAATAGGTAATTATAAACATATATAAGATATTAATATAATCATCCAAAACAGTAACATTTCATTTAATAATATAAATTATCAAATAAAACATTAAATATTGATAAGACAAAACAGGTAATTATAGATATATATAAGATATTAATACAGTTATCCAAAATAATAACTATAATAACATAAAAAATATATAAATGACCAATATAGATATATAAGAGTTTTTTAAAACAACTAAACTCCTATACAACTATAGAAAACCAAAGCACTAATCCATGGTCTCACTATTCTCAACCAGGGGAGCATCATTGCATGTGTCATTCTCTATTCACACAGTGAAGTGATCATTACAAAAGAGACAAACAAAACACAAGTCATACAAAACAAGCAATAGGGTGAGCTAGTATATAAAATAAATATTCATATATAATTAATTCATATCAAAAACCTATAAAACATGGTATAGAACATATTTATGCATATAATTACACATGTAGTTGACACTAAACTCAATTATCCAGATACGTTCACTTGATATCAGACTTACTGATGGTGGTGGTTCCCAAACTCTTTAGAACTTGGCATCAAGGGATAATCACCACACACAAGGTAAATCCCCTTTGCGCCTAAGACCGAACAAGTTTAGTGATTAGGATCTCTGACGACTCTCACAACATAACATATTCTACTATACTTGAGTGTGAATAGTTATTAGAGTATATGATACCCCCATATTGAATTTGTATGTTAATACACTACAATTATAACCACATAATTTCTCTTTGAAATTCCTTCAACATCCATCATACATGCTCTCCATAGTACATTCAATTCAATTTATAATAACAAAACATACATTATGCTTCATATCAGTCATAGAACGTCCAAAACCACTCAAACAAGCAAAACATGGCATTTGGCTAGCGCTCAACGCCATTTTTCACACAACAAACTGGCGCTTATGCCAAAGTCCGACGCTTAGCGCCTTGAAGTCAAATTGCTCCGATGCCTGCAATGAAGTTGACGCTTAGCATCGCCTAGACGTCGTTGAACACCCATTAACTCGCAAAACATGACGCTCAAGGGTGGAGAATGTCACTTAACGCTATATCACATGACAACATATGCACTTTTGTGAAGTTGATGATTTTATACCAAATCACAATCAAACACAAGCATGCAAAAATATAAAAACCTGTCAAATTCAACCATATAGATAACAACTAACTTCCCTTACCTTGAGTGATCAACCTCAAAGCTCTAGAACAACAACCACACCTTTCAACTCAAAGGATGTTCTATCTACTCGTAGAAACATCATAAACATGATCAGACCATACCATCATGATCACTGATAAACAAAGACTAAAAAAAGAAGACTAATACCTCACATGCGACTAAGAGAGGATCACATGCAACCATAGAAAAAAGAGACCCCTAAGAAAATGAATAGAAAACCACTTACATGTTTTGAAGACACTGATTGGGTAGAAAGGAAGTGCTCGCCAAGAGAATTACCATAGTGGTCTCCGATCTTCAATCAAATAAACATGGGATCAGATATCTTAGAGAGGGGAGAGAACTTATAGAAAAGAGTTTTTAGAGAGGTGAAGTATTTTTAACTAATGACATCTTTTATGAGATCTCTATTTAAATTTAAGTGTTTTATCTATAACAATATATAAAGATGATTCCCTCTTTTGTGTCCACATTTCAAAATACTAATTTTACCCTTTAAAATATAATTATTTATTAAATTTTTGAAAATTGACCGTTAATTTTATAAATTTTTTTTTCTCTATTTATCAACAATTATTCTCTCATATTTACTTATATATTTCACTTTATTTTTAATAAATATATTTTTATTTCATATATTAACTTAATAACATTATATTATCATCATAATATCACATGTATTTCAAAAATGTGTACAGGTGCGACAACGCCTGTGTGTACGCTAGTTAGTAAAATAATAAAGTTTCATTATTTTAAAACATTGTTACATCTTAAATACAATTTTCTAGGCTCTCACAATGAGATATTGAAATTAATATAAAACGACGAGTAACATTCATTGTTTTTATTGAAAGCATGTTGGATAATAAGAATGATCCATCAATTGTGATAACGAGAACAATCTCTTAGATCAGTGGCGGATCTTGATCAAAATTTATGGAGAAGCCAAAATAATATACTTAAAATTTATATATTTAACATTATTGTCACCCGTTCATTAAAAATGAATAATATTTTAGTATAACTATAATTATAAAACAAACTACACTATCTAACGGATTGTCCATCTTATGCGATGAGCAACCATGTTGTCATGTTTTAATCTTCACTCCTTTTTTATCAATTTTAAAAAATGAATTTATCCTTTTGTTTTTTATTAATATACCTATTTAAAAAAACAAGTTTTAAAAAATAATTTATCATAATATAACCAATAATTGAGAGACATAATTACTAAAAAATTATGATAAACAAATAAAAATTAAAAATTGTCTTTAATATATATATATATATATATATATATATATATATATATATATATATATATATATATATATATATATACACACA
>Ga0099822_1004411_pt1 | contig 18333 bp, 9 predicted proteins | sample CowpeawhiteBW_FD_76839 | JGI IMG/M metagenome (GOLD analysis project Ga0099822, IMG submission 76839) | Root nodule microbial communities of legume samples collected from California USA - Cow pea white BW | ecosystem: Host-associated > Plants > Roots > Nodule | place: USA: California | collected...
AAAAAAAAAATAATAAAAAAAAAAAAAAATATATATATATATATATATATATATATATATATATATATGATTATTTAATTAATTGTAAATATTTTAATAATTTAAAATTGGAGATATGGCGGGGATATGTACATCCCCATACCCAATTAAAAAAGTCGGGGATTCTCCATACCCAATTAAAAAAGTCGGGGATTCTCCATACCTTTACTCAGTCAATGCGGAGATTTTTCATCAAAACGGAGACGAATTTGGATAATACCCAAAAAACAAATTTATTTGTCATATCTAGTGACGAATTTAGCAGAAAAATATATTAATACTTAATTTCATACAATAGAATTATAATTCGTCGTTCCCATTGAAGATAAAAATGCATAACTAACAATTAAATTTCTAAGTTTACTCCATTATTGAAAATTCGAAAATTATACTTATTAGGTTTAAATTAATAATTTTACCACTACAAAAAAAAGATCTCAAATAATTTAAATTTTACTTTTAAAATTTTGTTTCATAATATTTTTTTTTTACTATTTCAAAAGAGTATAATTTTAATTTTAGACTGTGATTTGTAAACTTTGAAATAGGTCCTCAAAGTATTTTTTGTAAATTTGTAAGGATTTTAAAAGGTTATTTAGGCGATTTCACTTCACAGCAATGGGTTGAAAAATGTTTGATCTGACCCGGCCCATTATCGCTCCTTTGCATTGTTTAAATTACAACTACACAACGAAGAACCCTTCTAAAAACCTGCGGCAAAATCAAACCAAACAAGCAACCATGTCCCCCAGCTTCGTCTTCGAACCTCCCAGCGACGAAGAAATCGAACATTCCGAACGAGAAGAGGAAGAAGAAGACGAAGAAGAACCAGAAGAAGCTGAGTCAGGATCAGATTCTGACTCAGAAGAAGAGGGACTGCACAAAGAAGCGCGGGTTTCGAAGAAGAAAACGCAGTCTCCATGGGACTTCGCCAAATACACGGAATCAGTGGCTGAGGAACACGCTCGCAAGAGCACAACCTCGGTGGACGAGAAAATCTCCAAAGCTCTCCGGCAACGTTCCACGCCGCTCGTTGCTGAGCTTGACCACAGCTCCGAGTCTGAACTTGATGAACAAGTAATTATTGGGTTTTCTTTGTGTGCGTGTGTGTGTGCATTCGTGTACCCTTCTGGGTTTTTCTCTGACGTGATGAGAAAAGTGTTTTTTTTTTTGTTGGGGGGAGGATTGAGAAGAAGTGCTTCACTGTTTCAGAAGTTGGTTTTATTTGGGATGGGAAACTAATTATTGGGTTTTCGTTTTTATATGTGTGTGCGCATTCGTATACCCTTATGGGTTTTTACACTTATACGATAAGAAACAAAGTTTTTTTTTTTTTGTTTTGTCGGGGAGGATTGTGAAGAAGTGCTTCACTGTTTCAGAAGTTGGTTTTATTAGGGATTGGAAACTAATTATTGGGTCTTCGTTTCTTTTTGTGGCCGTATACCCTTTTGCATATACCATTGAATTTTTGGTTATTGGGAAGGATCGTAGAAGTGTTCCTCTGTTTTCAGAAGATGGCTTTATTTGGGATTTGGATGTTTTCTGTTTCATTTTTTTGTTGTTTTTTTTGGGCGAATTGAGTAAGGGGTCTGTCGGGCTTGTTTCAGTCACAGGGGTTGAAAAATAGTGCTTGTTTGTTTAAAAACTTGATTATTTAGTTATTTAGTTTGTTTAGAAAGATCTTATAAGTGCTCATTTGTTTCAATAGTAGTGCTAGAATTGATTTTGTCTTTTTAAATTCGTTGCTTTTGGTTAGGAAGATTATAAACCGGATGAAGAAGACGAAGAGGAGGGTTATGGCAATGATAGCAAGTCCTTTTTTGCTCCTTCTGATGGAACCTCTTTCAACGCTGATTCCTTCCTGCAGCTTAATTTGTCTCGTCCTTTGCTCCGGGCTTGTGAGGCCCTGGGGTATGCTAAACCAACGCCAATTCAGGTTTCTATTTTTGGCTTTATTGATTTTTATTTTAATTCTTAGCATTAATGGCTGCTTAGTTATATGCTATTTAGGATAGATTACCTTCAATATATTGCTTATCTTTATCTTTTTGGTCTTAGCATTACTGGAATTAGTTGTGTTCTATCTTCATGCTATTTAGGCCGATTGTGCAGACAATTTGACTTTGTTTTTGGGCGTTTTGAATTTTGATGACAGGCAGCATGTATTCCATTGGCATTGTCTGGTCGTGATATATGTGGTAGTGCCATTACTGGGTCAGGAAAGGTATCCTCTCTGTTACTTTCTTTAGATGTTTTTAAATTTGTGACATCTTGCTTCAGTGTTCCTGATATTGTTCATATCCTGCTCATGTGTTTCCATGCAGACAGCTGCATTTGCACTACCTACGCTAGAGAGGTTGTTGTTCCGTCCAAAACGCATGCGTGCAATAAGGGTCCTCATTCTTACTCCAACCAGAGAATTGGCCGTCCAGTAAGTGTTACAATTGTACGGATTTTTAGTTTAGGATTATATTTATTTTGTAAAAATATTCCAAATATACCATTCTAGTAAAGAAACTGGCCTATGGATACTAAAATATATTATGAATGTTTATTTTCTTTGACCATGTATGATGTGGGACGACTAGTATATATGGCTTTGCGCGCCTGTTCTTCGTTGTCACTAGTGCAAAAGCTTGAACTAAAGAGTATATAGATGATTCAGTTTATGGTTTCATTGGATGGATATAGTTTTTGAAACATTTATTGCTTTTTTAATGCATTTAAATTAATGCATCAAATTCAGATTAGGCTCCATTTAATCAATGATTTGTACATGTATGTGTGTGTGTGTGTGTGTATATATATATTATTCATATATTTAATTGTGAAAAAATTAAGCACATCCAGTACTCTTTTTATGGTGATTCATGTTAATTGCTTTTCAAATATACTTATTTCTAATTTTTCTTTGATAGAGTTCACAGTATGATAGAGAAGCTTGCTCAGTTTACTGATATACGGTGTTGCCTGGTTGTTGGGGGTCTGTCAACAAAGGTTTGATCACTATTTCAACTTCCTGAAAACTTAATTTGCAAGATTTGCTGGTGGTTCAGAATAGAATTATGTGCCTTTTATGATGCTTTCTGTATGCAGTCAGCTGTTTTGGTTTTGTCCACGATAATCATTTTCTTTTTGCCTTCTGCCTTTTATACAACCTGATATTTTTTCGGTTTTGTATAGTACGTTTCCTGTTTGTTTAACAGTTGATACATAGTAATGAATTCTTGAGTTTCAAAACATGATTTTTTCTTTCGTACTATCAGTCAATTTAAGTTTGACATGTTTGTACACTATATATGATATGATATCTATTTGTTGATGATATGAATTGCTTTAAGAAGGAATTTTGTAAAAGTGACCTTTTCTAATGACTAATTAGATTAATGAGCCTTTTGAAGAAATATTTCAAGCTAATAAACTAGGAGAATATGAAGGATTGATATTGATAAACAAAAACCATTGGTTTCTTTCATAATCAGTGGCATGTCTTATTTTTTTACCAAATTTTAAAGAATGTCATGTGGTTAGGTGTTCTTTTTATGAATGAGTGGATGCAATGTGACTTTTATAGCTATAAAATTTTTCTACTTTTGTCTAGTTGATTGGGGGGACAAAGATTGTCTCATTTGCTATTTGTGTTTTAAAAGCGGTATTTTCCCATCCTAGGTGCAAGAGGTTGCTTTGAGAACAATGCCAGACATTGTTGTGGCTACTCCAGGACGAATGATTGACCATTTACGCAATGCTATGTCTGTTGATTTGGATGATCTTGCTGTTCTCATCCTTGATGAGGCAGATCGTCTTTTGGAGCTTGGGTTTAGTGCTGAAATTCAAGAACTTGTGAGTTTTAATGTCCATTTATTTAAGTCAAGAACCATTACAGTTAAAAAATATGCTGTTTTATAATTTTTATGATTTCAATTTTTAGAATAAAGAAGAGTTAAAAGTGTGTTTAATGTTGAACAGGTTCGCTTGTGTCCCAAAAAAAGGCAGACTATGCTGTTTTCAGCAACGATGACTGAGGAGGTTGATGAACTTATTAAACTTTCCCTGTCAAAGCCCTTGCGTCTTTCTGCTGACCCATCTACGAAACGGCCAGCAACCTTGACTGAGGAGTAATTTCTTAATATCTCATTATTACTTCTAATCTCATTATCACTTATCACCTACTTCTGTTCTGTATGCTTTGATAGTCAGCTGTATGTCGTATTATAGTGATAAATAAGAGGTTATTGTGGAAGCAAAAAAATCAATAAGTAATACTTCCTCAATGTTCTTTTGTTGTAAGCAAATCTTTTAATGGAATGGACATTGAATGGTGTTTTGAACTTTAAAAGCATATTAAGAAGAGTATATTTCATGCTTGTTTAAAGTATTTCACAAGGTTTTGGCATCAATTAAAATCTTTTGAGCTCTGTTAACTATTTTTTTCCTTTTCCAGAGTTGTTAGAATACGAAGAATGCGGGAAGTAAACCAGGAAGCTGTTCTTCTTGCAATGTGCTCAAAAACTTTTACTGCCAAAGTCATCATCTTCAGGTTTCATTTATCATTTCCTATGCTTGTTGATGTAGGATTTGATTCTATATAACTGGTTATGAATTGTCTTATATTGCTATTCAATGAACTGATTGTCAACAAGTAGGGGGTTGATTTTACTACGACTCCAGTGTTCATACTATTATACGTCTAATCTAACAGTTGGTCTTCATTTGCACTGCTTTACGAGTATTCTTTCCTTTCTGCAGTGGAACAAAGCAAGCAGCACATAGATTAAAGATTATATTTGGATTAGCTGGCTTAAAAGCTGCTGAGCTTCATGGAAATCTTACTCAAGCCCAGCGTCTGGAAGTATGTTGTTAATAATTGATGGGTGTATCGTTTGTATTTTTTTCTTTGGTTTATTTTGTAGTTAGCTATCACATTTTTGGGATATTAAACTTGATGATGTTCATTTGGGTTTCATATGTTTTTGTTTCTGTTGAAATTAGTTGTGATTGTGACAAGATTTACTCCCTTCTGATTGTCTATTTAGGCTTTGGAACAGTTTAGGAAGCAGCAAGTGGATTTTTTGGTTGCAACAGATGTGGCTGCCCGTGTATGAGTCTATTCTTAATGTTCCTTCTTCTTTACCCTCTTTGAATATTATTTTATTAATTGTATTGTTAAATCAAACACCCCTTTTTATCTTGTAAAACTGTGGTCACTCGAGGTGATCATACAATTACTAAATATGTAGCTCTTTAGCTTCTTTTGTCATTTTGGAATTTGGATATAAATCTGACATTGTTGCCTATGCTTTTATTTGTAGGGCCTTGACATTATCGGTGTTCAAACAGTTATCAACTTTGCATGTCCACGTGATCTTACTAGGTATAGTCTATGATCCATATTTTTGTTAACTGGTAACTTTACTTGACATTTTGCTGCTTTGCTATGTATATGGGAACATATTTGTTGATCTCACCTTAAACATTATCTCATTCTCTCCTTGGTCATCCTGATAACTTCAATAATTCTATTATCCCCGAAGCTATGTTCATCGTGTTGGTCGAACTGCAAGAGCTGGAAGAGAAGGATATGCTGTCACTTTTGTGACTGACAATGATCGATCACTTTTAAAAGCTATTGTGAGTATCGTTTTAAGAATTGCTCCATTTTTTCATATTTCTTTGCACAATTTTCCTTATTTTTAAGATAAAAAATGTTGCATGAGCTGATCTGTATTTTGGGTCCCTGTCCCTTTTTGTAATTTACACATTCTGCCAACGTATGTTAATTATTTTTCCCAACGAGTTATTCAAGTTTGACATTTCATCGGAAAGTTTCTACATCAAACATTTTAATTACATCTTGTACAGAGAAATATCTCATTCACTGTGTATGTACTAATTTTAGTTTTTATTTGGTCCGGATTATATACCTTTACTAATTAATCATTTCACTAAAATATATGCCTGAAGAAAACCCAGATATTTTTATTGTTTTTCTGTTAAGGAATAGAATACACAAATGGAATAAAATCTAGTTATGCTTTAAATGAGCCATTTATAATTAGTCCTGTACCTGTTGATTTTCAATTAATTAGGCCAAGAGGGCTGGTTCAAAGTTGAGAAGCCGCATTGTTGCTGAGCAATCTATACTTAAGTGGTCTCATATTATTGAGCAAATGGAGGATCAAATTGATGAAGTACTTCGAGAAGAGAGGTTTTGATTGTATATTATTTTATTTTTAAGGCTTCATCCTTTATCTTTAACTTCCATTTTACTAGTATTTTACTGTATTTATATTTCTATTTATTCAGTGAAGAAAGAGCTCTAAGGAAAGCTGAAATGGAGGCCACAAAGGTATTGATCAGTTATCCTACTTTACTTGCCTCTAATATTGGCATGCCTTGGATAACTAAAAATGTAATCATGTCTATGTCATTTCCAGAGTAACATCACTTAGAAAATTGTATTATCTTAATTTGATTATATTACATTCCCTGACTTCGGAACCAGTATGATGATTTTCATTTCTCATCATTAACATTTCCCCTTTACTAAAAGTATGCCCTTATATGACATTGGCAGGCCGAAAACATGATTGAACATAAGGAAGAGATCTTTTCCCGTCCCAAAAGAACATGGTTTGTCACAGAGAAGGAGAAAAAACTTGCTGCCAAAGCAGCTAAGGTAGAATATCTTATCTTCCTGAAATAATCTCTCAAATTACTGGCATTAATTTACCATCTTAGGATGGATTGATTGAGCGTTATAAGTCAGAATAATAAAAGCAATCTGGATAGTTCACAATATATATTTATGCATGTCTGGATTAAGCTTATTCTGAAGAAATATCCATCTCCCATTTTCAGCTTCTCAAGGAAATCTTTTGGAAAATGGTTGTTATTTCTTCTAAAAGAATAGCTAAATGAAACGTGCAATTAGTCTTATATTAATTAATAATTACATTGGCTCAATCTTAATTACTCAAATATAAGATTGCTCCTAATTGATTCTACCATATACACGTGTGCTTCATTTCCGGTAAATATCCAGCGAGATATTTTAATGATTATTGTTGAGAAGAGAGAAGCTGGAAATACATATAATGAGTTCCATGTGTGTAGTGTACACACACACATGGATTAATAATAAGGAATATAATCAATAGTTAATACAGATAATTATTTACCAAGATATTTTCCTATCTGATATGGTCAAATCATATCACATTTTCCTATTTAATGGAATCAAGTCACATCTTAACAATTATAATGCATGTGAACAACGGGGACTCTTTCCTTTATATTTTAGCAGTGAAGGTTAGATGCCAGTCAAACTAATTATTGAATGGAAAGTTCTTTTTATTTAAATTTCTCTTTCTTGAGTGAAATATTTCCAATGGTTTATAAGAAATACAATAATTGTGATCAGGCATCCTCCCTAGAGAAGAACAAGAGTTCTGGGAAAGAGGTAATGAGCGCCGAACAAGCCGAAGACCTCAGAATGAAAGAAAAGAGGAAGCGAGAGCGAGAGGTAACAGAGTTTCCCAGTTTTGTAATGTCCATGTAATTTTGTTTTTATATACGTATAAAATGTAAGTAGGCTTGCATGTATATGCATTACTATTGCTATGTGTTTACTTGATGAATATTTCTTTGGTGTAGAAACATTTGCCTAGAAAGAAGCGCAGAAAGTTAGAAGCAGCTAGAGAGATGTTGGAGGATGAAGAGGAGGATGGTAACCAAGTAGAGGTATGCATTCCTTCTCCTTCCTATTGACATTCTTCATGCATGAAGCCTGAAATATACTCTTTGTTGTTCATCTTGTTGCACTTAAAATAAATGCATATGTGATTGCAGGCCAAGGGAACCAATAAAAAAGAAAAGGGTGGATTGTCACTTGTTGATCTTGCTTACCGAAGGGCGAAAGCAGTGAAGGCTGTTAAGAAGGCAGTAGATTCTGGCAAGATTGTGAAGAAGAGTCAGAAGAAATCTAGCAATGTTCCCAGAAAAACTCCTTCAAGGACAGAAGAGATGAGGGATCTATTCCAGACTGACATGAAGGATAAAAAGCCAAAAAGAAGAGGTGTTGGAGGAGGAAAGAAGGCAAAAAGTTCATTCAAAAGCAAGTCAAGGTATGAAAATTGTCTCATTTCTGAAACCAGGAACTCTGAGCTTTTAACATCTATCAAATCATTGATCTCATTGATTCGTGATTCGTTCTATTTGCTTCTAAAGTTGGATTGTTCATTGTTTTCATTTTCATTTTCTTTGGTTCATTACTTTTGCAGTGATTAGATATTTGTTTGCCCCTTTTATTATAATTCTGTAGTTTGTTCAATGCCAATAAATGAACTCTCAATTCAAATTCCCTTTTCAGGTACAAGCGCAAGTAGTTTGTGAAGCTGATAATCCTTGTCATAAACTTGTGCATGGAAGGACCATAGAAACCTGCAATGTGTCCTTATTACTAACCAGACACGTATTCAAATGCTTATACCATATATCTATTCCCATCATTGGAGGTGTGAATTTCAACTGATGCATTTGGGTGGCCATTGATGAGTGGTGACTGGTGTGTAAAACCTCTCTTGTGGGGTTATGGTAGCTCTAACTAGTACTACCAATACTGCTTTTTTGGTAATTGTATCACTAGTTTTTTGTTCTCATTCCAAATGGACAGCATAATTTATAGCTGTCCAATTTTGTAAAACTAGCATCGGATTGAGTTTTAAATGTTTGCCCATAGAATTAATTTCCAGAGAAACTCTTGAATCTTGTTACTTCTGCTGTACTTCTGTTAAGGCACCATTTATGCAATATAAGAGCATGTTGGGGTTGGATGATCATTTCATTGTAAATGCTAAAATTCTCCTGAGCTGCTCACTGTTGACCCTCTGCTGTCAGTGGCTATTCACTCTGAAAGAATTAAGTTAGATGTTAGACTTATGCTTATTATTTAAGCACTAGACAGGTATAAAACTAAAAATATAAAAGTTTAATTTGGTAGAATGGATCATATGATGATGTCTAAATAATTCAGGGTTTAATTAGTAATTTAATCTTTATAATTAAATTTTTGATTTATTTTTGTTTTTACTCAATTGAGTTTTTTCTTATTAAAAAAAAAATCAATGTGATCTTTTTCATACGTCACTTAAAAGATTTGGCGTGTTTAAAATCTGAATTTATAATTTGAAAGTGTTATATATTAAAAGTAGAGTGAGGGGTTTTAAGATAGAAGATAATATAGATTTTGATAAGCATCATACTCATATCTTGAAATGTACCTTAATGATAATTTAACATAAGGACATTGAATTAAAAAAAAAAATAGAGACTCGGCTAAATATATAAGGTAGGTTCTAATTGGATTGAAAAACTGAAAGACAAGATTTAACTCAACTCAATTAAGCTTAATCGATTTTAGGATTATTTCTTCCCGCAATTTCATACTTTCTTGTAGCATCTTCACTGTTTGAAAAAAAAAATGTAACATGTTGAAAATGTTATTTTTTGAATCAGGCTTTTTGAAAATGTTGAAAGAATCTTTTGAGTTTATGTTAGCCATTTTGTAAGGTTGATAAGTTTAAATTACACTATTTGGAAAAATACACTCTTGTTATAAATTCTTAAATAGTTGATCAAAAACATATTTTTTATTTACTTTAGTTATTCTAGAACGTCTTTCTTTTATTTTTCTTTTGCACTTTTAGCTTTGTTTTCAACTATAATGTATGTTTCATCTTTATTAAATCAGAAACTAATTATCTATTTAGAGGAAAAAAAATAGCTAGAACAATGGAGACAAACCAATTTCTCTTTAATGTGAATTCGATTGAATTCGTTTTTGGCACCGATGAACAAATTTGGAATTAAAAAGAAAACATCATTACGAATTCTTTTTTATTTCTGCGATTTTTTATTCTCTTAGAAGAAGAATTAACCTAGTTAACAAATTACCTGATATTTTTAGCAATCTCGTAAGAGTATACTGATATTTGAAATCTTAGTTCTGCCAACAGTTTGAAATCCTGTTAGTGTTAACTGTTTAAATTTCCATCATGTCAACAATCAACTTTAAATATAAAAGACAAGAATTTTAGATTTTTTGTATTTATAATTTGTGTATAACATTTATAAAAGGAAGAAAGGACAAATATCAAACAATGTAAATGGCAAAGCGTAAAAAATTAAGATTAATAAGTCATTACAATTTTATTTGTTTTAAATAAGAAAAAATAGACATAATAAAAAATTAAATAACATTCTTCTAATGTGGTGTTTGATGTTGATTATTTGTTTCTTCATTACAAACACTTTTTTTACCATATACCTAACATAAAAAATAATGATAATTGGTAACTTTTCAAATAATAATATAAAACAGGTATTAATTAAATCAAAATTTAAATATTACCAATGATGCATGACATATAGTAAAATCACAGGATAACTCTTCTTGATAATTTTGTACCATATGTATGCCAAAGTTCGGAAGAGATGTGATGTTTGTTGTCCTCTATGTTGTTAACCTTATCTTCATGGGAAATAATGCCCGGTTCATTGAAGGGTTTAAAGAAGTGATGAAAAAGGAGTTTGAAATGTCTGACTTGGATCTTGTTAAATATTTCCTTGGTTTGGAAATTGTTCAAGGAGAGGAAGACATCTTTGTATCTCAGGAAAATTATGCTAAGGAGGTTTTGATGAAGTTTAAGATGACAATTTGCAGCCTGGTTTCCACCCTTATGGAACCTAGTACAAAACTTTCTAAGTATGTAGATGGAGACCGAGTTGATGCAGGAAAATACCGGAGTCTGATTAGAAGTCTTAGATATCTTACAAATACAAGACCAAATTTAAAGCTAAGTGTTGGAATAACAAGTTGGTATATGGAGGAGCTGAGATATACTCATTGGAAGGCATTAAAGATAATTGTAAGATATGTGAAGGAATAATGTCACTTGGCCTAATGTATACTAGGACGAATAATTATTGACCAATTCGCTTCTTAGACAACGACTGGTGTGAAGATGTTGATGATCGGAAAAGTACGTATGAATATGTATTCTTTTTTAGAAACACAATTGTTTTTTAACTCAAAGAGTAAAGAAACATGGCTTATGATCCCATCGCACTCAATAGTCCCACATCGCTTAGAAGTTGAGGCCTAAGGTAGTTTAAATAATCCTTTCTTCTTCCATCTATCAAGGTGTTTTTTAAGGATAAAACCGTGATGAAATTTCATGTTATAAAGCAAACAATACTTTGGAATTGCAGTGATCATTCGAAAAGTGAAATAAGCAAAAGTATTTAAACTTTAATATTTGAAGAAGTTTAAAAAATTGTATTTTCCTTTGTTTAAAATACTGTATTTGAAATAATTTAAAAAACTGTGTTTTCCTTTTGTTTAAAATAAGATTTTTTTATTGAAATTAAAAATGTAAAAAATAAAATTAATTTCAATATTTAGGTGGAATAATTTGATATATAAATTTTAAAAATTATTTTAAAATGTATATATAAATCGTAATTAAACTTAATTACTAATTTAGTTTTATTTTGAGGAGGTACACCATTGTTTCATTTTATAAGAAAATGGGATTTAAGTAAGTTTAAAAATTTCAAATATAAAAATTAATTTGAATACAAAAACAATGACTTAATTAGATTGTTTTAATAAAGTTGGAATTTAATTAAATAAAAAAGTATAAGGGGACCGGGATTTTATCAAATTAGTATTACCTATCCAAGTATAGTTGTTAGAAATTCAATAGGGATTGAGTTCTACATTGAATATAAATAAAAAGGTCGAATAACATACCAGTCATATACTCACTACAGGAAATAATTATAGATTTACTCATAAGCTTGTATCAGAGATTTGCGTTTTTGTGAGTATTTCTCATTTCTTTGTATAACACGTTTCTCCTTTTCTTGTCTTATTGCAAGAAAGGACGGAGGTTTGCTTTAAAAACACTTGAAAATGATGTTAAATGAAATCTTGAATGTGTTATTTAATGAATAATATTATAATCTTTTAATATGTATTTGAGAGTGGACCTGAAGTAAGTAGCTAACTGTTTTGTTATGTGATTAGTGTGATACCAACTAATAATATTAGCAGAGCAAAAGGTTCATATGTATGTAGAAAAATCATATCAAAATAGTTAGAATATGAACATTTGTATTGAAAAATAACCCCGCGGCGCCTACACCGATTATCTTCAAACCAACAACAGTGGATCCGACAAACTCCAATGTAGAGACACAAAAAAGTTTGTCTTAAAGTTGGATTTAGATATGATTTTGTCTCTTTCGATGTTTTCCATTGGGGAAAAAAATAACCATTTTGGCTGTAAACCATTTTGTCCTAATTTTCCCTATAAACCAAAGTTTCATTCCCTCATATTCTAATCTGCAAAAAGATTAGCTTTTACTTTCCTCCTTCCTTTTTACGTGAGAAAATCTTAGCTGGTTCAGTTTCAAATTTTCAAATTTGAAACTTGAGGAGCCGTGTTTCAGTCTGCACTGTAATGCTTCTGAGTAAGGTAGATAACCAACCTTGTTTCCACTCCTTTTGAGCTTACCTATGTGATTTGGATCTATAATGTATGGGTTAGCTATGCTCAAGCTAACAATGTGATTAAATTCAAGTAATGTTACATTTTTTTTATAATATTTTCTTCGTGTATACTCTTTAACATTGTGGAATTTAATGGGTTTGTTTGTGTTTCTGGAAGTCTTTTGGTGAACTTGCTACCCTTCTCTGGATTCTGCTAATGTAGCCCCTTAAGGGTTGTGTGGTTTTAGCAGATTTGATTCTGCATCATCGTAGCTATTCTTGATTGGTGGTCCTCTTAGGTTTGTTTCTTTACGTTTTCATCCTTTTTCCTATTCAAAATTATTCATTATTTTTGTTTCCTTTATTCCGTGAAGCTTGTGTGGATGAACTTTTCAGTAAACATTTCTCGAAAATGAAAATAAGTAGGAAAAGTGAAATTAATTTATAGTAGCTCTTTCATATTAGCTTCTCTTTTAATTAACTTATGCATAAGATAGTTTGAACTACCGAAACTTATTTCTTTTTGTTCTTTTTATTTTCCTCTTCTGTAAGTGGTTATAGAGATCTTACTTAAACAGGCCCATAGTCATAAATGCATGAAGAGTAGTGTAGTTGGCATTCTCAAGCTGATATTTTAAATTTATGATGTGTGGTAGGTGTCTTGTGGTTGGGAGAGGCCACATGATGTATATCATGACAGTGTGCATTCTAATTTGTGTTTGTTTCTCCCAACAAAGCATTCTTTATTTGCTTGCCCTACTCAGTTCTGCTGTTTATGGAAAATCGATTTTTTTGTTTTGTGATTTGCATCTCAAGCAGCCATGCAGTGCTTGATGCGATGATGCTTTGCTGGTGTGAACTTGGTGACACATTATAACATTTGCAACCCTTGCTTGCTGTAAGATATGATGTTTACCACTTGTTTATTCATCATTCCATTTACTTTCAACTGTGAATTGCTAAATGGTAATCTAAGCTACCTGCTAATTATGATTTTCATATGCTATTTGCATGTATTGTTGATTCTGATGGAAACATTTATCTTTCAATTGTGAACTGGTAAATGAAAGACTAGGAGTTGTTGATCTGAATGCATCATTTACATGTATAACAGATTCTCTGGCTATATCCATCAGAGCTTTGAGCATTTGGGAGTTTGTTTGTAGCTAAAAGAAGCATGGAAGGCACTAAGGGTGAAGAAGGATCCATTACAGTAGGAACCACTGGAACAATCAGCTTATTGATGACAAAGGAATTGGATCAGATGTCTGGTGTTCCACAGCAGGATCTATCTTCAACAAGTAAACCTCGAATTTCAGTTTCAAGTGGTAGTGCTACGCCGAAACGACCACAACCAAGAAAATCATTTGAAGCTAGTAGTAGTAGTAGTAGTAATGTTACAAACCAGATAAGCTCAGGGATTGGCCCTAAAACAAAACATAATGGCAAACATACCCATCAAATACCCATGCTTGGTTCCCACACCCTTCCATTGGAAGCAAGTCCAGTTATGAAGAAAAAGGATAAGAAGAAAAAATCTAAATTTGTGGAGGTTGTAGACATCAAGTGTGGTTATGCAGATAAAGCTTGGGCTACACCTATCACAAATTCTCTCAAGAAGTTGGGTTTCTCAAAGCTCTCTGAGAGCATTACCTAAAACTGGAACTGTATGTCAGACTTCAGGTTCTTGTAGCTGAAAGCAGAAATTACATTTGGCTTACTGTTGTCTATTACATCGACCATAGAACACATGCTTGGCAAGAGCTTGCTACTTCCTCGCTTTTTCTTTCTTGTTTCTACTCTGGATACAGTTGAGGGTCTGGAATCAGTGCTAACTGAGGAACCCATGTTGATGGTTTGAGATTTGTTGTTCTGTGACCAGCCATTGGAGTTTAGTTCAAGCCGGCTAAAGTACTCAATTTCTTGCATTAGAAGGGACCCAACTGTGCCTCTGGTGCCTATTTCTACAGGTGGAAATTCAGCCATTTCTTTTATGTGTTGCTTCTGGCAAGGATGGTGGGTGTCTGTATGCTTTATGTTGTTGGTGTCAAGGAGAAAGAAAAAATGGGATTGAAGAGGAGTGGTTTGTTGTATGTTTGATGAACTTTTCCACAAGCTGAGGCATTTTCTTTAGTTTCACAGAAGCTCTCCACTCCACCATGTACTATTTATATGAAGTGCATGCCATGTATTATGTTTATGGTTGTAGAATTAGTTGTTGACATGACATTGTCATTCCATTCATGTGTGTGCAGGAAAAAGTATTATCCTTGTAACTTTATGTTTAATTATGTCTAGCAACATCCCAATAACAAGCTCATTATTTGAGACTATGGTCAGTGTAATTTGGAACAGATTAATTCATGTGACAGAAGAAATTGGACCATCACTTTCTTTGACTTTTGAGCAAGCCATTGTAAATAACTTTCCATTTGAGTGCTTTTCAGGTAGTGGTTAAGTGTGGATGATATTGTTTTGGTTTATTCCATCCATCATATAATCTGGTTTTCTTTTGAGATGTGAAGAGGAGTAGGAGAGACATTTAACATTGTATGCTCAAATACAATGCTTTAGTTATCCTCATACTAGGATTTACAGTTTCCTAATTTCACTGTTTATAATTAAAATATTTGGTAAGATGGAGAGAAGGTAGAAGATTTGTAAGTAGGAAAACCGTGTTGAGGGTTTCATATCTTTTTCTTACACTAAATTTTCCAACTGTATTATATCACCATGTTTGACATATCTGGTTTTGATACATTTTAGTTGTTTTCTACATTGTGAAAACCATTTTTTTGGTTTTATATATTTTCTATATGATTTTATTGTCACCCCCACTTTACACTACCCAAAAAAATACTCTGCAAGTTTGAGGAACTAATGCAATGTGTCACTTTTTGTGGACCCTTTCTGCTGCATTTGTTTGTAGTGGAGTCACTCACGGGGTGCTCCATTAATTTGTATGTGGACTTTTTGGACATATATTCCTTTCACAAGATAGAAAACAAAGGTTCTCATCAAAGCTGTGTAACACTTTCATTCACTAAGGGGACCGATTTCTTACCATTTATTCTGTGCATTTTAAGAGTATCACTGCTCATAAGCTTCTACTTCGAAGGAGAAATTATGTCATTGTCATGCAAAGGAATAGATAGATCAACTTGGTACAAGTTAGTGATCCTAGTTGCCTAAGATAACCAATTTTGTGAGTGATTAGATTAGTTTTTAACCATGGTAAGGTAATGTAAAGCAGCCATAAGGACAATTCCCCTGTTATTATCAATCATTTGTCAATGTTTTCTTATGAAGTGAAAAGCATTTCTGATTCTGTTTTGCATGTGAGTGTGACAGATACGTAGAAGACACTTCACATGTGATTACGTTTTTATGGCATTAGCATCATTTAAAACTCACTGTTCACTGTCCACTGTCCACTTCACATTGCTATCTTTTTAACCCCACGTCAAGTTTTCTTTTGATAAAACTTACTTCCAAATAGTTAAGGCCTAGTGATCTTCAGCAAGTTTTTTAGCTCCTAGGGTTCATCTAAAAGCCCATGGTTTCTTTCATTCTTACAGTTAGTTTATGATATACATATCAATCCTAGTTTTCTAAAGTTCAAGGATGAGTAATTGAGTGAACATTTATCATTTTATTTTGAGAGTTAAACCAGATTCATCTGAATTTTTCATATTTCAAAACATGGTATTGATTTTATATTTTCTCTTGTTAAGAGGGTCTTTTTTACTTTAGGGGAATACTTTGACGTAACGAAACCATGCACTGCTAAGGTGAAGCTAAATATGGAAGAAATATTATTGTCATAGAGTTTGCATACTTTGAAAGTAGAGTGGATAGTGTCATCTTAAAGAAATGAGCTATTATAATAAGATGTGATCTTGAGACATCTTGGAGTAGGATAAGTGTCTGATAATATTTTATATTGTTTTTTAAGGAATTTAATGCACGGTTTCTCAGAATGATTTTTTAATACTACCAAACATAAATTTTAAGATTTGTGTATGTCATACAACTTAATATTGAGTGGATACCACCAAAGATCCAGATAGAGATACTCATTGACATTAAAGTTAAGGGCAACACTAAAATAAGTTAATTGATAAAGCATTGTATTATTCATTGACTTAATAGTGATCAATTAATGTGTTAGATTGTTTCTTTATAACATTTAGTTAGACATCAATGTATGAGCCATAGATAGCCTCACCAGTTTCTTTTCCTTTTCTTCTATGAGAACACATTGGCAATAAAGAAAGTTTGTTAAAAATTACCAACAGTATAGTGAGATAAATCAAGAACAATACTTCAAGTCAGAATTACACTACTGAGATAAATCTAATCATAAAAGAATAAATTAAGAACAATTCTGACAACTTATGACAGATCAAATTAAGAGTTTTTGTGTATGCAAAAGAGAGAGTGCATGCTTGTTTGAGAAACTAAAACAGAGTACTATAATAACAGAGAAACTAAAACAGAGTACTATAATAACAGAGAAACTAAAACAGAAACCTCTAAACTGATCAGCAAACAAAATTTCAGAAACTCAATGAAAGGGGCTGCGCGAACGCAGGCCCCTACTACCATAAATTATGACAAAGGCTCTGTCACATGGGCAGACCTTAGAGAAATACCCTTTCTAGGTGCAATGAAAGTTATTTCCCTAGGCCATGGACCTTGTTGATCATCCATAGACCCCATCCAGGTAAGTATATTTCTAAGTGTGACATATCTTACTTTTGTAGTCTATTTTCAATGCCACTGTAAGTAATATTTTCAATATGGGATTTGGTAGAGTATTTAAATCCTGACATGGAATGGTTTCAGATCCATCGAGTGCTTGTTTTAAATTAAGAAAAAGGATTCAGGTAAACTATGTTCAAAGTAGGACGAATTTGCCTTCAAGAACCAGTGTTTCATTAATATACTGCAAGTAGAATCATCATGATTGCAGCTTTAATTTCACACCAGTTATGGGTTTGAGTGTCCAAAAAAACATGACAATCCTGTACTACTTGAGTTCTCTCATAATAAGACCTCGAACTAGACCTGCTTCTTTCTGAATTGGTTGCTGCAAACTGTCATCACAAAATTATTCCAAGATCATTATCTCTCTCTCTTACTACCTCTTCTTTCTATTTTGTGTCAATTTCATTGAATCTATAAAAGAAATAAAAAATCGTGGTTAGTAGTTTCACTCTTTAAACATCCTCCCAATATGCATTCGCTAAAAAACATAAAAGGTTATACAGTAGAGTGAAAAAGTATTACATCATTATTTGGTTGGGAGATGTGTAATGGGGCTGTGTAATTTTACATCAGTATTGCAGTCGTAGTTCATTAAATTGAAGGACAACTTAGTTATATTCTATGTTAGAAGAATATTTTTCTTATTTCCAAACACAACAGTTTTTATCTTTAGTTTTGTTATGTTGGCCTTTTCTAAGAACTGAGGTTGGTTACTTGTGTTCCATGTCATTTAGAAGGAAATCTTGACCTAATGAATCCCTGGACTCATAAGGGGAAGTTAAATGTGGAAGAAGTATGCATTGCAATTGCAGTGGACAGTGAAAGAAGATATTATAGTAACACACAGCGCGTTCAGTGTATGAATATATTGTTGCATTTTTTGGGAAGTTTACCGTAGATTTGGTTAAAATGAATTGAATCATATATCACCTAAGATTCAGTACCACCTAAGAATCTCATAATGCATG
>Ga0099822_1004421_pt1 | contig 18318 bp, 14 predicted proteins | sample CowpeawhiteBW_FD_76839 | JGI IMG/M metagenome (GOLD analysis project Ga0099822, IMG submission 76839) | Root nodule microbial communities of legume samples collected from California USA - Cow pea white BW | ecosystem: Host-associated > Plants > Roots > Nodule | place: USA: California | collected...
AAATTAAAACCAAATTTAATTTTTATATTAAAATTCACATTTTTTATTAAATATTTTTATATAATATATTAAAATTCACATCATTATAATTTTGATATAAAAATTAAATTTGGTCACATCTTCCATAGGGACCAAATTAGTTAATGTTAACAAAAATTTGGACCTAATTAAAGAAAAATAACAAATATAGAAACCAAATTGAATATACAATATTGATTTTGACACGTAGCACACTACTGGATTAATATGTGAACATTTAAACAAAATTTAAAAAAATTCAAAAAAAAATTTAAAAAAATAAAATTCAAAATTCAAAAAAAACTACGAAGTGATACATCACACGCTACTGACATGTTCACAAATTTTCCTAAATCCTGAACCATGAAGATATTTTCGGAACTATAAATTTGAAGATAATTTATAACTTTATTATCCGTTCCCTGTTGTTCTCCAAAACGGAAAATGACCCTCAGTCTCGTTTCAGCACCGCCGTCGTTCTCTCTCTTTACCTGCCGCGCCACTGCCTCCACCGCCCTCCCTCCACCTTCGACGACACCAACGCCAGCGCCAGCTTCTTCAATTCCACCGTCTCCGCCGTTAACGTGCGCACTTCACTGCCCGCACTTCCAAACGTACGCTCCTCTGTTACTCAATCTCATTTCATATTTTCCATTTTAAAATGCAAATTCTTTATTCATATTATTGTTTTTCTCAGGTGTTCGGGGTGCACCCACGAGTTCAACCTCCACCGTCCGGTTATATTGGACGACGCCACCGATTTCTTTCGGAAACACGGTGTCTCCGACTTCACATTTGACACGTGTAAACTGGTTGGTTTTCTTCGCAATTCGTGAAGTCTTTTGGGTTTCTCTCTCTTTAAAACAATATTTTTTATTTAGTGTTGTTTTTGTTGTAGTGGGGTTGGAGGTGCCGTGCGAAATTGGCCGTGCGTGGCTCTTCAACGGAGCCTCTGATTGGGCTCTATGAGGAGGGTACTCATAACATAGTTGACATTCCGCAATGCAAAGGTCCATAGTTCGTATATCTAAATAGTTATTCCATAGTGCAAAAAAACATAGTTCATATGGCGTCCTGCCTCATATAAGAAACGAGAGAAAGTATTTTACTCTAGTTAAAATGTAGTTAACTTCATTTAATTTTCTCAACCTCATTGAAAAAATGAACTTTCATTTTCTAAATTATCTTTCTTGCTATGCTATTCCATAACAGAAAAGTACATGTTTATACTCAATTTACACTCAAATATAAGTTAAAAAAAGCAAACAAACTAATTTACACTAGTTAAAATTGTAATTAGCTTCTCTTAATTTTCTCAGTCTGATTTAAAAATTGAACTTTCAACTTCTAAATTATCCTTCATGCTAGTTGATGGAAGCTTCAATTTAATGGGAAATTGTTTCAAATGGGAATGTTCTTTCTTTATTTTAATGTTATTGATGTTATGTGAGTTAAAAAGGGTTGTTTGAAGTTAGTGAATTAAATAATGATTATTTGGGAGAATGATTTCATTAAAAAGGGTGGAATCAATTTAGATTTACTTATATTTTGGAGCACCTAACTTAGAGACTATATGTATCCTTAGGTAGAGTTTAGTTAGTAGACAGCATGATGGTATAGTTGACCTCCCTCTTTCTCTCGCACTACCCACCGGTACTTCTATTGCAACGATTATCATTTCACCACCATTCAGTTGTTGCCACTACCATCTACACCTCTGTTGTTGTGTCACCACTGTCACCCACACCCATTATTGTTGTTGCAGCGACCCACATATAAATTACTTTTACCATCACCATTTTCATCATCTTTGTCGTATCAACCATCACTATTACTACTATCACTGTCACCGTGGTTACTTTAGCAATTATCACTACTCCACTAGCTTCACCGTCATGTCATCCTGATAGGAACTTGATATTGTGGAGTGCCCAAATCCTACATCGAGTAGTATGGGATGTTCGGTGGAGTATTTAGTGTTTTAGTTCTTCCCCTTTAATAGCTAGCTTTTGAGGGTGGGTTCTCCAAGTACTTGGGTACTTATTAATTGGCGGTTGATGTCCTGAAAAGGCTATCTAAGAAGACTTGTGAAGGATTTTGACCTACGAGAGAGTTGAGTGAAGTGTCATCAAGTAAAGTCTTGTTGAGTGGAAGTTGTTGAGGGCAGTGTTATGGTAGGAACTTGGGTATTATGGGGTCCAAGTCCGACATCGAGTAACATAGGATGTTTCCCAAGTGATTGTGTACTTATCACGTTTCTATTGCAGCAACTATACATCGTCATTATCACCACCACTACCACCACTTCTATTGTTGTCACTACAACTACTTCTACCATTGTTATCACTACTAGCACTGTGACCATTATTTTTATTACTCTCACAACTAATTATTACCATTGTCATTACCTCCACTCTCATTGAAGTGACCATTAATGTTGCTATCTTTTACTGTTATTGTTGTAATTGTCACCATTGTCACTTCCATTATCACCTCTACCACTACCATCATCACCATCAACACCGTTATTGTCTCCACCATCCCCACCAACACCACTATATAGGATTAATGCTTCTTTTCTTGAACTTATACAATTATGTTCTTGTCTTACTCTTCAATTCTATTTTATCCTATAGTTTTTCCATCAAATGAGCTCTAAATTGGAACTAATGTTGATAGATTAATTATTTTAGTTCTAATTTGGTCACTTTCTACATTTTTTTTTCTTTGGTTGTGTTTGAGTGTAAAAGTAGTTTGTTTCCCTGTTTATTTTTAATTGTCTCGGTTGTTGATGTGGAATTATGTCAATTAAGCTAGTGTATAATGTCTTATGCGTGCAGCTCATCATCCTAATATTAATGCTGCTGTGGAGCTGCTTCGACGGGGTATTTCTCTGTTTTGTTATTATCACTATATTTGTTTTATTTTATTCTTCAATTTATTCATATAATTATGTTTTATGTGCTTTACCTCAATATCATCTAGGTATTACTGAATTAGGCGTTGAGCCATTCATTGAAGATGAAGGTACTGGTGATTTGCGATATGTCCAGGTGCACTATTCATAACAATAGGGTAGTTGATGAGTTCAGTCAATGGTAGTAGTTTTCTGCATTCGTAAAATTAACCAGTAGTAGTGAATGGGTGTTTGCAGATGGCGGTGACGACTTATAATACATCTCTCCCTGCGGCTGAAAGATATATGAAGGGTTACTTCTTAGTTTCTATAACTCATTAATTATGCCAGAAAAACGAATAGATATTTTCTTACTGTTAATGGCGTTGAATAAAAATGGCTTCATTTATTTTATATGATTTCAGGAAAGGTTCAGATTACATTGGTTTGGAATTCTAGAAATGAAAATTCACCTGGTTCTGGCAAACTGAATGCATTGGCAAATGTGAGCTTGTTGGTTCCTTTCTTTTTGCTTTTATAAGTTCCCCTGCCTCTTCCCTTTTAATAATAGAAAGTGATGGTCCATATGATTGATACAGTTTCTATGGAAAAGTGGTGGGCCACGGAGCAAGGTTCATTTAATTCACTCTGTGTGGGCCAACTTTCAGACTTCTACTAACAATGTGAGTTTAAATTATTCTTATAAGACAATTAAATGGTTTATATGTTATTAAAGTGGAATCTGGTATGTTGTTTGTGGTACTGGGAAGGTAGATGTTGTAGTTGCAGTAGGGAAGAAAGGAGGGTCTATATATGGTTCATGAACTGCTTTATAACACTAATCATTTAATGCTGAAAATATAAATCACAGATAATGTTGATTCTTAATGGTTATATTTTGTATTTTGGGGAACAAAGTGCTGCTTTAAAAAATTTCCCTTAACATTTCATGGTGGGCAAAAATATCACATGCGGAGAAATTGTAGAGAGAGTGAGGGTAGGGCACGGGACTATTACAACATGCAAGCAGAGTCTTAAATATTACTTCAGTGGTTGTATATGTTGACTTTGCAATTTAGGTTGCCTTAGCAAAATGATATCATATAAACAGTCTATCTCTGGAATAATTTTTAATTTGCTTACATTGGATGATGAAATTCTGAAAGTTTGTGTTTGCTAAAGCATTTCATCTGTATTATAGATGAAATTTTGATAAAATTATTTCATCTGTGTACAAGACAGCATTTTTGATAGCTTTTAGCTATTTCAATAAGCTACTCATATTACTGTTTTAAAATAGTCTACCCAGATGAAACTTATATTTTACGGTCTAGCCCCTTCAAATAGAAATAGAAAACCTCAATGTCCAAACTCTGTTGATTACGACAATTTTTGGATTATTCTTTACCGCTTCACTTTTTTGGATTATTGATTTAATGTTACACTTGTTTGTTATTGTTTTAATTATTCATTATTAATAAAATATTTTTTTATTTATTGGGAAATGATAACTATTTTAATTTATAATGAAGAATATTTTTTACACTTATTCCTTGAAATGTGTTAATATAAAAAATTTTAGATTATAAAAAATTTAAAATAGATTTAGAAATTTTTTTATTCAAAATATGTAATTACCTAATATTAAGATTTGATATTTAATAACCAATCATGTTCTTATTTGTGATTTTACAACTTTCAAGCAATTCGTCAACTAGTTTTATCAAATACTTTTTTATTTTTTATAAATTCAGGCTAGGCATGATGTCTTTGTATGGATAAATTTATTAAAAGAAAACAAAAACAAAAAATATATGAGCGACCAAACCAAACCCATATAACAAATTACAAGGAGAATCTCCAAACAAAAACTAAACAAGTCTGAATGGAAGTAATTGATACCCATTATGAAAAAAATCAAGAAAATTTCTGGATGACATACAAGAATACCATTTACACACTATTCTATTTTATAAACCTAAGAGAGTCAGTTTATCTACACAATAATTATCTTCTTTATAAATACGAGTGCCTTTAAATTCCATATCTTGACAAACTTCATACAGTTTTAGCCTTGCATTTCTGCTTTTAGCAACATTTTAGCGTTCAGTTATTTCAGCTAATTTTATCAAACATAATCTGTATTCAAGGGGAGATCTTTAGATGATCAGAAACTTTATTTTCCATTTCAGTTCTTAAATAAAATAACTAAATTTATCCAGTGTTCCTTGTATGCCAATCATGTCAACTTTTCTTGACAACTTATGATGATTACTTTATCATAAATAGCACTGGGCATAGTTTTTCTAAAATAAATTCAAACCTCTGAATTGCTTACTTGATGGCTCAGATAATTTTTGGGAATAGATGGAGACATCTTCTTGGAGAAAGAGATTTTTGGGAACATGTTGGTGGAATCGATGTATCCTTGGCACCTTCTAGTTTTGGCCAGGCAAACACACGGGTAAAGATTTTTAATTTAGTGGATCTTCATAATTTATATGCAAATCAGATACATCTTTTCGAACTAGTAACTATTGAAGCTTAGACACTGGATACAAAATACATTTATTGTGAAAGTAAATGAATCTTAATATATACATGCATATTTATTGTACTGGTGTATCAAGATGTATATGGAAATATGTCTAAACACTATATTATGCTTGGTTGTGTTAGAGGGCAAGCCATGGTGAAACAGTAAGTATTGTTGCCTTGTGAGCTGGAGATCAGAGGTTCAAATCTTGGAAGCAACATTAAGTGTAGGGTAGACTGCATTTATCCTCCCCAATATCCATTAGGTGTGCAATAACCTTTTGATGCGTAATATGTGTTTAGAAAAATTCTTTTAGGATAGTTAGAAACATGTTTAGTTACTGGTGTCAACTAATTTTCTTTTCAAGAGCGTTAGGTCCCATTGTCTCATCTCAGTTTGTCGATGTTTGTATTATGACTTTCTTGAGTGTGTTGGATACAACAGGTTGTGTTTCTAGTGATTGTACTTCGTAAGTAGTAACTAAAAGGAAAATCACAAAATTAAAAAACTTGGAGCATAAAACCCCTCAACAAAATCAAAAGTTGTCAGATAAGCCAGTTACTGGAAACTTTTCAGCAAAGTTGCTGAAAGAATCCCCTGAGTTCTAACAGTCTTTGGAAAAGCTAACAGTTACAGGAAAAGTCGGACAATGTCAAGAGCCTGGTCAAACTTAGTGAGAAAACGTGAGTCTAATACCGTGTGAGAAAATGTGAGAGAAAACTTACTGAATGTGCTATTACCACATAGAATATGTCCAGTGTTGTTGTATCATTGAGGGTCGCTGTACCATTAAGCCTGTAAGGATTGATTCAATATGCCTCTTGTCTTGCTTCCTTATTCTTCCAGGCTTTTGATACCTTGCTGCGGAAGTTACAGAAATATGTTCCATATGAATCAGCTGTTGCTGATTTATATGCTGGAGCTGGGGTCATTGGGTTGTCATTAGCTGCCACGAGAAAGTGCAGGCAAGATCTCGATGATTCTAAACATCTAAGATGCTGATTTCTAACTTTGTATACATAATTGATTTGGAGGTTATATGCTAGTTATCTTACAGATCTGTAAAATGCATTGAGATAAACAAAGAGTCGAAGGCATCTTTTGAGAAGACCATTGAACGTTTACCTTCCACTGTTGACAGCAGTATTACTTGGCATCATGCAGATGCTTCAAAGGTTAGGATTGCATATCCGAAGCATCATCACATACTCTGTGTTTCACTTCCAAATATTTTGGTTTCTGTTTAAGATTACTACGGCATAAATTTTGGTATGCATGTATATTTATGAACATATGTGAAGATTTTATTTGAGAAGGATAATCTATGTGTCTGAGAGAAAGCATTGCTCGTTTTTTTTATTCTAGAAAGGGATGTATCCTTGTCATGTGTTATTTTGAACTGATTGTATGAAAAATTTGCAAGTAACAGGAGCCTTTTTTGTGGCTTGTGGGATCAGATGTTGTTGTCATTGATCCTCCTAGAAAAGGATTAGATGCTTCTCTTATTGATGCGTTGAAAAACATATCATCAGTCGAGCGGAAAGCCTTGTCATCTTCTGAAAGGTTTTAATTTTGTGAACCTATCTTGTTTGGCCTGTACCAAAATATTTCCCCAGGCAAATTTCTGATCTAATTTAAGTTAACTGCAGCTCAAACTCATCCCAGGAAGAGAAAAGACCATGGGTTTTACGTGCTAAAGAAGCTTCAGTCCAGATTGGAAGCAAACCACTACCGGCTAACATCCCTCAATCAGTTCCACAAACCCTTATTTATATAAGTTGTGGATGGGAAAGTTTTAAAGAGGTGTATGACCACTCTTAATGTTTTATGGACGTGTTTTTACTTTTCTCAAACTTAGTTTTCTTTATGCTAACGTTAAAATTTGTTGACAGGACTGCAAGTCATTGTTGTCTAGCAAGGCATGGTATTTGGAAAAAGCTCATGGATTTAATTTCTTTCCTGGTACCCAGAGGTATTTATGTTTTTGTTTATTTCTTAATTATTTATAAGTTTTAGTATTTACTAATTATCATATCTTCTCTTATTCTTGCGTAACATCTGAACAGAGTTAGCCCTTTTTCTCATTTTCTGAATTACATTCTAATTGCGATTCCACTTTTTAACCATCCTGAACACAAACCTTTTGTATAGTTTTTATCCACTTGAAGTACTTATATTTGTAACGATTCAGTAAACTATCGATTACTATAAAGATCATATACTCATACAGAATTTTTCATAAACGCTTCCAGGAGAAGAAATTAGGAAAAATATGAAATAAATTTAACTTTAAGCTATAATTAGCTCATGCATAAGCTTATTTGGTAGCTCTCTCATATTAGCTTCTCCAAAATTAGTTTAACGTATGAATAAGCTACTTTTAGATTATGGAGATTTTTCTTTTCTTTTCCTAAAAATGCTTATTAAGAAGTTTATCCAAATAGATTCTATATGGTATCAATGTCATAATCCTTTCTATTTTTTGAGTGCAAGGTCAAAAACTATTGTACAACTCATGAATGTTGTTTTTCATTTTATTTTATATTTTGTGGGCAAATGGTTAATAGGAGCTCTTGACTTTTCAGTAAGTGTAGGGTGCCCTTGGGGTGGGTGGTTGATATTCAGGTATTCTGTTAGGTTCCATGGTAAGGAAACCCAGAAAGATCACACACCAGTTTTCCTAAATATTCCTCGTGTATTACTCTCACGTTGAGTCCGAAAAAGACTAACCAATGTGCTTGTTTACAAAGGACAATATTTCTTTCTCACAGGGCAAATCCACGTCACTTATTTAAAAAGCAAAGGCCTCCCTCATACAACAACCCTTTGCTCTATATATAGACTTTCTCAGAAAGTCTCGTCCCAATGATGCCACCGCCCTCTAACTACCTTTTATTATTATTAGCTTTTCTCCTAACGTACACCTTCCATTTCCTATTACTGTCTCTGTGCCTATCATATTCAAATTAGGTCTACGAAAAATGGTAACTAATAGCTTGTTTGGTATAGTTTAATTCAAGAAAAATAGTACCATATTTTTCAAAATATCCTTTAGGAAGTTGAAAGAAATAAGCAATTATTTCTTTAAAATAAACTAAACCAAAAATACTAAACTGGAAATGGAAATAATGGTTAACACCCAGTAAAATTTAAAATTGCGTTTATATTTCAACTTGGGTTGCTCTTACAGTACTCAGCATCCCTACCCAATTCTTTATAGTCTCCTCCTATGTCCTGGGAAGGGTGACACTGGGCCAGCAAAACGCAAAACCCAGCTCCTATAGTGGACTCTTATTTTATTTTCGTTGTTCTGTTTTCTAATTAACAGTAATAATTAGGTCCTTTCCCGAAAGTAAAAGAATATTAACATGTAATTTGCCCATTTTGTTGCAGCATTGAAGTTCTAGCAGTGTTCAAGAGGGGACCTCAGAAAAAGAAACCAGGAAAAAAAAAGAAAAAACACTTGCAAAGAGCTGTGAAACATTAATTTGGACAGGGTTCGATATACAGATTTTCGTGTACAACAGCAAATTAGTGTGTAATATTGCATTGAAGAAATGAAATGGCAAGTTTTTTAGCAGTTTAGAGTGGAGAAAGTTTACCATTGCCATTTGCGGGGCGGGGAGTGGGGAAGTCGTTTGTATTGAGGGAAAAAGGAATTGTGTTTCATCGTTTGATTAATTGTGTTGAAAGAATATTAAAATTTGAATATAGTTTTACATTGCTTTTGTATCTTATTCAACATGCTTTTGGTATAAGTAATACAAAATTGAGGAATAACTTGAGGAATTATTAAACCAACTTGCCCCAATGGTGCTGCTTGACCATTCAATCTCAATTACTAGGAAAGCTTCAATTTCTTTTTCCTCTGCTCTTAGATTTTGCCAGGTGAGGAAAGACTGTCAAAATGTTGTGTGCCAGCAGATCTTGCCTGGTCAAGATCCCAATTACTGGGGATACCTGTGACGAGGTGACATCATTTGTTTAGTCATAACATAATTAAATACTATAAGAATTTTTCAAAAAAAATTGAAAATGAACAATGAATTTTGTTTATCTCCCTGAAATATTAACATATGTATTTCGTTTTTGAATTATGTTAATATTATGTGCTTGAAAAACTCACCCCGGATGCTTGATACTTGGGTACTACAAGCAGATGACGAATTCCAACTTGTCTGAAGAGAATCATTGCTTTTGCTACTGACATGCTCTCTAGCACGGTAAAGGGAGTTGTATTGGTTAGAGGATGTAGATCTACAAACATCTCCATTTCCTCGCTGGTCACAGCCACCCCTTCAATACTTCCTTCTCTCTCAGCCAGCTCTACCCAGGTAAATTTCTCTCTCACTTCCCAGTCCATTGTTCTCCTTCTTTCTTTAAAGAACCACTTCTTCTTTAGTGCTTGGATGAGATGTGCTCTTAAAACTAGTCCATGCAACTCTGTTGCTCCATTGGCTTGTCCTACTACTGGTGGTACTGCTACTCCTCCATCACCCAAAACAGGGAAGCCATTATGCGCATTGTTTTTCAAGACATCTACTATTTTAGATACCTTTTCTATTCCTTGGAGGGTAACCACAGATGGTTTTACATCAACAAGCTCACCCACAGTGAGATTTCTCATCCATGGCTCGGGATTTGCATCCATGAAAGGGAGGCCTTTCAAGTGCAGTATAATCTCGTAGATACTTGGGTTGAAACTGTCTCCCACAGTTTTGGCTATTAGGAGAACAATCATCGTTATTGGTAGTAGGAGAAGATTATTGGTGAGTTCAAGAAAGATCACACAAAGGGATACCGTCATCCTCATGGAACCAGCCATGAGGGAGGCTGCACCAAGTACGGCAAACAGCCCTTGGTCAATGTTTGTATGAGGCCCCATATATAAGCCAAGAAGGCGTCCATAACCTGAGCCCATTAGAATAATTGGGAGGAAAAGCCCAGATGGCACTGCAATTCCAAAAGTAATTAGTCCTAATATGCAATATAGTACAAAGAAAATTAGGAGGGACATGGGTTGATATTCTTGAGGGGTGTTGGTTGAGAATATGTTTCGAACAGCATCATCATTAGTGGTAAGCAGCAGAGTGGCCAGATCGTTATAGTAGCCAGGTGGACAGTTGAATTGTTTGAAATTTCCGGATCGTCCATTGGTGGGGCATGCCGACTCTGGAATCGATGAATCACATGGGGTACATTTTGCTAAGAATGGGAGACCATATTGGCACATGGACGTGAAGAGTGCAACTGCAAGACTGAGGAGGAGTTTATGTATCTTTCCTTTCCTGCAACAATTAAAGGTAGGCATTACCTTAGTAATCATGATATTTTTTTTTCCTTTCACTCTTATTAAGTGTTTTTAAAAGTTAAGGATGTGCAATATGTTGAGACGAGGGTTGGATGATTGCTTACTGATTGATGAGATTGTAGAGTCTGAGGATCTTGTGTAGAACATGATTGTAAAGGCTTCCCAATACCCCGCCTATGATACCGATGACTACAACGATGACAATATCCATAACATGGTACCTCACTGTCACATTGCTTACATCAAACATAATCAAACCTCCTTCACCAAAAAGACCACATTTTCCAGAATTGCAGATTTCAATGAAGGCCCTGAGAATCACCACCACCACAGCTGTGCTAAAAAAAGTTCTCCATAGTAGAGCACTTCTCCACCAGGTTGCCACCTCTTCAAGAGCAAAGAGAACTCCACCCACCGGAGCCCGGAAAGCTGCACAAACTCCCGAAGATGAACCACAGGTGATAAGATCACGACGGTCACGATCATTGTTAAAATATCGAAGCCAACGCCATTTGATCCTGTAATTGTCGGGACCTCCCTGGCCTAGTAAGGAAGCAATGCAGCTTCCTATATGTACCAACGGTCCTTCTTTTCCCAAATCTAGTCCTGCGGACACTGCTCCAATGCTTCCAATTATCTACAACAACCAATGCATGGTATATGTATGTTAGTAACGCGTCACTGTGTTGTGCAGAAAATAAAAAATGGCCAAGTCCAGTACTAAATCATTCCATTCTGTGTTATAGTAATTAAGGATTCCAGTTGGAATGTTAGAAACATTGGATGAGAATTGGTATCTAAATTTTTTTATGTATTTCTAATTGGTGGCTCGTTGAAGTTTCCAACTTCAGCATCAATTTTCTAAATTTTTTTATTAAATTTGGTCTATGGTTTAGACAATTTAAAAATCCTACATAAATTTCATTATATGATAAGAAAGTATCTTACATCCAAATTGGAACTCTGTTAAATTACGCGTTTAAATTTAAAATTCTCAATTGGAGCTTATTATATTAAAAATTGGTCTTGTTCATCAAATCTATGATTATTTTGTACGATGAATAAGAAAATTTTTATAAATTATATTAAAAATAAAAAATAGACAGACAAATAAAGTACAAATACATGCTCATTTTTCCGCCGCAGAATCAAAATATAAGGAAGTTCTATAGACAAAATAATTAAGCAATAAGAAAAGGCTATACACAACAAAAATGGAGAAAAACTTCAATTATAATCATAAAACAAGTATTTCCTTAAGCATTGCGCCAAGATTAATTCAAAATTAATTGGAAATAAAACTGAATTTAAATTTATCATATATAACAAAATGTCAATTTTATCTAAATTAAATGGGTTAAACGGATATAATTTACACTGATTTAAATGAGATTAAAAAACCCAATCAATTTAGTCCAATTAAATGGATCTAAATTTGAAATAAAATCAATGTTGTCGAATTCATGATATCAGATATAGATTAGATTTAAAAATTTTGAAGTCATGCCCAGCCTTGTAAGTTATAAACGAGTTTTGTACCTTTAAACTGGTTTGTTGTGAGTTGAATGCAATGAAGTTACCTTGACAATCAATGTTGTAGCACCAAACATGTTAGGAGTATCTACACCATTAAGATAAGCTTTGATTTCAGGAATTCCAGGTCCTGCTGCTGTGGGTGCAAAACACACGCAGAGAATTGCAGCAACAAATGTCAAAATGAAATTAATGCCCGTGAAATATAGGAAACCTGTCAAGTACCTGTTCCATACACATTCACTCGATCACACACTAATAATAACTCAACACATTCTCACTACTTTAAGAAACTAGAAATCATTCATTCACCTTTCTCTGTGGATGTATTTAAGAACAGCCAGAAGCTTATACCCAGCAATGTTCTCAATAGCAAGATTGATGAGAGTGGCTATGATACCAGTCAGAAGTCCAACAAGGAATGCTAATAACCATTTCAAGAATATGTACTGCAACACTTGAACTCTTGATCTGCTCCTCCAGTCATGCTTGAATAGATCATTCTCATTTATTCTGCAAACAAAACTCTTTTCTCATTAACAACAACCACAAAAAATCAAGCATCCACTACGCTAATGCCTTCTTACTCATAATCCAAGCTTTCTATGTACGAAACTTTTTCTCCAACCAGAGCAAGAGGGTTGGAAGACAGTGTTCGGTTCCTCTTCAAAAGTGGCTCATTCACTGGATTGCTTTCTGGGTCTATTTCTTCCTCTCTCTCAACTTCTTCCATCTTCTCCTTCATTTTGGTGCTTTCTCCAAACTCCCTACAATCCTCCCCCATTGGAACAAACACAGAGATGTGTTTCTTTTGGATCACACAACAACTTCACACTGCTAATTATTTTTTCTCTCTCCCATCATTCCATCCTTTATGATATCATCACTCTTAAAAGTCATACCAATAGTCTTGAAAATAATTGAATCCGGATTCCACATCGGATAGAAATTACAAACATTTTACCTTAGAACAAATTTTTAAGTTATATCGATTTTTTTTTTCATTCATTGAGATGATGCCATGTGTATATTATTAAAAGTTTGATAAAAAGCAATTTTCTAAAAAAAAAATTATAAACTTAATATTTCAAAATTTTGAATTAAAAATGACACTAATCTCTTGTATGTTGAATAATGTGATATACATATAATATTTTTCTAATAAATCTCTATATGCAAAAATCCATTAATAGTATAAAAGTTAAAAATGATGTCAATTTTTTATCCTCTGAACTATGTTACGTTGTACATATAATATATCTTAGAATCTTTTTCTAAAAAAAAAAAGAAAAGAAAAGAAAAACCATTAGAAGAAATGTTATATGAGAGAAAATTTAGGGAAAAGAAAATGTCTTTTCAAAGTGAGAGTAACTACTCCAAAATTGAATCTTTTAGGTAAGAAAGTTATAATGTATACGTAGCCTCAACTAAGTGTATATATTTGTTAAAGAAGGTGTTACCTTTTATAAATCACTGATTCTTGGCTAAATGGTTGGGACCAGAGACAGTGAAATGCAATTGTTGTTTGCGATGAATGGATAAGTCTTATATTGTTATGATTATGTGCCATTCAAAAATAATCTAGTTTAGCCAAATTGGTGCTTCCAACTTGCCATCTGATGTGTGAATTTGATCATTTTTATCTATAAGCTTTTGTTCTTTTTTCCAAGGATTCCTTTCCAACTATCAAGCTAATTAAAAAAAAGTTGAGACCTTTTCCACTTTAATTTTGGGGGTGGGGTGGATCTAGCTTGTTAAAGTAGTATCTTCCAAAAAGATGATGCACTTTTTGTTTTATTTGAAATCTTAATACATATATGGATCTATCATCAACAAGTGCTAAGAATAAATAAATAATTGAAAAACTACCTTTATGCTATTCAAATAGCTAAAGTGTAACTATACATGAAATGTTTAACAAAACCAGGGCAAACAAGGTGGACAAAAGTATATTTTTGTCTATTAATATTTGGTATATTTTGTACAAGTAGATTTTATATATTTAGATAAAAGTCTTGTTATTATTATTGAATTCAAATGGAAATTGATATAACTCTGGCCAAACTATGCAATTGACTTCAGCTCAAATGTCTTGTTTTTTAGATTGATTATATGCATATATTATAATAATTAATCGTAATGTCATAACAAGTTACAGAAATATATAACGCAAATTTTTTAAAATTATAATATCATTAGATCCAATACTGAACATATACCAAAAACATATAGACTCTGCGTCAAAAGAGATGCAATGCAACACTTTGACAAAAGTACACTTAAAAGTAATTATTCTAGAATAGTCAATTATGAAATAAAAAGTTATTATATGTCTTTATTGTTATGAAAACAAGTTAATCATGTTAGGAAAGATTGCCTCTAAACTTTTTAAGAAATTCAAGTATAAAAATAATTTATTTTGATACATTAATTTATAAATAATTATAAGATACGTTTTGTTTTGAATCGAAAAAAGAAGAAGAAATGAATGAAATTGTGAAACAAAAAATATAAAATAACTAAGCTAGTTAATATTAAAGGCGAACCATACATGTATAATTGTTTGAATAGGAAACTTATTGTAAAAAATATAAACACATTATTGAAACCAAAGAAACATATATTGAAACTGATCGTAACCCCTACCGGAAATGGTTATTATACTACTTTCTATTTAACAATATTTATTTTAACATTTAATATTTCTCAATATTGATTTTAACATTTAATTTTATCATTTCATAATATTAATTTTAAAATTTAATTTTAACATTTAATAATATTAATTTTAAAATTTAATATTTCACAATATTAATTTTAATATTTAATTTTATCATTTCACAATACTAATTTTAACATTTCACAACATTAATTTTAACATTTAATATTTCGCAATGTTAATTTTAATATTTAATTTTAACATTTCTATTGAAACGTATATTCCTTTTTTCTGTTTATTGAAACGTATATTCCTTTTTTCTGTTTATTAACATTTAATTTTATTATTTCACAATGTTAATTTTAACATTTCACAATATTAATTTTAACATTTCTATTGAAACGTATATTCCTTTTTTCTGTTTATTAACATTTAATTTTATTATTTCACAATGTTAATTTTAACATTTCACAATATTAATTTTAACATTTCTATTGAAACATCTATTCATCTTTTTTATTGTGTATTAAATTTTAGTAAGTTGATTCTAAAATTTTAAAACAGACTATTAGTCAAACTTAATGGATTCTTCCTTCCCCTACAAAATTTAAGAACAGTATTGTCAAAATAATGATGATGTAGCAGAAAAGAAAAAAAAACACCTCATTCAAAAAGATATTGGTAGCAGGGATAAGGATAAGTTTTAGAGCCAGTTGTGATGTGCCACGTGGATCCTTTTAGAGGAGTAAATGAAATTGATGATTGAAAAAAAATGGCCATTGACCTCTTCCAAAGGCCACTTACACCCACATCATACATCTCTCTATTATTACTACTAATCAATCTTCATACATCATCAATTATAATTCTTTTCAAATATTTTTTTTCTCTTCCAAATTTAGGTGTTTCGATCCAACGAAAAATAATCATCTTATCCACCAATGCTTCAAATACCACTTATTTTAAAGCAATTGTGAAAATATTAATGCTATAAAAAAATTAAAAATAACACTCACACTCACGTATGTATTTTATCATTCAGGGTCAATTTTAATTTACTAAATTCTATAATTAGATTTGAAATCCGATTATTTTTAATCAAATTCATAATATGAATAATAAAGAAATGTAGGGAGATAAATAATGTTTGAATATGTTCCCCTTTTTTTTAAAAGGAATATTGATTTTTCATTCAATTTCTTTTCTTTATTTAACTATCAAATTTCCATTTCGTTTTTGTTTTTCAAAGTCACCGATTGGTCAAATAATTTATAGGGTGATGAGTTGTTATAGATAAAAGTTTTGTAAAAATAAAAAACGACATAAAAATTCGACAACAAAATGTGCTCTGTTTTGTATTTTCATATATTTTCGTTGTTAGAATATTATGATAAAAGTAAAAATATTATATGATAAAATATATAAAAATTAATTCAATGATAAAATCTTGATTATAAATTAGAAAGTAATTTGCTTTGTTTCACTTTTTAATTCTTTTGGCCTTTTGCGCACGTTGGAAGCATGAGTACCACTGCAATCAGATCCATAGACACCCAAGTCCTCGTGGCTCAGTCATTGGTGAACCACACCAATTATTCTATTTTGTTTTTTTATGAATATATAATTCATTTTAAGTTCTTCACTCTCACGAGAATAGGATGCTGTTTTTTCAATACCCATTTTATTTTATTTTTATTCTTTTAAAGGAGAAAGTGAGTGAAATATACTTTCGAAAAAAGTTTGATTCTTATAAATAGTTGATGTAAAAGGCTTGCACCCTATTTATCATTTAAAAATAATGTTTTTTATTCCATTGAACGGTTTTATATATATATATATATATATATATATATATATATATATATATATATATATATATTCTTGGAGGACGTGTGACATTTGAAATTATTATTTATATAGGAATATAAAAACAATAATATAACTATGCTTAAATTCAAATGTTTTTGAAAATTTCTTATCAACATCAAACAGTTAATTTTTACGAAAGGAAAAACTATAATTAAAAAATAAATAAATGTAGACTTTTTTAGGAAAAAATTTAATATGTTCCTTTCAATACTTCCTGTTTTCCCTTTTTATATTATTTTTTCCTTAACACTACTATAGAATATATTTTTACTTTGCTTATGACTGATCTTTTAGAAGACTGATTTTTTTTTTAATCACAAGAGTATTTTAAGATAATCTAAATTATTGTTCATTCAAATCAATAATATGTTGTTTTTCCAATCATATAGTCACAATAATTTTTGAGAAGCATTTCCCAACATTCCGTGCAGAAGATTGTTGCGTATGCATGTAAGATTAGTGGAGGTTGCAAAAGACAAATAATGATTGGGCCACAAGAACAACCACATAATTTGTGTGGTGGGGACTACCAATGTTGTCAATTACTTGTAAAACATGTCACATGTTTAAAACTGTTACACATAATCAATCAGTGGCGACTCGAAATTGTGGTATATATACAAGATGTGTTTTTGCATTTATGGCTTTCATTTCATGACCTTATTTTTTTGTTTCTTTTCTATGTTTTTTCTTTTCCTAGAAAGAAATGAAGATTTACTTAGGTTTGACAGCCATATAAAATGCAGCAATTCAATTTGAGTTTTCTAATTTCAGATGGTACCTTTGTAAGTTTCTAGGGAAACTTAATTTTAAAGGAATATGAAGAAGGGGTATTTATTTATTTTAAGGAACATAGAAAATTTTAATTGGTTAAAATATTACATAAAATTTAAGAAAAAGGATTATTAGATTTTTACTTTAACAGGTAAAATATAATAGTAAGTTCCATTTTCACCTTTCCAAATTGTTACAACATTTACACTTTTTTTTTAGTATTATATAGTTTTATATATCATAATAAAAAAAATATAGAAGATCTATGTCAATAAAAAATAAAGTTAATTAAAATAAAATATGGAAGATCTATCTCAATAAAATATAAGTGGAAATGATCTTTATTTCACAAATAAATTTTAGGTTAAAATATCTTTTTGGTCCCAATTTTCGTCAATTTTGTTCAATTGGGTCATTTTTTGCTAACACCGTTTAAATCATTAACGGGCATGAACAGTGACTACCACGTGTCACTTCGTAGGTTTTTTTGAATTTTTTTTAAATGTCCACGTGTCAACCCAGTAGTGTGCCACATGTCAAAGTCAATATTCTATATTCAATTTGGTCCCTATGTATGTTATTTTTGTTCAATTAGGTCTCAATTTTTGTTAACATTAACCAATTTGGTCCCTATCGAAGATGTGACCAAATTTAATTTTTATATCAAAGTTATAATGATGTGAATTTTAATATATTATATAAAAATATTTAATAAAAAATGT
>Ga0099822_1004423_pt1 | contig 18308 bp, 4 predicted proteins | sample CowpeawhiteBW_FD_76839 | JGI IMG/M metagenome (GOLD analysis project Ga0099822, IMG submission 76839) | Root nodule microbial communities of legume samples collected from California USA - Cow pea white BW | ecosystem: Host-associated > Plants > Roots > Nodule | place: USA: California | collected...
AATTCTCTTTGTTTGATAATATATATATATTGCTAATTATACATATATTAATCTTAAATAATACTCTATAAAATATTTATATATATATATATATATATATATATATATATATATATATATATATATATAAGGGAATTTGAGCAAATCTCATCTAATATTTTCTAAATATTGCATCCTTTTTCCCTTTTTATCTCTTCTATCACTGTCTTTTGTTACATAGAAGTATACTGGATGATTTGAATTTAATCCGTGTATTAGTTAGTATTTATTCAACAATTAATAAGTGGATAAATGCAGACTAGCCGTGCTCTTGCAACTGCAATGAATGCTGTCCAGACAGGACATTCTTATGGAGACACAATGCTTTATTTGAAAGCACAAGAAGCAAAACAGGTGTTTTTTCTATTGGTTTCAATTATATCTTGATTGTAGTCAGTTTATTTTTTTTCTACTTTTAAATTTGTTTGTTTTCTATTATATATAATAGTCAAATTCAAACATGAAAATCAAGTGTCAGGATGGTGTGCATTTATATATTATTGTGTATGTGATGATGAATATCCAGAGTTTCACATATTTAAAAACATTTTTATATTTCAGTAAATGTTGTCTACTGCATGTAATCTCTACTAAAGTATCAACATGGGTATCTCCCTTTTTTTCTCTTATCAAAATCCTAAGAGTAAGTCTCTAATCACCTACATATGTATTCGCTTACATTTAGAAGCCAACAAAAAGGGAAGAAAACCAAGAAGTTTGTCACAAGTGAAACTTGTGAAGAGACGACCAAGTAAACAAATCTAGCATACTATTTTTTTTACTTACTGTTATCTTCATGAAGATTGATGATTTCAATGTGCTGTGGTATGTGTGAAGGACTCCTCTTGCTGTCGAATGGCAATCTGGGTTAAACTGAAATTCTCTTGATGTGTACCAAAAATATTTTTGTTGGCTTGATATTAGAAATCTTTCTTGATGATAGAGACAAATGCCATGGATTTTGAATGCAGCAACTTGAAATTTCTACTATGAAATTGAAATTAAAAAATTTATATGGGAAATAGTTGTTGGCTAATCATCTCATTATTCTAATTGAGAGAACAAGCTGGTCAGTTTGTAACCTAGTCATGTTATTATCTGCTAACATCAATCCTTATCTCCGTCTAATTCTTTGTTACTACTAACATAGATAATACCCAACAGTTTTAACATGGCCACATGCTTCCATTGATGTCCTCCTTTTTCCTCGCAAGTTTTTGTTTATTTAACTATTAAACTGATGTTTAAATAAAATCAAAATTCTCATTGGTTAACTTATCTTTCTTTAAGCTTTACAGTCCCACGACTATTTTCTCAATCTCCATGTGTCCACTCTTGAAGTGACTTGCATATGTATAGGGGGATGCTTTGAGTTTTTTTTTTTTTTTTTTTTTTAAATAATTTTTTTTTTTTTTTTTTTTTTTTTTTTGATTAAATCAGTGTATTTCTTTAATTATCCACCTTAAGGAATAAAAGGTAGAGTATTAATGCAAAATATAGATACCTTAGGAATCTGGATTATGTTTAATATTCCTTTCTTTTACATCATTGCTTTAAAAATTTCAAGTTATGCTTAGCATTCCAATTTTGTTGTTGCTGACATTTTAACCTGATTGAATTTTTTCAGGAGAACCCCTCAAGTTATATGGTTGAAGTAACCAAGTTTGAAGCAGTGAGTCCCTTAAATAAAACAAGTTTGGATTGATGTTCTATTTCTAAATATACCTTTGACTTCTTTTTTTCTTTCCTGATATTCTCAAGTCTCTGGCAAATTATATTTTTTGCTCAGTTTGTTTAAGACTTAAGTTAGCTTTTGGGTTACACTTTTTAAATATGTTTCCTTTTTAGTATACGCAAATGCCACTGTAACCCTTTGTCTATGCCAGTGGATGCTATAGGTAACTGATAAATGGCCAAGATTGGCTCCATAATGTTTGAGCCTAATAGTAATCCTAGTGAAAGGGATAAAATATCATGTATTGTGGTATATTAATCATGGTGTTAGTATGACACATCCTATCTCGTTGACTGATATTCCTATGTGTTATTACTGAATAATAATAGAGATTTTGTACTTTTCAGTCATTTCATGTCAGCAGCATGGAAGTGGTGGACTTTCTGGATAAATTCTTGGCCATGAATCCTGATCCCAGGTACTAACGTCACATTCTTGTAAGTTGTAACTGTAGCTAACTAGAAAAACGTGTATTGCTCTAGTACTGTGGGAGGCTAACATTATTAACTGATATTTGGTGGTAAGCATTTGAAATATTGATGATAATCAGTGTTGAGTTTTTACTAGAATTGATGGTGTTAATACATTCCAAAACGAAATAACCTTCTTTGTGGACATGGTTGTTGAAATACTTACGGTTGCTAACTTCATGTATATCCTTGCAAGACGTCTCTTGAAAGAAATTCTTCACAGGAAGTCTTAGAAACCAAGAATTGAAATGAGAAAGAAAATAAATTTTGGACTGAATGTGATGAAAAGAACAAGAAATAGGAGAGCACTCTCTCCGAAGGTTTATCCTTTACGAAGGATCTCCTTTCAATTTACAATGTCATCAAATCTGAATTTCTCCTATCCTTCCCATATATATATATAAAATGGGAATCTTTAACCATAATCTATAAGGTACAAGTACGCCTAGTACCTCTCCATTGAGCTATAGAAACCTATTGCAAGCTAGTCAATCCTCCTGTCCGTGAGTATTGCTGGCAATTCTCAGCTAAAAATCTATCCATCCTTGCATTTGCATTTATACACATTGGGGTAAAGACATTAAAGTAAGATAATGGTTTTTGCATCCATGTTTTAGTTCAATATTTTTTTTTTGCTTTTTTTACTAGCAACTGTAACCTATATATGTTGTATTTGGTGAACTTTACCACTTGTATCATGGACTCTCTATCTTGCTTACAGTGGTCGTGCTCAATATCATGACTTCTTGAGGGTTTTAAGACTTAAGGCTTGCCCGCTATCTGCAAAGGTAAGTCATCAAATAGCTTGAAATTTCTTTAATATCGAGGGATTAAATCAAGATTTGATGTTGCGATCTGCATATCTTGTTACATTCTGTACTTCCATTTGCGTGACATGGTTTATGGTATATTATTATCAGAATGCTAAAAGATTTTTACTTGGAATTTTGAAATAAAGTTTTCTGCATTCAGTTTTTCTTCCTTTTCTGTGGCATTTTTTCAGCTTAGCAAAATTTATTCTAATTTCCTCTTTTTCATTTGTCTACTTTCTGTTGCCAAAACCTGAACTCGAGCGTGACTTGAGAGTTCACTTTGCTGCCTTTTTCATCTTATTTTATTATGTTTTATATTTTATTACAGATATTTTCATTCATTGATGTGGAGAAGTGTGGGACAATTACCTTCAGACAGGTAACTATCTGTGATGATGATGTACCACGTTTCTGTGCTATATAGAATATTGGAAGTAGCAAATAATGCTATGACATCTGTATGCACTTTTTTTTTTTTTGTGTGCAAAACCAATAACTGCAGCACAAGGTTCAAATTGTTCTTGTTTGATTACAACACTTACGTCTTGTGCACTCGCTTGTAATTGCATGTTGCTTCCAGTTCTTGTATGGATCTGCCCATGTGATGTCGCAACCAGGGTTCCATCAAGCCTGTGAAGAAGCCTTTGCTGGGTGTGGTGGTGCAGTAAAGCCCTATATTGTAGAACAAGAGGTATTGTAATCTTTCACCTTCCTATTCATTCGCCTTTACAAAGTGTATGGTTATCTCTAACATGTTTTCAATTCCCTTCAAACTCAGTTACGAGATTTCATCCAACCTGTTATCATCAGCTGGAATGCGGATGAGGTGATTTACATTTAATCTTCTTTCTCTGCATTGTTTGTCATTAAAAATTAAAATTCTTAAACTCTCTGTAGCTTGGCTGACTTAAACTGGTTACTTGTAGGTCAATGAACTTTTTATGTTATTTGATAACAATAACGATGGAAGAGTTGACAAAAATGATTTTGTTTCATGCCTTAGAAGAAATCCTCTTCTCATTGCATTTTTTACACCTCAACCAAAGCAAAAGGAATTTGAAGGTAATGGAGTGATAGAGATAGTGTGATGAATGAATCTCACATTTGATAAGATAGTCTGGCTTTTTAGGATGCTGTCTTTTTTGTGGACTACAAAGAAAAGAAATCAGTAGGGGATTCTTGGTGAATACATACAGTGTAGGGTGCAGTTGCCTCAATTTTTTTTTTTTTTCAATTTTTTTACTTTGCTCTGATTAATTACTCATGAAGCTTAAATATTATGAAGATCTGTGCCATCCGTTCTCTTTTTCTTTTTTCTTTTAATATTTAGCTATAGGTGAGTTTTCACAGGTAGATGTGAGTAACCTGGGTGTTGTGATCACACTGATCCAACATTTGAGTTTTGGTTCAGATGGGTCAGTGTGGTTCATGTAGAGTTTGAGCCATCGTGTCAATTTGTAACAAACATTATAACTGTAATTTTCAAAGATGTGAACATGATGAAAGTTGGATTTAGATTTGAGTCTCAATGAAAGACTGACATATGCTGCTTTAGAATGTTATCATAATTTCGTATATTTGTTATGTTGAGAAATAACTCTCAGATTAACAACCTCCATGCTTTAGAAATTAATATATAAGAATTAGAGTTAGCACATTCTCATTCTCTTACATTAGATGGAAAGAAAATAATATTGAAAGAAATCAAATATGTATTATCATGTTTTATTCTAAACAATGTTTATCCAAATGTAATCAAATATTATTTTAGTAATAATTATGTTAAAGTCTATTATTAGTATTACGTGTTAAAACTATTTAAATTTAAATTGGTTAAGAAATTTAAAATAGATCTTTTCTTTTTTAATAAATCATATAAAGGAATCATATAATAAATCGAAGGTAGATTTTTTTAATTAGCGTTGTATTAAATTTTAAACCCATCTTAAAACAATATTTTATTTTTAGGTAATTATGGTGAGTAATTTACATAAAAAAGTTTAGGCCACCCTTTATTTTAGCCACAAACCGACCCATAATTTATTGAAAGAAAAAGTGATACCAAACTTTTTCAATGAATTAAAATTATAATATATACGAAAATTAGCAACATAATATGTGTTATAGGTTCATTTTGAATTATGAAACGTTTGGATTATGATATATAATTTACATTATAAGTTAATTGTGCAATGTTGAATTAAATTTAAATTTTATTTTTTGAAATGATATTAAAATCGGATAAAGTTTGTACTAGTTAAGTTTGTTAGATTTAATGTACCACATATTACGAGTTTTATATAGTTATACATTCAAGATGTTTAGATGTTTAGTTAATAATGTGAGGAGTGTATTAAAAAGTTTGTTACCAAATATAAAATAAAATTATGATATATAACTGAATGTAAAATTTATTTTATAAATAACTTTAGTTTCACTTTCTTATCAATCATATAACTTTTTTATATATTAATTAATTTAAAATTGTAATTTACATATAAAGTTTCAAATTAGATTTTTTTATTAAATATCGAAATCTTGTTTAAGGAATCCAAATATTAGTTATTTTCATAAAACTTAATATAAAAAATTTTACTTTTCAAATATATTTTAACATTTTCATATAGTAAAAACTAAATTGCTATACCCAACACAATCCATAATCTTAAAAGATACATTTTAAAACAATTCAATTTCCAAACATTTAATTTTTTGTAAATTTGAAATTCCATAAATGATTTGTAACTATAGATTGTATCTAACCACCAAATTGACATGAATGAACTTGTCTCTCTTTTCCACTACACTTGCCTCCACAATTAGATGGAAAATCTTATTCAGTTAAAGTAAGGTATCTTCAACTTATCATCACCACCATTCATTTTTATCAAATGATGTGTATAAATGTTGATCACACAAATTATTACCCTTAACCATTAAATAAACCTAACCAATCCACTCATCCTATAATTCCAATGTCAACACACAAATACCTTACTTTTGTCATAATATATCTAATATAGTGGTAATTAAATTCATCATTATGAACTTATAATTTATTTCATGAGTTAGAATGATTTGAAAGATGTCAAAAATACATATGGTTGATTAAGTATTTATATGATGAATTGATATGCTATGTAAAAACAAAAATGTGGATTAATTCACCCGAGAAAAGGGGCAAGAGAATTGTTTGAGATGTTCTAAAATTACAATTTTAAACCTAAAAACTATTTTATCACTTCTTCAATATTACTAAATAGAAATATGCTGTTAAAATTTTATATATTAACTATGGTAATATTGACAAATTTGTTTTATAGTAAAGATTGAATAAGTTAAAAATGTAAATATTTTAAAGTCTTAAATATTAAATAAATAAATAATTAATAAAATTTCGTAATGAAGTTTTTGATTAAGTTGATTGATAAAAAAAAATAAATAACGATTAATGACTGTATTATTTCAGTCGCAACTGGTTTTGTGATTTAATATTAAATTGATTTTTGTGATGGAAACTGTTTCGGTTGCTAATTTGTATTTGAACATTTCAAATATCGAAAAAAACAAATTGGTATGTATGAAAGCATTGATTCTTCTACTGAACTATTTCGATGGCTAAACACTTGTACATAATACAACTAATATTATTTTTTCTATTTCTTTGCTACATTTTTATAAAACATATTTTTTGTTAAGTAACATAAAACATAGTTATGACATGTCAGTTTTATGATTATTTTTAATATTATTATTTATATAGTTTTTCGTGTCATGTCATTTTATGTTTACTGTTTATATTTATCATTCATGAAATGTTTAAGAGAATATTATTTTGAATTTAACGTGTTATATTATTATATTTTAGCATAAAATAAAAACAATTATATCCCTTTGAACTAAATCTTATAAATGTTAAGTTTTTTAATCAAAATTTCTCATAATTGTTATGTTTACTAAACAATGCTTTTTTATCAACAAAAACTTAATTTAAAAAAGTATCAATTTGAATATATGATATTAATTGTTAAATATATTCACAAGAATTAAAATTAAAGTTCAAACTACAATATATAATATATTTTAATCAAATAAAATTTAAAATCAACATATGCAATAAGTAATATTATGTTTAAGTATATGTGGTGTGGATATATGTATGGAGTTAGAACAATCATAACAAACTCTATTTTATTTTTTATATAAATTATTTGTCTTCACTTATGTTATTATTGTCATGTGTCCTTGTCATCTTTCTCCTTGTACAACCTTCAAATGTAGGTATGACACTTTTTTTTTCTGTCTTTTTTAGTTTTCATGGTTAGGGTTTGCTTCTTCATGTTTAGAGAGAGGGTGGGTTTGAAAATTCAATGTTTTTATTGTATCCTCACAATTTATTAGATAATAATTAATACAATTGTCATATCTTCATTCTTACTATTCATATTTTATGTATTTCTCTTTTGTCTTTGTTCATTATTCCCCTTTATATATTTATATATATATATATATATATATATATATATATATTTATTTATCACTTCTCAACGTAGAGAAATATTAACAAAATGGTAATTTGTCCTTCGGTCGGTCATGGATATGGATATGAGATTTTGTTTTATGATATGATTTTTGTAGGGTTTTTTTTATATAGGATTAAATATATTTTTAATTCCTAAATTTTGATAAGAAATTAAAATTCATATTTATTCAAAATTTTGATATATTTTAGTCTTAGATTTTAAACTATGAATAAACATAATCTTTTTAACTCAATTATGCTCAATTTTTTTTATGTAGTTGAAATATAAATCTTTTTTTTAATATGATTAGGTTAAAATGATCATATCCATTTATTTTTAAAATTTGAGAACCAAAATATATTAAAATTTTGAACAATAATGAATCTCAATTTCACATCAAAGTTAAGGAAGAAAAACATAATTAACTCTTTTATATATATATATATATACATATATATATATATATATATATATATATATATATATATATATATATATATATATATATATAAGTGAGAGCTTCAAGGTTAAAACTAAATTAAACTTACACGAGTTTTACAAAATTGAAACTATAATTTATTATATCTAGTCCAATCATGCCATTGTAGCTTAATTTGTAATTTTAATGTACTAATCACCCTAAGTGTGAATCAAATAACTTGTTAAGTTGAGAAAGCTGGTTGCTTTTGTGGTGGATAATCTTTTTTAAATTGGATTTGTTGAAATCAAGATTAATGATCTTCATAATAGATATTAAACCATAAGAGAGATGTACAACAAAACAAAAAACTCTTCCACCAATTAGTGAAAAAGATATACTTTGTTTTATTTGAAATGCAACTTTCTTCTACTCCCAAACAAGATTAATGAAATCAAGTTTGAAAAAAGTACGACTTGGAAGTTTATAAAATTATAAATATCTATGTTTTGATGTACTATGATACTTTTATGCATCATGATTTTATCATTTTTTTATTCTTTGCTTGGACCAACGAATTCTAAAAAAAAACATGTTCTTCATTACCAGATTTTTTTTGTATCAATATATTGTCATAAATTTTATATTTTTGTGATCTACGTTTGTTTTGTAAAAGTGAAAACAATAGTATAAAAAATCTTAAATTGGTGACCAATAATAAACTTAATCAGTCGCTAAAGGACATAACAAATCTTACTAATCAATAAACTTAATTAGTCTCTAAATATTGCCAAAATAGCATTATCGCCATTGAAATTGTCAAATCAATCGTCTAATCTATCACTAACCAACACCTTCGAATGGTCACAAATTCAGTAAATAGAATTTAATCACTTAATTAATCAATCAATCTATTGCCAAATTGTAGTCACTAAACCAATTAGTCTCTAATTTAATCTTTGAGTAGTAGCCATTGATTCTCTCGTTTACCTTAAATTTGTTATAGTGATGGATACAATTTTTTTTTTCTTTAAATTGGTTACTAATGAAATTAATTTATTAAATATAACTACTCACAAATTAGTCATTATTACCTATTTTCTTATTGTCATGTAAGATTAAAATTTTGATTTGATATAACAAAAATATTAGAATGTGTGATTTTTAATACATAATTATAAAACAATTTTATACAAAACTAGAGTAAATTTTTTGTGTAAATTTTTATGAACCTTAAAAAGTTTAAATTAGGTGTTTTTTTTAGTATAGTTTGAATAGACTAAGCCACTTAAATATTAATATTAAGTTGTTATTGAGGGACAAACAAACACAAATGATGATTATTGAGACAAACCTGAGTTATGTATGTAATGAGATAAAGAAGGGCTCTACACTAGTGCAGTAAGGGCTTTTGCCCCCGGTTGTTTTTTATATTCTGCCTCGATTTTAGAACCGAGGCATATTGGGATGAGGCCAAAAGGGTTGATTTTTGGCTTCAGTTGTCAACCGAAGCCATAAAGGCCTTTTTCTGCTCCGGTAACCGAAGCCATAAAGGCCTTTTTCTGCTCCGGTCACGCCTGAACCGAAGCCATAGATCTGCTTTCCAGATCTGCTTCCTGGCATTCCAGATCTGCTTCCCGACATTCCAGATCTACTTCCCAGCATTCCAGATCTGCCGGATGCGCGTTTTAGTTGGCTGTGTGAACGTCGTTTATGCAGATCTGTGTTGATGATGTAGTTGCATGAGGTAGATTCTCCGGAGAGGCTTCGTGTGAACATGGAAGAGTGCTTCGTCAAAGGTGTTCGACTCCAGGCGCGGTGGTGGGCTGCGTTTCGTTCGACTCTAGGCGCTGCAGTGGAGGTTTCGTTCTTTTCCTTCGAGGCATGGTGGACCTGCTGCGTTTTTCAGGGATGAGGTGCTGCAATGGCTTCGTGAATGGTGGCTGGTCTGATGGAGGTGCAGGTGGCTTGGAGAGAAATGGAGCGGCAGAGAGAAATGGATGAGGAGATGGAGGTGACGAAAACCCACGAACGACGACGGCATCTGGTCGGCGACAACGTCAGAACTGGTGGTGGCAGAGGGCGGCGCGACGTTCGTGCAGAGAGAATTGGGGAAAAAGATGAATAATGATCAGGGTTCGCGAATTGGGGATTTTAACAGGCTTTATGGCCTCGGTGAAAGGGGACCCGAAGTCAAAGGGGGCGGTGCTGATGAAATTATTAAATTAGGGTTTCTGGGCAGGGTTATAGGCTTCGGTTTTATTTCAACTGAGGCCTAAAACACCACAATATTGCCTCGGTCCAAAAGCACCCAAGGCCAAATGTGTTTTCGCTGGTGGCAATTTTAAAATTTTCATTTCTGGGCTGCCTAATAGGCTTCGGTTCTTAATGAACTGAGGCCTAAAACTGCTTACGGCACCGGTTGTTTGTAGAACCGAAGCAATATAGGTTGATGAAATTGCAAAATTGCCACCGCCTCCTTATAGGCTTCAGTTCCGCTATAACCGAAGCCTATAAGGCGAGGTAAAATATCAAATCTACACTAGTACTAGGAGATGATATAAAGTGTTGTTAAATATATAGAATATTTATTATAATATGTATTCGAACCTAAATTGACTTGAGAGTCGGAATATCTTATTTAATATCATCCGAACAGTTTGGACGATTTAGAAGATTGAAAACTCACGAAAACAAGTAAAGCACACGTGTTCATCTGGACTTGTAAAATTAATAAGTATTTTATGAGATATTTATAAAATAATATATTTTATGATATAATGATTTATTATAAGATTTTATTATTTCTTTAAGATATTACAATATAATATCTCATTATATAATAATTGATTATCTAATATATCAAGATATCCTATTTCATTTTCTTCAAATAACAAAATCTCTTTACTCATGGTCAAGGAAGTTTATAAATATAATTTTATAGTAAAATTTTGTAGTGTACGAGTGGTGTAGTTAGCAATAAAGTTATGGGTTTTAAATGGTTGGATTCAGTTTAGACAGAAAATTAAAAGAAGAGAGGTGAAGGTTAGAGGGATAAAGGTGCCATTTATGAGAATTTCTATTCTCATTTCCAAAACAAGAAACTTAACCATAATTCTACTTTTTTTTTTCTCTTCTCCTTCCCTTTCATCTTCTTCAAAGATTCCAAGTTCTCATCTCTAATTTTCTTATGCCTCCGATAGATCAAGTTATTAGTTACTTAACTAGTAAGAGTTGAAGTATTTTCTTTGACCAAGTTCTCTTAAAGGTTTTGAATGAAATTGTTTTAGGTTTTTGTGGGGAGAAATGGAAGTTCTAAATATTACATCTTATGGGTATTTAATATTTAAGACCTTTTTAGCTGATCAAGGTGCTATATTGACATTTTGTTTCACCCTTTCTTTACATTTTCTAGTTTTTTTTTTTTAGATCACAAGGAATATTAAGGTAAGTAAATCCAACTAGCATTTAAATTTTGTTTTAGACATGGATAACACATTTGGGTTGCATGTTGGCATATACGATTTTCATGTGTTGAAAATTTAAATTAAGTTGATGTAATTCTCAAATAGATGGCTTTTTATGATATGTGAATACATGGTTATTTTAATGATTGATGTGGATGCTAAATTATATATGATGTCTTCAAGCGTGTTTTGGATCATAAAAAGTTATAAGACTAAATGATTGGCAAGAAACATTTGCATCGATATATTGAAGCTGAGATGTTGAGTTTAAATTATAAGTGAGTTTGAATAAATTCATACAATGACTTTGAAAGTTGGAATTTTGGATATGTTTTGAGTGCTCAAATTTTCATTGATCTTAGTAGTTAGATAACTTGTAGTCGATGATGAAGTACATATTTAGATATGTGTATCTATACAACACAAAAACAACACCAATCATTCGATGTGAATTTCTTCATAAATTATGTGTATGCTATCAAAGGTTTGAATCAATGATTTCAATTGAAAAAGGAACTCATCAGTAAACTCAAATTTACTAACGAATTTTACCGATGAATTTTAAGATTTAAATTATCGATAAATATTTGCATCGGTAGTTAATCTATCGGTACCGATGAATATTTCCATGAATAATGTATCTGATGGTAAATTTCGTTAGTAAATTTCATCAATAGTTTAATGTATCTAACAGTCAATTTTTTCGGTAAATTTTGTCGGTAATTTATAATTTCTATTATAGATGGATTTTTTTGTCAATAAATTCATTGGTAAAATGATCGAAAAAATTATCACCAAGTCTAATGAGATTTTATTTTTATATATTAAGGAGAGATGAGTGATAAAAAGAAGAGAAGGACAAGGAAAGGAGGATGAGGAAGAGGAATATGAGGAGGGAAAAAAGAAATAGGAAGCGGAAGAGGAGGAGGAGGCTAATAATGAGAGTGGTGCATCATTGGAGGTGGCGCGGTGACAGCTCGATGATTGTGGTGGCTGAAGTTAGAGGAGAAAAGGAGGAGGAGGAGCACAAGGGAGTGGCAATGGACGTAGTGACAAAGGCAGTGGAAGCGAGGCGAGAAGGAGAGGAGGAAGAAGAAGAAACAAGGGAAAAAAAAGGAAGATGAGGAGGAATTATACTCAATCATGACATTTACCAACATATTTTATCGATAGTCAGAATTTGCCATTAAGTACCAGCGGATAATTACCGATGGGTAAGTGGTCATCGATAATTTCCAACGATTTTCATGATTCGGTGGTGAAATTTATCAACGACCATTTTATTGACAAATATTTTGCCATTAGTAAACTTGAATCATTGATGAATTTTGTCTACTATCGACGAATTGTGTTTGTCAGTAATACACAATTTTCTTGTAGTAAAAGTACCACTTTAAGATGAAGATCTTATCTTTGTCTTCGTAATGAGCTTTTGAAGAATCAACACTTGCTTCTTATAAGATATTATGATAAGATTAAAAATATAAGAAACCATCCTTAAAAGTGCTCTCGCAAGTTCAAATTTGCATATATCTCGAAAGTTATTTACAAAAGGTGATGATGGATATTTATAACCAAAGCCATCCAAAATTTACAATTAAAAGATACCTAAATGCACTTATAATGACATGTAAATGTTAGATCTAAATCTCTTAATGTGTTGGACAAAAATCAAAGAAGAAAAGGGATAAAAAAGAAAAGGAAAGGAAAATTTGAATTTCAAAAGTTTCTGCATCTAGATAAAGGGTTAAGATCAATCTCATATTTTTCATTCTTGTGTAAAATTCCCTATGCTTGCCTCACATTGACTTCACATTGTTTCCTTTCATCTTCAATGAAAATGAGAAGGTATGAAATATTTGGCAATTTTTTCTTTACCTCATCCTTGCACCTATGATTCTCTATTTGTACTCCTCTTGACCACACTATTTAATAATATTTGGGCTTGCAAAAGTCTAACTAAAGTTTATAATAAACATTACAAATTGTACTTAAATACAATAGTTTATTCTTAAAATTAGAAGACAAATTACTAGTAAGAAAAAAGTACAATGAAAGTAAATGTTAAACAATAACAATCAATGTAATTTTTTTTCTATAAATACAAATAATTTATTTTATTTACTAATAAAGATCTTTCCCATCCAAGCACTCATTGGGTATAATTTATACATATTTCCTTGGATTAAATTAATGTATCAAATGATATATTTACATTAAATTTGAGAAAATTTTGAACAAAATTCAAAATAAGTAATCAATATCTTATTGCATATATTCCTTAAGTGAGATAAGATAAAGACTGAGATTAAGGTTTCAAACCTTAGAGCTCATCACTCAAGTGATCAAGTATCACTCGGGCGAGGAGGGATAAGATAACTTAGTAGTTAGATGGAAGGGAAGAGAGAGAAAGATAGTGGGTTTGAATCCTCTATTAACAATTTGGAGAAATAAGTTTGGTTTGATGAGTTTAGAAAGGAAAGTGAGAGATGGGTTTAACTCCCCTACTAACAAAAAAACTAATAACTAACATTTGTCGATGACTTTTTATTTTTTATTTTTTATCAACAACAAAAAAATATTACTGGAATAAATATGATGCTTTATCCAAAAAGTTTATATACACAAGAAAGTATAAATAACAAGCACAAGCAGTACAATTTCTACTTCCAAATCATTGAGACTTTTCAATAAATAAACAAGTTCATTGTAAATCAAAATCACAACCTTGATTGTTTTTGTTATCATTCAAATAAATACAAATGAAGAATAATTAGGTTGGTGACAAGTATAAGTCCATTACAAATTGTATAAATAGAGGGTCCAAGTAAGGTAGTTTGTTACATTGATTGTTGCATTAATATTTGAACGTTCAGACCCTTTCTGACTTAAGTATCAGAGTACCTTTTGTAGGTGTCATCCCAGCACTACTACGTGAACAAGAGTTTTATACTATCAAACGAACTAAGGATAACCACAAGCAAACAGAGTTAAGGGGAGTGAAGAATTGAATTATCTGGGAGTTGTTGGTACTTGACTAGCTAGTTTCAACAATACTACTGTGATTGTTACAAATGTACGAGATCAAGTGATTTCTTGGTCCTCCACAGGTACTTGTGGATTCAAGGGTACACAAAGGGGAACACCTTTTGTCGCTCAAACCGCACTAGAAAATGTTATTTGAACAATATAAATCAAGGCATACAACAAACAAAAATCATGATAAAAGGGTCTGACCTCGTAGGAGATACAACATTAAAAGATATTCGTACTAAGTGGTATAATATTAAATTTTATACGAGATATAACTATTATGTCACATAATAGATATAGGTCTCCTAAAAAAACATATAAAACTAAAAATAAACATGAAAAATAGTTCAACAGAAAAAAATAAAATAAAACAAGTCAAGAGTTTGATCAAAATAATTACTATGTTTCAAGAAAAATTAAGATTTTGTAGTATATATATTATTTTACTATGTTGTATATTATTTTATTTTCAATGTGAAGTTACAAAATGTTGCTCTCAAACTTGATATATAGCATGATGGTGATGAAGGTAGTCTACTATGAACCATGGAAAGGAATGCATGTGACTTATATTGGATTTGTCTCCTCAAATAACAAGAATAGTGTTTTGAGTACCTTGTTAGAGTGGGATGTGACATGTATGACCATCATAAACTGAAGCAATGTCATAACATGTTTACACCATGATTGCATAATAAATAGCTAAAGTTTGCAAAGCTGACACATTTATTTCTTGTGTCCATTTAGACAGATGAGAAAGGGTATTGGGTGGTAATTTTGGTCATCATCATTATTTTTCTTACAGATTATTAGACAAGAATGATATGCATTGGCACATGCCACCAATTTATTGAAAATCTATAAGAACACATACATAAAGTTAAAGTTGGGAAAAATACAAAGATACAACTAATTAAATCCAAAATAAGTCCACAAGATAAGGCTATGACAAACATAATAATGTGACATTGTTTCTTAAGTAAGAGGTCACCTTTACACTATTTTAGTGAATCATTTTCTTAGTTGTCAATTAGCACAACTTATGACAATCATTTACTTGTTTGGATTGAGTAGAGGTATTATTTAATGATATTTTTTGTTTCAAGAAAAAAATATAAAATTCTTTTATTATGTACTAGTTTATGTATATACTATTCGTCAAATCCTAGAATATTAAATGAGTTTACGAAATTTATGTAGTTTACATCACCTAATTGAATAAGACTTTATTCTATAGACTAAGGAACAAATTTTGAAAAAAATAAGTTACTTACTTCAAGAATGACTTATTATTAGATTGAATAAAAATATTCTTTGGTGATCAATATTCTTTACTTCACGAGAAAAAAAAAATTCAAATATCCTACTATTCCTTTTGTACTTTGTAATTTCTAACTAAAAAAATATTTTCTTTTTAACTTCTAATTCATTCATATGTATATTGTGATTCACTTGTCAAAATCCTAGATATAATTTACGTTGTTGGAATTAATTAATAAAATTAATTTAATTATGGAATTCATGCAAAATATAATAATAGATTCAAATGTAATTTAATAAAATATAAAAATCTGTAAATTTATAATAAAATAAAATAAAAATCGAAATGATGGAAGTTAGTTAATAAAAGGATTTAGGTTTTGGTTCTAATTATAAGATTTCTCACGGTTAACCATCACATAATGCGTAAAAAAAAGACAAAAAAGAAATGTTGTGCAAAGGAGGTTGGAGAATTAAAAAAATGATAAAATGTATTATTATTGGATCTTTCATCGATGAAGTTTATCGAAGGTTATCAATATTATGATTTATGTAGAATTATAAATCTTAAAATCTATAAATTAGTTTTCTGAAATTGAATTGGAAATATAGGAAAACTATAATATCAGTATTAATGTCAGTACAACATATTTTCTATCACATATCAATGTCCAATTGCATAAATTTCATCATTTTCAGTTCTTGTGTTTAGAAAGTTTAACCGTTTGATGAGGAAAACTTTATTACATATATTAGGAATGTTGTTATTAGGATAATCAATTTTATCTAGAAAAATATTAAAATTAATGTATTATTAATCTTTGGGTTAAATATATTTTTGTCACTTAATTTTCAGTAAATTTTGAAATTAGTACATTTTGAAACTTTGGACCAATTTAGTCATTTATCTTTCGAAATACGTGAATTTAATTTTTTTAATCAAATTTTGTTAAGTTTATTTGACATTTCAAGCACGTTTCATAATAGTATTTGACTTAACATTAAAACAAAAAGTGTCAAACAATATAAACAACTCAAATACAATCCTGAAATGCATAAAAAACATCAAATAAACTTAACAAAATTTGATTAAAAGGACTAAATCCACGTATTTTAAAAGATGAATGACTAAATTGGTCAAAAATTTCGAAATGGACTAATTCCAAAATTCACTAAAAGTTAAGGGACCAAAAACATATTTAATTCTTAATCTTTCTCTTTTTTCACTCCTTTTCATATACTTCCTCTCGTAAATGAGTTGAAGCACTTTCAACGCTCCATTTATATTTTTTTTATGATATAAAAAGTACTTACTCTAAAATATGATTTACTTATTTGATTATGTTATTCAATATAATAAAATTTTTAAATAATGATTTATTTTAGTGACCTAATATATGTATGGAGATCAATTTTTTGATTAAAGACCATTATTTTTTATAGTCAAAATCTTGATAACCAATGTTAGTGACCAATTTGAAAATCAATTCATAAAATAAACTATTTTAATTACTAATTTAGAGACTAATTATAATTTTTTTTTTATAATAAAAACTATTTTAGTTATCAATATTTTTTAGTTTATAAAAATTGATATTTAAATTGATACTATAGTGACTACTTATTTTTATAGTTACTAAAATTATTGATTATTTAAGAATTTTTTTATAGTGATAATGAAAATACTCCAAGAAAAAAATTCAAATATAATTCTCTTAGCATTCGAAATCTGAAAATTATTATCCTTTTGATTTATGTGAATCACTCGTCAAATTAAGTATACAATTATCTCTATATAACTCATATTCTACACTAGCTAATAGGTATAAAAAGATTTTATACAATTTATGTTACATTACCTAGAGTAAGACTTTATTGAAATTATATTTTATAGATTAAGGAACCAATTATGATAAACAATCTTCAAGTGAGACGAATTTGAGGATAAATTCTCTTTAAGAAAGAGGGTATGATAGAATTCTATCTCCTAAACTTCAAGTGGTACGAATTTGAAGACAAATTCTCTCCAAAAATGAGGTAATGATAGAAGATTATCCAAAGATTACATATAAGAAGAACTTGAAGATGAACCTTTGGGTTTTCTTTTAGAAATTAGTTATGTTCTATGCTTTTGGGCTTTGAATTTTCTTTTATGGGCTTAGGTTTGCTTAAACTTATGTGCATTTAAATAGAGGTATCAAAAACTGATGTGATACTTCTAGTCATATATTGAATTTGATTTCATTAAAGAGATGATTATCTTTGTTCTTGACTTAGGGCTCCGTTTCTTATCAAAATTAACATCTTTGTGGCGAATCTTCACTTGACTTATCAATTTTCCAGATTTATTTGTGTCGTGCCTCTTGAGGATTCAAATTCAGAAATGATCATATTTTTTCTTGTATAAAATCGTATCAGGTAAAATATGAAATCAAGTATATATATATATATATATATATATATATATATATATATATATATATATATATATATATAAATAGATGAGAGAATTATGAAAAATATAATAATAAAAACATATAATATATATTAT
>Ga0099822_1004427_pt1 | contig 18304 bp, 7 predicted proteins | sample CowpeawhiteBW_FD_76839 | JGI IMG/M metagenome (GOLD analysis project Ga0099822, IMG submission 76839) | Root nodule microbial communities of legume samples collected from California USA - Cow pea white BW | ecosystem: Host-associated > Plants > Roots > Nodule | place: USA: California | collected...
CACAAAAGACTCTTGAATCACACAAGAATCACACCAGCATAGCAAGAACCCTCTTGCAGACCTGGAAAACCACCAGGCACACACACAAAGCTTGAGAAAGATCAAACCTCAGTGGTAGCACAACTCATCCTACCACAAACCACTTTCTCCAAGCATCAAACCAAGCCAAAAGCTCCAAGAATTTATCCAAGATCAATCTTCAACAGCTGCAACACGTACGATCACAAAGGAAAGAGTTTCCACAAGTTTCCAGAACAAAATCGTGCTCTAAAATGATCAACTAACCTCTCTTTCGAAAATCACAACTTTTATAGTCAAACTGTTACGAAACTCAACAGGTTGATTTTCAAATCAATCAATTGATTTCACTTGACTTAAGTGAAATCAATCGATTAAAAACTAAATCAACTGGTTGAATTTGTTGCAGTTCAAGACTACTGCAGCCAACCTTTTAACCTGTTGAAAAACCATTCAACAGACTAAAAGAGACATTTTAACCTGTTAAAAAATCATTCAACAGATTAAAAACACAATAAAGACCAAACTACATCTAATTAATGCTATAAGGTCTACAACATGAATTACAAACTACAAATACACTTTCATAATGATGTAACTACATGGAAAGAACACGTTCCAGCCTTGATCACCATGGATATCATCAAATCTCCTTTCCTTCATCAATGCAGGCTTCATTTTAATGGTAATGGCTTCAAGATAGTTCAAAAGAGCTTCATTAAGTCTTCATCAAATCTTCAAGAAGCAAACCACCTTGGCTTCACATGTCAACAACTCTCTCATTCCACATGAATCATATAAACCAAAGTAAAATAGAACTCTTTAAAAGCAAATACAACCTTCTCACCTCGTTCACACATCATATTCTTAGAAAGCTAAAATTATCACACCATGTCATACATATGTTTCCTACGTTCATCCAAACTCATCATATATCATTCAATTCAATTGAATCATTAATAATACATAATTTATTTTCTATTGCATTAGCATAAAATTCAATTACCATGTTTCCATTAAATACACCAAAATTGCGAGATGCATTACTCTACCCATATACCTTTAATCAAAGATCCCAACGGCAAAAAAGAAGAATAATGTGTCTAAGACCAGTTCTTAAATTTCAGCTCGATCTAACAGTTAACGAAGTGAGAATCCTAATTTTTCCGAATAGCTTAGGGCTGAAAATAGGGTTGTGCCCAACGTTGGGTAAGTGGTGCCCAATTGCTACACCCCTAAGAAGACATTGATTTGAGAGTGTTCGGGGGTCCAGAAGTGGCCATTACCTAAGTGGCACCCGAAGATGCTACAATGGCGCCTCGACAATATACTAGAAGCAAAAATTTCACCTTTGAGTTTTAATTAACCAAATTGGCTCTTGTTTAACTATTCCCCACTTAATAAACTTCATAATGTTTTAATATGTCAATCTCTTAGCTCCAGAAGTGACAAATCTAGTCAATCAAAGGTCTCTTAGAGAAGTTCTTATTAACAACAAAACTCAATTTTATAAGGACAAACACAAAATATGATTTTTCTACAAGGTTCTAAAAGTTCTACCTTTACAGTTCACTAGTGAAGATGACTCAATCTATATAAAAATAATTTTTGATCAATGATATGAACCTATTGTTAAGATCACAAACATATAGAGAACCAATTTGGAGAAAATGAGCTACAGGAAGACCAAATTGAATTTCTAGAGAAAGGGTGAAGGAATAACTTCCCAATTGCTATTCCAATCGGATGGATGAGTAGGGTTTTTTGTCGTGAGCTCAAAGGTGGTCTCTGATTAAAAAATAGATGAGAGATGAGTGATAAAGCTTAGAAAGAAGTCACAAATGATTGAGAGGAGAGGTTTTCTAGAGAGGTGAACAAGTTTTCTATATGAACTCTATATAACAAGAACCTGTTTATAGCTTATTTTTTATTAATAAAATATTTGAATACCATTTTATTAAACCTTCTATAACTTAGCACCCATTTTCTAGGTTTTCACAATTAGGATTAAATGTGGTCTATTATAAATGAAGCTTAAATATTTATATTATTAAAATACCAAGTTTATAAATAAAAAAATTGATTCAAGTTTCATTTTAAAAAGACCATATTTTCTTTAAATTTTCCTCTCCTTTCTTTCTCTGATATATTTCTAAGATTTTGAAAAATATATTCATCCTTTTGAAGATCAACGTTCACTATAGATATCCTAACATAGAGTAGAGCAATCCTATCTGATCAAAATTTTTATATGAGTAATTTCATCTTTATCCCTTTTCTTGAAGTTTTTCATGAATAGGAATGATGGTGCTTCCATGTGACTACGAGTTCTTTGTCTAAAGGTGCGATATTGTGAGAATTGGAGGTCTTAAAGTTTGATCTTAAGCCAAAAAGTTCGATCTAGGTAGGGGAAGTTAGTATGTTTTTTATTACACTCTAGGTTAGAAAATCTAAATGTAGGGTTAACGTGGTCACCAAAGTTGACAATTGATGTACATAATCTGTGTGTTTTGGTATGTAATGTGTTTGAATGTTAAAATGAGATGTTTTGAATTAAAATGTTTTTTGTGAGATAAGTAGTAATATGACTTTGATATATCATTTGAGTCAAATTGGTTCATTGAAATGTTATTTCAAAACAAATTATATAACGTTGGTTAGAAAAAGAGATATTCCTACCTAGTTGGAGCCCATATGATAAATTAATGCCTGTTTGGGTTTCTGAATTATGTAGTCTCGTTGAGCGAAATTTATTTAATTAAAATTCAAAGAGTTGAAATTTCATTTCTCATTTGGCGTGTCTTTAAAAAGGACTTCCAGTGTTTTGGTTCGTTGGACAAAATTAATTTTGTGAAAAACGCTAGAGTTTAGAGAGGATTGGTCATTGAGTGAGTCAGGTCTTGCTAGGTGAGCTTGTCCCAATGGTTGGATCTTTGGGCGAGCCAATTTTTTGTTGGACGAGTTGTTTTGGTAAAAACTTCAAGAGGTTGGTCGTTTGACGATTCTATGAGTAGTGCCTTTGGCTAAGCTAGAGAGTATTTCAAAAACTTTGAAAAATAAGTTTTAAATTCTTTTAATGTTAAAAATTGTTGACTTTTCATGATCTGTTTTTGCACATTGTTGAGATTAAATGTTTCTATATGTGATGTATTATGGTATTTGAAACTAAATTGCAATAAATACATGTATGAATGAGAATATATGAATCATATGTGTTGTGCTTTGGACATTGTTAGTTTGAAGGAGGAAATATTTTGTTGAGAGGTGTTAGGTTTTGTATTGGATGAAAATTTTGAAAAGAGATTATCCTGACCCTATTAGTATTTGGAGTTACAATCACAAAGAGTAAGATATTAGGTGGTGAGACTTGATAGAGATTCCTATGACCTAGTTTGTAATATGAAAAAGAACTATATCTCATAGGTCATGAGGAATTAATCCTGCCATATGAGGGAGACTTAGTTCCTAAAATGTAGCTTTGTTGTGTATGACAACTTAGTGAAGGTTATGTCAGATGCACATCTCTAAATCAAATTCAATGTACAAGTCTATCAAAAGTAGAGTCATGTGCTTGTGATAATTATATGTCACTATTTTGAACATGAGAGATAGCTAGTTGGACTAATATATATATATATATATATATATATATATATATATATATATATATATATTATATTTATTATATATATTAGACTCTTGAGGTTGTTGTTGTGATACAATTTATTTAAATGGAATTAATGAATGATATCCATGAGATGGGATGTGAAAGAATGTATGATAATTTTTAAAGAATACTAACTTATCATGTGTGTTTGTTATGTTATTTTTCAACAATAACATCATGTATTATATAGGAGAATGTTTTAGATGGAATTTCAATAGAGATACACTAAGAAGAGATAAATTTTATTTCTTAGACACACATATAAACACAAATACAAACACACATAGACGCAAACATAAACACACGTAAAGACAACGAATGCAAACAAAAATATAGATGAACACAAATACGCACGATCTCCTCTATTCAATTTATGTTGTTATGATATTTTTATTCTAAAATGAATTAAGGCATGTTGACAGCAAAAACATCATAATACTTTTTTATCCAATACGAAAGTTATGTAACCTTTTTAATTTAATTTTTTTTAGTTTAATGAATTCTGCACCATCTTCTGAAAAAGAAAAGGAAAGGGCATTAGGTAGACGGGATGTTATCCTTGAGGGACGTTAAACCCTTTTCATTCTGTGCCCTTTTGGCATTGCCAAAAGACACCAACCACTGTGAAATTAAAATTTATAATTGATGATTGATTATATGCATGTGGAGTGGAGGTAAAGAAATAATCAAAAGTTAATGTCATTGCTCATCAATGACGGTGGACCAGAATCTTTGACGTCTGGTGTTTAATTATAATTAAACATCTATAATCATTGTCTATCTACACTAAAATTTATACTAATAAAGGAAATTATTTTAGTTATACTTTTCTTTATAATTATTTGAGTTTAGTTAAAATGATAAATTAATTAAAGCCACTTATTTTATACTTAGAGTTAGATCCAGTAATCTAACATTAGTTGCACATATATGCAAGGTTGCTAAGACTATTCTAATAACAAAGAAAAGAAAAATCCATAATGCATATAACGGAATACTTTTCTAAAATATTATCTTTTGCAAGTGTCAATTTTTACAATGCACTTGTGAACAAAAATGGTTAAAAACACAATCAGGTGAATTAATTGATAATTTTTTTAAATTTTCAGAGAAATAAAAACTTTTGTCTTAAAAACCTATGATACAAGAAAGAGTTTAATGTAGACTTTACAAATAACGAAGACAAACAAAAGAAAATCTTAATGAACTATTTATACTGGGTTTGAATTTTTTTCTTAATCTACATCCACTTAATTTAATAAATTTAAGTCAGATTTTCTCTAAATTTTAATAATATTTAATTACAAAAAAATCTACGGAACTAGACCAAGAAAAAAAAATCTTCTTGATATAATAAAAATATTCAATTATTTATTTACAGACAAACACTAGTGCAAATATATATCATATCCAAATTCCAAGACAAAGAAAAGATATAACTTGATATGTGAAGAACTATAATAGAAAATTTTATAGCATGACCACTTTTTTTTTTAATCTTGGACACTTATTTTTCAAACAAGATATAATGCATGGCATTTTTGGAATATCTCTTTAAGAAAATAACAAGGTTCTCTTTCTCAAAAGTATGAAATCAATTCAATGGATGAGAGAGCTTCCTTTTCAAAGGAGTTTTTGGGATTATTGATTGATATAATTAATTATGTTTATATATAAATGATTATCATGTCCTATGTCTAACCTAAAGAAACATTTTAAATCAACATAATCAATTATTTACAAATTGAGTTTTTTACTTATATAAATGCTTAGCATAATCGATTAATTCCTAAAAGAATCAATTATTTTTAAACATAGGAAACTAAATTTTTACCAATATAATTGATTATATAATTAATTATTTCCTAACACAATCAATTATTATATTAAAAGAAATATAATTAGTATTTCAATGCAAATTTGTCGAGACTATCTTATTACTATGGTGAGCAAATAACGGCCAATGATTTATAGGTGAAAGATGTGTTCACATTCGTAGATTTGAGGGCGGGAGAAGTGACTCGTCTAATATATTATGTTGGCTTGTTCTAGCGCTTTGATTCGTTTAATATTTTTTTTTCCTTTTCTTGTCTACTTACTTGCTATGGCTCGTGTACTCCCTTGTAGAAATCTAGTGCTTTATTACTTTAGGTTGACTCATCTAGTTACAACAATTGTTTGATACTACAATATGCTCTTGTAGTGTTTGAGTCATCTGGTCATTGTATTTTGACCTGCTGTCTTGTGACGTTTAACACATTCATCATAACCCAAGTCGTTTGACACTTGCGTAGAACTTTAGTCATCTAATGGCTTAGTTGTTTGATCCAGCCTTCCATTCGTCTACCCAATGATTTCAACAGAGTTCGTCTTAGTCTTGTTTTTCATATTTTTGCTTCTTTCTTTCAAACATTAACATGTTCTTTGTTACCCTAGTGTTTGGCTTAAACCCATTCAACACATATTAACTGAACAAAACACACACACACACACACACACACACACACACACACACACATATATATATATATATATATATATATATATATATATATATATATATATTCATATATTCACAAGCAATATGTGCACACATTCTTAGGTTGTCCAATGGTTATGTTCATATGTCCAATGAAGTCTAATGCTTGACATACCGTTTTCTATGTCAAGAGCTTTGTCTAAGATATAGTTCTAGTTAGTCTAACCTTGTTATCATCAAAACCTATTCTATCTTAGACCCGTCTAATGGGATTTCCAACATCTAATGCTGACAATTTATTTTCTCTTTTAAGTTTGTTGTTCAAATAAGATAGATTCTTTGTTTCTTCATGTAGTTCTTTGAATGCATTAAGTTGTCGATAATAATTTTCTTTTGTTTGAGATTTAAAACTACTCACGCTACTTTTTATTGAAGATTTTGCATCAACCATTAGACATATATTTGCCTCTTCTTTATCATTTCCACTTGAACTACTAGTTGTACTAGAGGCATTGTCTTCTTAGGCATTATAAACTCTTTCATTTTACTATAATTATTTGCTTCCTTATTTGTTTCAAGTTTATGTTTCAATTTCAAAATAAGGTAATCAAGTTTAATGTGACCTTGCTTACTGCACTAGTAGTATGTTTACATTTGTCCTTTATCCTAAATTTTGTAGCTCTTGTTTAGCATGGCATATTTGTTCTTATTTTAGCTATTGTACTTTAAAGATTTTGAAAATTTCTTCACTAGCAAGTTTAAATTCTCACTATATGAATTTTTCATGCCCTTCTCTTCCATGCACACATCATCCTTTTTTTATGTTAGCTTTAAAAGCTATATTATTCTTTGTTTCTCCTACTTATTCTTTTTCTTTAAGTCTTCCTTGCTCTTTCTCTTGCTCCCTTAGTTTATTAAACAAGGTGGTCATGCTTATCATTGTGAGATCTTTTGATTTTGAGATTAGTAAACTTTGGCTACCACTATATATTCAAACTTTTCATAACATTGTTGTTGGTTTCTTCTTTGTCAAAATTCTTTCCAATAGCAAGAAGATGATTTACTTTATGAGTAAATCTCTTTTGAGCATCATATATTATTTCCTTTAGTTGTATCCTAAACATCTCATACTCTTGTATGAGAGTGTTTTTTCTTACATTATTTACTCCCCTCAAAAGTGGCTTCTAAGACATTTGTTAAAATAGATGATGTAACATCCCGACCGGATCTTACGAATTTAAATACTAAAATAAGGAAATAAGGATAAACATCATTTATTATAATTTCATTTCCCAAAAAATAATGCGAGAAATTTAAAACTTTATTTCATCGTAAAATAAACTTAAATCCATAATTATAAAACTCCATTATAATATCAAAGTCTGGTAATTTAAAAGTTTACAATTTATTCAAAAACATAATAAACTATGGTAAAAACTTCTCCAGTCTAGCCCCCGCTCCGGCTCTATGCCTCACCAGATCCACCTACAACATCATCTATTCCCATGTACCGCGTACACGATCATCGCCAAACACAAGCAGATAGGGTGAGCTAACAGTTAAATAAACATATATACAAAACATATATATACAAACACATTAAAGGAATTTCATCTTTTGATTCCATATCACATGGCCACCACCATGTCATCCATGATCTACGTCTTTAGACGAATATATCAAGATGTCTTGTTGCCACACCTACAAGCCACAACTTGTAGAGCATGTGCGGGAAACCTGTTACGGACCATACTCCGTAACGCTAGGTGGAGTTTCCAATATGAACATAGTTCGTAACGTTTCAAGACTACCAAACTTGTCAGCTAGTTACTGAGGAGGGCAATCTATTTGGATCCATTCGTACGAGCCACAACTTGCACACTCACATCGGCAACACTCGCCAACTCGAGCCACAACTCAAGAGTTTCTCGTGTTCATCTGCCATCCCGAGCCACAACTCAAGAAATACCATTCTGAGCCACAACTCAAGGAATGTCACGTGCTTAACTCCTATCCCGAGTCACAACTCAAGGGATACATTCTGAGCCACAACTCAAAGAACACCAGCAAACCGACCTTCGAGATATCACCCAAGCCTTGTAGACCACGCATATCCAAAGCAAGCAAAACATAAGCTCTTCCTCTGCATTATTGTCTGGCGTTGCTCTTGAGTCGCCAGGCGAAATACACTTCCAGACCGCTTGACAGGGAACACATGCCGCCAGGCACCAAGCGCCTCTGATTTCACTATCTACAGGTGTCGTCTGGCGGGACGAACCTCACAGCCAAGAGCAACACGTCTTTATGACCTTCTGGAATTAATGTTGTCGCCTGGCGGTTCAAACACCACCATTAGGTGCCACACCAGTGCACGAGCTGATGGGTTTTTGAGAATTCTGAATGTTGTCTAAGACCACTAAACCATTACCAATCACCAAGCAGGTTACATCTCAGATTACTAGTTATTTTCACTCCATGCTAGTTCATCTTGGATAGATCACAATTCCAAGTCATATTCCAAAATAATAACTACATATCCAATTTTCCATACATAACTACCTAAGCGTTTGTCCCTAATTAAATCATAATCTGGACCCAGCCAAAGAACAGAGTCAAGTTTCTAGAAATCCACCTCACAACTTGTCCAAACCAGAATTTACACTATATTTACCTTGAAGTTGTAACCTCAAGAGTTATATTCATTTAACCCTTAAAACAACATCATGCTTTATTGTCATGTCTTAAATCATACCAGGTACCATAATTCCACTTTAACATATTTTTCCCTTATTCTATTCCACTTGAATTCCTGAGTGCACCTTTCAACTCGAGCCACACTGCACCAGCCACCAAAAGTCACTAACATCGTTATCGCTTGGCGGCAAGCTACGAGCCGCCAAGCAGTGCATCACTTTCTGGACAAATTCCAGATTTGGTCATGCACCTTGCACAAATTTTTAATCACCAATAACTCATACGAGTCTATAAATTTTCCACTCAATTCACTTCCAATACACAAAATTTCATTAAATTTTGCCTACGTAATTTACTCCAATACTCAAAACTCCAAATGTTCAAGCCCTAATATGCATATCTATCATTTTCATCAATTTCCTTCGCATCACACTACAACTTCACCATAATCCCTTTTCTTTTAATCAATCTATGATTAAAACACCTTTTCCACCGATCAAAAATAGCCCAGAAAGCTCAAAACATTAAAATCAAACCAGTTTGGCTCGTGTCGCTTGACACATATTCATCACCGCCAGGCTCTTTATCTAGAAACCAAGAAAACTGGGTTGAACAGCACACATCGCCTGGCAGCCCAATTCGTGCTGCCAGGTGGTTCCTCTCGGGAATCCAAAAATGCATAGAAAATGGTATTAGCCGTCTGACGACTTTGAAGGCCCGCTAGACAGTTTCTAGAAAAATTCCTGAAACTTGCAATTTTGCAGAAATATCACAATTCATGCTCTTAAATACTCAATCATCATCTAAAATAAAGACATGAAATAAACCACGGAGTCCAGCTCCCCTAACTTGGTTTCCTTGCTTAAGTTGAATATTCTTGACTTCTTCCTTACTCCTAATGGCTTACCTTAGCTCTCTTCAATTCAACCCCTATCTTCAATCAATAGCACAATATTCACTCTGAATTCTCTCTCCCTATTGTGTAGAACAATGACAACCTTCACTCTCTCTCTTTTTCCTCTTAATTGGTCCAAGTAGTAAATGACTCCCTAGGGGCCAATCTCCAAATAAGAGAAATTTGGATTAAGGGTTCACATGCAATTTAGCAAAAATAAAGGACTTCCTGACAAACAAAATTTTATTAAAAAGGGAGATCTAAAAAAGTCAAACTAATTGCATTAATTAAAACACTCTTAAAATTAACCTTTTAATCATATTCTTATGAAAACTCTATTTTTCTAAACCATCAACAAAAATTAATTAATTAAAGACAAACTAATATTTATTTAAACTAAAAAGAAAGTTTTAGGAAGGAAAATTAATGTAATTTTTTTATTGAATTTATGTTGACATTGTTAAGATACGACATTAAAGTGATTGAATTTAAGATGACATATTTTATTTATACCGTCAGATATTATTTGTAGTGTCACATTGTCACAAAATATTAAGATTAATTTAATGAAAGAAATATATTAATTCTTTTTAATAAAAATAAGTCTATATTAAGACAAAAGAAAGTTAGATTGAGAGACCACGTCGAATAATTTAAACAAAAATCGAGAAAGAAAATCCTATTACACCTAAAATTCATTAGTTTTCTTAATAAATATAAATTTGTTGAAAAAGTCATACTAAAAAGTTGGCAATAGTACGGTCGAACGTAGAGGATTGACGCCCCGAATTGAAGTTGTATAGTAGTTCTGTTTGGTCATTGTTTTAGTTTGATAGAACTTAACGTGGTACTATTTTAATAGTTCAAATCACGAATTATTAAAAAGACAACCTTTAAAAAATGAGCATAAAGGTGTAGTGATGGAAGGAAGAAAACAAGAGGAAGAACACAGCAGGCAAAAATGACCTCGGTTAGAATTAAATATTGAAATTCCCAACATAGCAGAGCATATCATATAATCACAAGTTGCTGCAAAAAGAGAGGTTTTTCACAACCTAATCATATGCTGCCAATCGTAAGATCCAACATGTCTCAAACACTAAGTTGCATAATACAACACCCAATGGACTCAACTTTGATGAAGTCACTGTCCCACAACCCAAAGAACTCCAATTCCTCCACACTCATCAAGTGCTTTGCCAAAAATTCTGGTCCTTCTGCAAAGATCATGGCTTCTGCTACACCTACAGCAGCACCCATCACCTTCGGATTCAGAAATTTGTTGGAAACATTCACTGTTGATGTGCACAGAGCAGAGAATAGGCAACTGAATGTGCCCTTAATCGCTCCTTTTACCATTGCTACCTCTAGACTGGACAAGGTGGAGAACGTGGCCATAAGAGTTGAGTTGAGCAATGGTGCTGTGGGGTGGGGCGAGGCACCGATTTTGCCTTTTGTTACTGCAGAGGACCAAACCACCGCCATGGCCAAGGCTTCTGAGGCATGTGCCTTCTTGAGGAGATGCCCTGCACTAACCTTGGGTTCCATGCTTGGGGAGATTGCTGCTATTCTTCCTGGGCATCAATTTGCTTCAGTGAGTCAGAATAATCTGTGTTCAACTTTCTCTTCTGCTTCTCTTGTTGTTAATCATTCTAATCCTCTCTCTATTGGTTTTATCACGTTTTGTGCTTTTAAAATGGTCTCTTTGAACCTTTTTCAGGCAAATTCCTTGAATTTTGAGTAACAGTTTCAGTTTTCTACTTGATCGCTGAGGACATGAAAGGAGAGTAGCATATTTTTAGAAAATTTGAATTTCGTATTGGGGTTGTATTTGCCTGAACTTTCCCTTGTGTGACTTTTATTTTGGACCACTGGTCTATTTCTCTTCATTCCTTGATTTTAAGAAACTATTTTGTCACATCTTTCTTTGCTTATTTCTTTTGTAGAGTCTATATTATAACATTATTCAAGAGAAAGAAGGGAAAAAGTCTTTTCTTAGTCCCCTCTTTGAATCGGTCGCACTCTCTTTCCAGAATAATGCATTCTCTTTTTATATTTACTATGAAAGAATGATAATATCTTGCCGTGAAGAGAGGAAAGTGGAAAAAGAATAAAGAGTCCAGATGTTAGATCTTTCTATCACTGAGAATCTTGTACGGCATGCTTGATTTGGCATGGGTGTGATTCTTAGTGTGATTACATTCAAACACTATATGCATATATGTTCTGAATTTTTATTTATCTCTAGTAGATGTAAAACTTTAAACAGGTAGCAACAGCAAAATATATCACGTCTTGATTAGGGTTCATTTGCCAGGATGAGTAATGGCAGTCATAAATAAGTGAGGTGTTGTGTACGTAGACTTGCATTACATGCATGCATGGATTCTTGTACATCAGATCTGCCATTAAGATCTTTCCTTACTGATAGATATAGGACTTAACCTCTTTTCCCCATCTTTATTTTTATTTTATTTTAAGAAACTAGCAGTTACGTTTTCATGGAAAATCAAAGCTCACTTTCCTAATCAATGTGTTAGTAAAATCATTTGATTAACTCAAGGGGTTCCCTTCTGTGATTAAAGGTTAGGGCTGGGGTGGAGATGGCAATAATTGATGCTGCTGCAAATAGTATTCGTGTGCCATTGTGGAGGCTTTTTGGTGGGGCTTCTAATACCATAACCACTGACATAACAGTTAAGTTCTTTTTCAATCTCAAACAAAATGCTTGTAATGAAAATAGTTATTCAGAAGAACTATCTGATAGAAGGAAATCTAATCCTTCTTATATTTGCAGATCCCAATTGTTTCTCCAGCTGAAGCAGCTGAATTGGCTTCTAAGTACTACAAAGAAGGGTTTAAGACTTTAAAGCTGAAGGTGGGAAAGAATCTCAATGCAGATATAGAAGTGCTTCAAGCTATACGTGTTGCCCACCCCGAGTGTCAGTTTATTCTTGATGCTAATGAAGGGTATAATTCTGAGGAGGCAGTGGAAGTTCTTGAGAAATTACATGGTTAAAAACTACTACATAGTTAAAGTTTTTTGTCCATCCAAATATCTTGTGAGAACATGGTAGCACACATGCACTAATACAGTAATGAAACTTTGTTTGAATATTTTAGATTTATTTATTGTATTGCAGATATGGGGTTGACTCCTATTCTATTTGAGCAACCAGTTCACAGAGATGATTGGGATGGTCTTCGGTATGTGAGTAACATAGCAAGAGAGAGATATGGTGTATCTGTTGCAGCTGATGAGAGTTGCAGAAGTATAGTTGATATTTACAAAATTGTGGAAGGGAATGTTTTAGATGTCATTAACATTAAGCTTGCCAAAGTTGGGGTTATGGGTGCCCTTGAAATTATTGAAAAGGCAAAAGCAGCAGGATTAGATTTGATGATTGGTGGTATGGTTGAGACTAGACTTGCTATGGGTTTTGCTGGCCAACTTGCTGCTGGCCTTGGATGCTTTAAGTATGTATAACCCATTTTTTCATTCATAAACTTCTATATACATCAGCTTTTAGAGAAATATAAGTTGAAAATTTTCTAAGTTAAATCATAATTGTGTAAGTTGGTTTTTCACTTATGATAGAATCTTCTTTTACAAGTGTTTTAGAGAAGTTTATCTGAACATAGGTTCATCTTATTTTCCTTCTGTTTAATTTAATTGATGCATTTAAATATTCTACACTCTTTTGTAGGTTCATTGACTTAGATACACCACTTCTGCTATCAGATGATCCGGTTCTTGAAGGTTATGAAGGTACAGTCTGCCTAATTTTCAAATAAATTTGAAGTTTTCTTGTAAATGTTGGTTTGAATGATATGTTTCCAGTCTGATGATGACACGTAGTATTTCTCCTGAACAGTTTCAGGTGCCACTTACAAGTTCTCAAACGCTAGGGGACATGGTGGATTCCTTCACTGGGACAACATTGCATAGTAAGTTGTGATTTCTGGCACAATATGACTCTAGATAATCCACCATAGTTCCTAATATATGCTTGGTGATCTCTGGTGTGAGATTCATAGGATAAGAATGATTTACATCTTAGAAGGAAACTGTTCAAGCCTTATGTTCTGTTGGAAAGAAAAATACTTACTGAAGATTAGAAGCCAATCTTTCAACTCTTCACCTAATAACAATACTTTAAGGATCTTTGCTAGTCATATTCTTCAAATTCAGTGAATTTCCACCTTACAAGCACAAAAGTGTTCTTCATGACAAGGCATGTTAGAGACATAAAACCAACTTGTGGCTGAACTAGCTTTCAGAATTTCAAAGCCTACATTTAACCTCAATTATTCTGGCCAGAATGAAGAAAATGTTTTTTCGAATGTTTTTATTTTGGACAATAGGATGAATCAAATTTGTTGTTTCGAACGTGGAGGGGTGGAGTCTTAATAGTACCTATGTGACATGTAATGACTTTTTGTATATGCTACCTTCATTATTGACATCTTGATTAAATTATGCGCAGATGATAGAGATGCTTATGCCAACACAAGAATCTGGAAAAGCATAAATGGACAAGTTGGTCAGAAGGTTAGAGAATTGAGTAAGAAATGAAGAATAACCACTGATGGGCTTGTGCATGAATAATAAGATGTGCAACTGTGACAACTTAGCGTTAAATATTACAATAACAACCATTCATGAAGATTTCTTGTGCGGAATGAGCAGCTAGTAAGTACCTATCCACGACAACTATGTGTAATCGATTCCTCACCTAATTCTGGAAAAGAAACTACTCTTAGATGTCTTGCACCAAATAAGAGCTAGGAATCGCACATTATGATGATATGATATGGACATGGAAAGACAGCAAATTTTAGAAATTAGACTTGAATTTTGCGCTGTTGATTTCAATAATTTAAGCTGTGATTTTGATACTTTGTTTTTTTTGTTTCACCTAATCAAGTTATTCTATCTCCAAAATTGGGAAAATAGGTGGGAGATAAAATTTGCAAGGTTCTAAAAGTAGACTTAGATTCGATCGAATTATTTCACTCATTCGTTGTTTATCATTCCATTTTATTCAAACTTAACAAAGTATTAAAATATCATTACATCTCACTTCAATCCATCATTTTCACTAATTCAAACATAGCCTTAACACATAATTAATGTATTTATGTCCTACCAGTTATAAAAAAACAGATTAAATTGTTGACGACCAACATTAACATTTTGCCTTGTGACTTGACGATTTCCACTAACTTACACATTTACTCGTAAAGTACACAAGGTTCAAGGGGATTTTCTTACATGCTGCAAACAAAATACCTATACCTTATGTGTATATGTGCAAGTCTAAAGTGGAATATCATTAGCCATGTAGACGAAACATTAACGCTATCTATCAATAAGAACCATTATTGCACTTATCTAAAATTATAAAGATCAAATAGGCAAATTAAATGATATGAAAAACATATTTAACCGTAAAAAAATGTTCGGATCCGGAATGTATAATGTGCAGTATGTAGTAAATAGTCTATGAGACGTTCGGTTTCGAGTTTTAAAGTCCCATTCTACAATTTGAGAAAAAGTTATTTGCATTTGTATACTCCAAAACCATGGTTGGAGAATTTCAATCTAAAACATGATACTTTTTGGTTGACCTAGTTACATATGCACCTCACCGAGTTCTGCTTCCCTGAAGCTGTACTCTAATGCACCTTGCACAATTCTACAACATAGAAGCAAATTCGGTATGGCATGAGGCGTGCTATGTAACTGTGTGGCCAATTGATCATTTATTATACCAAATACTCCGCACTTTTAAAGCAAGGAATCTGAAAAATATTTTTCATACCGTTTCACAATACAACTAGTTCATATTCACCAGTGTGAAAACTGATACCTACATGATTAATATCACACGTTCTCTACAGAGCATTCCACCAATATCGAGCTAATTATGAACATCTTTAAGTCTAGAAGAACAAGTTTAGCCCAGTAGCTGTGGTAAGTCAAACAATTAAACACCGTAAGTCTAAAACTTACTTTAAAACAGTAGTGTACACTTACACTAGCATCTCTTCCATCATCAGAACAACATCTTCATCATCAGATATAGTGCCAAAATTGGGCCACGTAACACAGCAAAATCTTAGCATTTCAACCATTTTCTTCTATATCACATCTGTAAATATTTATCTCTAGAAATTAAGGGGATCTCTACCACTATTGACCAAAAGGCTTGTACAGTTTGGCTTAATCCCATACATCCTTCCTGCGAACTAGTTCGCCATATTCTAGTTTCTCTCTCATTTCATTAGAACCTTCCACTTATCTGAGTTTTTCCTTCGTATAAAACGTCTTTTCTTTTTCTTTTTCACTTAAGCAACCTCTAAGTTCATTGCTTGATATCGGCTTCATCTTTTGTACTGCTTAGGCATATCACAAGAATCCACAATTATGCAGTCATCACGCCATCAAAACCTCTACAGATGGATAGTTTTTTTATCAAGTTTGCACTAAGCAATGAACAGAAATTAAGGCTCAATTTTAGCCAAAAGCAGGAATTCCAAGTCTTCTTATTCAGTTCATCTATGATAGGTGCCATGTGATTTAAAGAACTGAAAATCCGGGTGATTAACCTGAACAAGCCTTAACCATTTATCCGCAGCTTGCAAGAAGGAACTCACTTGTTGAGTCTCACCACCTCCCTTTTTCATCCAAATAGACCCCTTTAACTTATAGGAAGCCATTGCAAAAGTAGGTATAGAAATCTTTGGTGCAGCATCGATCTCACTGGGATAAACAAGTGTTGGAGCATGAGTACAACCACTTCCTGCAAAGTGTAATAAAAAGAAAATTTTTACAATAAACTAGTCAGTATTTCACCAAAGTGAGATCAAGCAGCGACTATTTCATGTTTCTGGGACAAAGCACTGTTTTTGCTATACGTTGAAATAACATCAACCAGCAAGTATTATTGCACAATAAGATTAAGGATTAACTTCTGCTTTTCCATATATGTCAATTTCAAATTGAGGGTAAATGACCATGCATTAAGAGATCAAGACAACAAACGATACTAATATTCTGTTTGCTTTATGCTGGAGAGGGACGATGGAAGCATAATAGTTGCCACAATGATTGATGGTAAAATATTAGAGGAATAAAAATGACTTTTATGTGGTCACTTACTAATTAGGAAAAACCATACAATAGAATAGAAGAGAGGTGTTGGAAGGCCTTCGAGAATAAAGAGTTCATAAGTAATCAGAGATATATACAAGGGGGTAAAAAATAAGTGAGAAGTGAGAACACAGAGTGGGGTCACAGCAAATTTCCTGTAACAATATATTTGCATCAGCTCAACTTGTTATGACTTGCTGAGTCTTGGATTTGCTTACTGAGTATATCTAAGAATTAACAGTCTCTTTTGTATATAATATAGTCCTAATTGGTATTATGGTTGGGAAAAAATCCATAAAATTAGACATGTTCTATTACTGGACTAATCCAATACATTATAGATAAAAAAAAATATGAATTAGAATTAAATCCAAATTTATATTTTCCTAAGAAAACTAGTTTAGATTTTTATAGATCCAAATCCATATTTAATAAAATAAAATAGTTTGGGTAGTTTAGGGTTTGATTTGATACCAATTTCAAAACCAGCATCTTTTAAAAACATTAAGCGTAAATCCAAAATAATTTAAAATAAAGGATAACATATATGTTCATTGGACATCAAACTCTATTCAACCTAATAATAGGCAATATGATATGATGAAAAAGTAGTGATATTTAGTGTGAAACGTTTTGTATAGATGAATGAGCAGCACTTGTTTATATAATGTTTAATAAAACATATATCAAACATGATTTGAGAACATATCCTCCAGGTGTATTTTACCTAGTTCAATTTTATAATTATTAGCAATATGAAGATAAAAACATAGATACCAATAAAAGTAACTATGCATATACACATATGTATATCATTTAAGTATTGTACTTAGTGTTGTATTTCTTTGATTTAGTGCAATAATAAAAAATAAAAAATAAAAATATTTCATACTTTCGTTATATGTTTTCTTTTTCCAACATTTAATAAGTGTATTCCATTATCTTTCTATAAGAAAAACTTACACGAAAGCTGTAGAGCCAATCTAACTAAAAACATTTTCATGTTTAGGAAACATACTTCTATAATTTTACCAAAACACAGTAATTGATATCATGTTTATAAACAAAGTAATTACCATTTGCTCTCATTAGGAAATGATGCGCACTCACACTCAAGACGTACCACTCGACTGTATCAAATATTGTACCTAGCTATATAGTGAGCGTGTACCAAATATATAAAAAAAAAAAAAAAAAAAAAAAAAAAAAAAAAAAAAATATTTTTTTTTTTTTATTATATAAAAAAAAAAAAAAAAAATATATATATATATATATATATATATATATATATATATATAAAAAAAAAAAAAAAATTTGTGTTATATAGAATATATAAAAAAAAAAAAAAAAAATATATATAATATATATATATAAAAAAAAAAAAAATAAAGAGAA
>Ga0099822_1004433_pt1 | contig 18290 bp, 13 predicted proteins | sample CowpeawhiteBW_FD_76839 | JGI IMG/M metagenome (GOLD analysis project Ga0099822, IMG submission 76839) | Root nodule microbial communities of legume samples collected from California USA - Cow pea white BW | ecosystem: Host-associated > Plants > Roots > Nodule | place: USA: California | collected...
ATATATATATATATATATATATATATATATATATATATATATATATATATATATATATATATATATATATTTTTATATATATTCTAACATCCCAAAAACTTTACTAAAAACCTTAGGTTATTATTTAATATCATCCAATCTTAAAAGCACACTTGTATATATAAATTCAACTACGTATCATTACAATGTCTTAATATTGTATTTCAAAAATACATTCTCAAAAACAACCAAAATATTTCAAGAGATAAGGATTATGATTGATAAAGTTTTACAAATAGATATGGCACTTCATTATTTAATCTACCACTATTTTATATCTTCATTGATCATTTTAGGGTTTACATAACAAAGGTTTTAATTAAGTCACAAAATGAGAGAGATCCATAAGGGTAAGCGCTCTGATACCATCTCAAATTTTGAAGAGAGTAATTTATCTCTTACTTGTATCATTATTAGAAATGACAATGGGTCGAGTCGGGTCAAGCACGGATATTGCCTACCGCAACCCGATCCGCAAAAACAAATCCATCCGCTACCCGCCCGTTTACACGTCGGGTATCCACTTAAAAAATCTCCGTAGATTTCTTTAAAACATGTGGGTACTAGTGGATACCCGCATACCCACGAATATTTTAAAAAATATAATTTAAAATTTTTTAAATAAAATTATAAAAAAAATGAAATATAAATTTAATTTAATTAAAATTTAATTTTCATTAAATTTAATCTAATAAAATATAATTTTAATTTTAATTTTAATTAAATTTAACTTAATAAAATGTAAATTAAATATAATTTTAATTTTAATTAAATTTAACTTAATGAAATGTAAATTAAATATAATTTTAATTTTAATTTTAATTAAAATTTAACTTAATGAAATGTAAATTAAATTTTATTTTATTTTTTTGCGGATAATAGGTACCCTCGGGTACAGGTAGTATGATACCCACACCCGACTCGTTTATAAGCGAGTATTAAAATACCCGCTACCAGCATGTAATAAATACCTACAGGTACTAACTATCTGCCAATTCTATTCACATATATCTTCGGGCACGTGTATTTTTGTCATCCCTAATCATTATACACATTGAATATAATGATGTATGTTAGGTAGATAGACAAAAAAGATTAATCATAAGTTCACATGAAACTAAAAAACAATTTGCATCTAAAAAAGATGAATAACTTGGTTTATGTGGCATATACCTTGGAGTTGAAAAATAAATAAATTAGAAAAGTTGTTTGTCTCTCATTTGATATTGAGTTTTATGATGAATTGAAGACTAAAACCAAAGGTAATGTTGAGGTTAAGTTTAAGGTGGTGATGGTGGAAATGTTGACTTATGTAGAACAAGTTCAATTGATCTAACTTTAGATGCACTTTATCTTAATAATATAGATTTTGTATGTCAATGTTGACATACTTTTCTAATATAAGGTAGAGCTTGACAACGATGATGATGATGATGATGATGATGATGATGATGATGATGATGATGATGATGATGATGATGATGATGATGATGATGATGATGATGATGATGATGATGATGACGACAACGACAATCATCATGATTATCATTAGAGAATTGGAAACAAAAAAATTGAAGATATTTGTCAATTTTTGTAATTATTTAATTGTTCTCATTTGAAGACCTTATATTTTGTAATTATGTGAACTTATCTATTTGGTATAGTTTGAACATACATAATAGTCATGTTTTGTTGAACTTGGTTATTTTGAGAATTACGAAATTATTGTTTCCTATGTTAATTAATTATGATGTTGAAATATTAAATTGGTATGTTATGTACATGTTCTTTATTTACTTTTCAAATGAAGTAAATTGTAAAGATTTTACAAGTCTCGAAGTCAACGAGTCAATAAAAACTCGAGTCATGACTATAATGTTGATCTATGAGTTAGAAACGATAGTTGTAATAAACATTTTGTAATTCTTTTATATAAGTTACAAATGGTGTCCTTCTTGATTTACATATATTGGTCTAGTTTTACCTATACCATTTATTTCATTTTCTTATAGAAGAGTTGTTAGGGAATTATTTTCCTAGTTAAAGAGTAGCACTATTTTTATTTAATTTTTATTCTTCAATTTCACAATATTTTCTCAAGAATATGATGGTGGACAAACTTGATATATAATTTATGATGAATTATTTTTATATATTGTCAAATTTCACTATGTTGAAAAAAAACTTTCCTTTCAACAAGTTTGACGTTATAAAAGTAATGAAAGTTGCTTCTAACTAAAGTTTAATTGCAAACATAGGTAAGCATAAGACACTCAAAAAGTAATCAAAAATAACAACAAGCTATGTTTGCTTGGGTAAAACCAAGTCGAAGAAATCTAAACTATTTTGCAAAATGCTCTCAAATTTTTGTTCCCCTCATTCATTCATGTTCAAAAGGAGTTTGAGTTCAATGTTTAAAAAGGAAATTGAATCAATGAATTACTAGTTTAAATAAGGTACATTAGAATAACTTGAGATAATATATAGTATAAAAAAATAAAGTAATTGTATGACTAATATTTCTTTTACAATTATAAATTGGTTCAACTATAATTGTGTTCCAATCAATATGCAAGTCTTACATTTTGATCTCTTTTGTGTTAAAAAAAACCACTAATATGTTTTCTAAAACACAAATATTACGTGAAGGGGTTAATTTTTGGTTGACAATTTTTACGGAAGAATTTTTTCTAAGTTTATAGGGTTTTGTCTGTATTTCTTAAAAAACATATAAACAATCAAACCCAATGTTTGTTCAAAAAACATATGATAAGAAATAATAGATGATAGATCTAAACACTCATATTTTTTAATCGATAAAACCATAAATTTGGTTATTCATAAAGATCAAAATAAATATAGGAAGAAAATCAACATAATCTACAACACAATTACCAGATGAATCAATATTAACATGTTTTATATAGGAGACAATATGCATTATAAGGACGTAGGAAATAATCAAGACTAATAGTTCTTTAAAAAAAATAATATCTAGTTATTTTATTTTTAAAATATTAGACTACAAAAATAACTTCTATTGAAAACAATCATAATCTCTTTAAAAAAAAAATTAAATTCTCTCTCTTTTCTTATTGTATATTTGATTCCATCCTTCACATTTTATATATATATATATATATATATATATATATATATATATATATATAATGTCGTTACTTAATATTAGAGTTATGTAATGCTGATTAGTATTGTAATGCTCCAAATTGGATTGTTACACATGATAATCTATTAAAATATTTTTAAATAGTGGTTAGAATATTAAGTTAAGCACAAATGTTTGTTCTCATTTTTACCAAAAAGATGATATCATACTTGCCTTCCATATCGTTTTATGACAAAACAAACCATTCAACTACAAACTATTCAGAGTCACTTTTGAGGTCTTCACCTCGAAGACCTATCAACATTTTCTTCATCATCTTCTTTCTTTTGATTTTCTGCAAGAAGAGATCTCTCACACTCTTTCTCTAACTCAATGAAAAGGCTTAACAATTCTTGAGGAGGAGTTGACCTACATTGTCCCAACATCATCCACTTTCTTATGTTTCTTGCGTTCATTAGTCCTTTTTTTCTCCTTTTCAGGAGTTGTCGCAAGACATTTTGGATATGTCACAACCATCATATCTTTTGTAATAAATAGAAAAACTCAATCAAGTTAAAATCATGAAAATAAGCAAAATATTAACATAACAAGCAATCACAGTTGTGTTTAACACCCGCAACATTCCCATGGTAAATTTGTTTAAAGGAAATCAGACATTAACATCTATTTCAAAGAAGAATGAATCTAAGGTCGTTATCAAACTGTTATCGCCATTCGAGTCGTATATTCATCAATTTTGCACCACTCAATTCCATGTGACCATTTGAAAACTTCTCAAATCCTAATAACCCCTTGGAAATTTAAAGCTTCTCAAACACCAAAAATGTGGAGCACTCGAAAATGAGATTCTAAAATGTGGTTCTTTCATGATAGTGTCTCACTCCTTATCAATACGCAAACTGAGCCAAGGCACTAACTGTCACAACCTTTACCAATTACTAGATTATTTTCTTTAACAATCACATAAGTACAACCCCTATCCTCATTAAACGAGCACAACTGCCAATAACCCTCAAAAGTTCCAAACTCTTTGTCTCTTATATCTACTCTAGTTGAATCCAAAGACACCTCATAAACAAATTAAAAACTTATCTCCTCTCTATCATCTAGGTTTGAACTTTGACCGTCAAGGGCTTCGTGAAATGGTCCTACCTCCTATTTATATTGTTGGGTTTATATAGCGGTCAATCACTCTGAACCCATCATATAGTTGTAGTCATAGTTATAGTCAAAGATTGTGGTTCTATATATATGATATTGGTTTTATACATATAAGGCATTTCACACCATTTTTAACCCAAAACCTTAAGACAATAGTGTTATGAGCCTTTATTTTTATATAGTGTTTAACTTTATCTATTTTATCTAATGTGGGACTATTGACTCACACTTAGACTATTCCCAACATATATAGGCAATAGGAGTCAAGGCACCAATTATCACAACCTTATAAGACCAATGCCCTCATGCCATTTCTTTTATCTTCTTTCTCCCCCTCAAATTTTTCTCTCCATATGATTTTGTCATCAATCTTAACAAGATCAATTGAGAAAAGCGTTTCTCTGAACTTACTTTACTATATACAAATTTTTGTTATATTTGAATACTTTGCTTTATTTACGTCTCTAAATTCTAAGTAGCCTTACTACTTTAATTTTGGAATTATTGCTTTGAGAATAGGCATTGTAGGTAAGGAAAACTAGTTATTTTTGTTATTGATTTCTATATCTTATATGTTATTATGGTGTGGATGAAATTTGTCATTAGATGTGTATAGTAGTGATGATGGGTTTTGTTGAATATTAGTATGATATATTAGTTTGAAATACTTTGTGATTGAAGAAAATTTAAGGATAGTTATATTAGATTGGTTAAATTGGTACTTAGTGCTATTTTTAGAACTGAATTGGACTTGTTTTGACTAATAGAAGAGATTAAAATCACCAATTGGAAAAGAGATCAATGTGATATATCTATTAGTTTTACTGAATTATGTAAACTCGTTGGACAAGCCAATACTCATTAGACGAGTCTTATGGAAAAGGTTCCTAAGGATTTGAATCACTAGGCGAGTAAGGCCCTCGCTGAACAAGAATATTTTATGAAAAATACAAATAGCTCAGGATGGTTTGATTCTTGGGTAAGTTAAATCTCGTTGGGCAAGCCTTCGCCGATGTTTGAAGTCATGGGCAAGCCTTATTCTCACTTAACGAAGCTTTTTTATAAAAGCTCCCAATGGTCATTCATTGGGCAAGTTGAAGTTTAAAGGACTAAGTTCCAAAAAACGAGAGTTTTTATGAGCAAATGAGTCAAGATTGATAACAATGGAATAAATTTTAGGCTATACATCAAGGATGATGTGTCAACCATTGCTTGAGTTGTTGATTCATTATCGTCACATATGTTGCAACAAAGATCTACTAGTTTCAATGTGGTCTAAGTCATGTATATCAAGTGGTGAAAAGTTGAAGGAGAAATTCTCACACACCGTGACATATGTAAATGTGTGGATCTTGGTTGTGATAATCTTACTCGAATTTCATGATTTGTGGATTTGTTTGTAAATTCACGACATAGATTAAATCATATGTTAATATTTGTAGGATCATGTGAGTGTTTTGGAAGTCATGAGTCAATATTCCAAACATCATTCTACATATGGATCCTTGTGTAGCCTATATGGTTTTTGAATATTTGTGATTGATTGAAATTGGATTGTTGATGAATTGTTAATAAACGTTAGAGTTTTGAGTATATGATTTTTATTTGTTTCTTTTATTACATTATTATCTTATGTTAGAGTTTTATTTTGACTAAAATGTTTAATAGATACTTATATTTCTTTGAATGATTCAATTAGGTCTCTAATTTTATTTGGTTCAATTGAGTTCTCTTATTTATAAAATGATTCAATTAAATTTATTTCATTAGATTAACGTTTTGAATATGTCACATATTAATTCATAATATTTTTCTTTTTTTTTTTGCAACATTTTCTAAGTTTTCCTGTCACATGTTAAGTCATTGTTAAAATAGGTATTTTCTTTTAAATTTAAATTGAAAAATAAATTACTTTTGATATTTAAATAAAATGATTTGATATATACATTTTAAAAACTTATTTTAACATATATAATAACTTGTAATTAACCTTATAGTTTTATTTTGGAGAGTAATGCAACTTATTTTAACATATATAATAGGTTGTAATTAACCTTATAGTTTTATTTTGGAGAGTAATGCTTCATTTAAAAAATAATAATTGAGACTCAATTGATATTACAAGACACACTAATACTACCACATGATATCATCACTGCTACATTAGTGTCACATGACACGATAATAACCTTCCACGGGCAAAACAAATCTTAAAAACTGAAAAAAAATTAAAAAAATTGAAATGCTAGATCTAGATCAATCTTAATGTTACATGTGTGAACCATTTTATCTTAAAAATATTTGTTCACATAAAAATCAGGAAGATACTTCAGCTTTATTCAGAATAATATATTAGATAGCATTCGCTACAATAGGCAAGTAACTATGCAAGGATAATAAATTATAAAACATGACTAATTCCAACAACATCCAGAGCACAGGATCAAAGTGGCAATTCGTGATTAAAGATATATCCTATATGTCGACGACTATCTTACCATCGAGATGAGAGAATTCTTGGTAAAAGGCCTTGAAGTGCTCATATGAATACTTCACATCATCAACAGCACAAATTTCTCGTATGCTATGCATTGACAACTGCGGTGCACCAACATCGACGGTGCGGATACCAACCCCACTGGCAAGAATAGGACCAATGGTTGAACCACAAGACATGTCGTTGCGCACCACAAAGTCCTACAAGCATCAAGGTACCTTGTTATATAATCCATTATCGCTTACCAATGCTTACACAACTCTAGGCCTGACAAGAAAAAATGTGTCTTTCATTCCTAGACTTCCAAACAAACTTGGTTTTTATCCTTGAGCTTTTAACTTGATGGACTTGAGTTCAGTCCTTTCAACTTTTTTGAAAGTTAGAAACTGTCATTAATTAATAAATTTATGTGAGTAGGCTAAATTCACATATTTTGTTAGAAAACTATTTATCAATTTCAAAATGCATGACACAAAATTAAGTTTCACATAAAATACAGGAATCAAAAATACATTTTTTTCTGGGGAAGATTTAAAATACGTAATAATTTTGTTCCTTGAAATATAACAAATACTATAGTTGAAAAGTCTTTTCTGTATGATAGTTAGATTGCCTTGTAGAAGCAAATCTATTTCAATTACAATCACAAAAGATAAAGGAAAGAGACATTAAATTGTTCACTTAACTTACCTGAACGGGGAGGTTATGTTTTGATGCTATTTCCCTGAAATAGAAGGATGTGACAGCATTGGTTGCATAGCGCTGGTTTGCATTGTTTTTAATGACAAGTCCTCCGTGTAGTTTGGGCTGATGGTTTGCTTCATGCTTCTCCTGCAAGAAATTTGGTCATGATAAGGAGCAACAGTTTGAATTATTTTCAATCAAGGCACATAAGAAGACTTGCCATGTAATTTGGGTGTAGTGCATGTGCCATATCAGCAGATACAAGGTAGCTTCTTTGCGCTGCTTTCTCCAGAAGCTAAAAGAAATCACCGTAACGAAAACTAATTAAATACTGAAAGCACAATTTGAGTGTGGTTATTCCACTTTTCCACACAGTTGAAATATCTAAAATGCTAAAATGGTGGAATTGTGCTGTAAATTATATGGGCTGGCACGACAAAGCCACTCTCTCTACATTTAACTAATTGTAAGTAGTAAGATCATCCATGCAGTCCACGGGAATAAAAAGAGAGGTAAAGGAATAAAGGTATTATACGTTGGGCTTTGTGCCGAAGGTATTGGTAACCCTAGTCACAGCATTTAGCATAACAGGAGAGCCAGCTCCTTGTGCAGAGTCAGATCCAACTTCCTCATGGTCAAATAAAGCCACCATTCTAACTCCCGTCTCTTCCTCTAGACTGCTTTCAGAGGATGTAGCATCTATTAAAGCCTGAAATAGAAACCAAGACGTTAGCGTAGGATAATCAACGAGTACATTATGCAAACACATTTCCAATTCCAGATAGATAGTCTCACTGTCTTAATTCTTTAGATTAAACCCCAAAAATGCCTGAGTTTGATGCAAAAACAAAAACAGCAAACGAAGGCGCCCAGAGGCATTAGTACTTGTGATAGTGTGATGCCATCCAACCACACCTTGGTTGACACGGGAAGAGATGACATTTGATCTTAAGTTGATTGGCATTTTCCATAGGAGCACGGTGATTGACAAATGATGGAAGCCAAACATCAAGGTTATCCGTACCCTCTTGAAAGGAAAAGTTACCAGTTGAGGGGAAAAGAGGTAAAAGGCCCAAGCACACTATAGAAACAATGTGGGACATTGACAGCTCAACAGCCTGGGTAACCCCTTCTGGGTGTGCTTGCTGTTCAGGCCAGGGTCTAATCTAGTGACCCTAGTCCCAAGGGAATACTAAAATGCTAACATCACTGCTCAAGCTGCATATTTGTTAGAGATGATATTTAAGCTTTAAGACCCTGTGAAATAAGCTTGAAAAGCCCAACCTAAAAGCTAGTACCGAAGAAAAGAGCTCGAAGTAATATATGGAAGTCATACCACTGTCAGACTCCTCCAATGGAGCATAACATAACCACAGAAATAGATTTTATATGTATTATACTTTTACATGATGTCTTGTCTAGTCTGTTTCTATAGCTAGGTAAAAAGGTGAACAATGACTCATACATACATTGAAAGCATAAGCAAACTAAAGACTCAGGATTGCATATAGGAGTGCATAGACTGTCATATTATATTGAGTGTAAAGCATCAATCCAGTGCTACGAAGATTAACCCGTCACCACATTAATAATCCAAAGAGTTTTTTTTTTTTTTATTGACCAAATTAGTCTCTTAATACACAAGCTACAAAATTTGCTCTTTTGTGTCACTAGTCTTCCATAAGAATGAATATGGTAGCATTACATATCTAAGAAATGGCTAATTTGACGAACTTAAGACAAATTCTTTAGAGGACTAATGTGGTAATTACACTAATATTGGAAGAATAAAGTAAGGGTTCAAAGGTAAGCAAAAACACCTTACAGCCTCCGAAAAATGACTAACTTCATGGATTTCCATCATCAATTGTTTCTAGGAGTGTAAAGATGGTTGTAAGATGGTTGTAACTACTTCAGATGGCTTTCAACTAACCCATGTCTCACATGATGGAGGCATGACTAGGACCATCACAGAAATTTCAGAGCAGTTGATGGAAGCATGCCCTGGACCTTTATAGGGATCTTGGATTAACTTCAGATTATAGAATAAGAACTTTTTAGTTTATAAACTTGTAATTTTGTGTTTAGGCTTTATCGAGCTTTTAGTCGTGTTGGGCTTTTTATGTTTAGACACATAGTATATAACCCTTTGTGAGACATATTTGTAGTCAAATTTGAGTATATGAAAATTTGAATTTTTCTCTCAAGTCTTGAGGTTCTTCTTTGAACCACTGATCCTTATCTTTGAATCTCTGATTCGAAGTGACAAATCTTCCTAACTTATCTTAGAATCTCCACCAAGTGGTGTGGTTTCCTTCTGTTCAATATCTCCATCGATTTGACATCACCCCTCTTCCCCTTCGTTGATTTTTGTTTTACGGTTCCCAAAGCCGAGACAATCCTTCATCATTTGGTATCAGAGCACTACAACAGCATATACACATTTGGAGATACATTTGATGTTGCTTCGCATGCTGAGTTGCGGCTGGAACAGTTTGGACTGTTGTGTTAGGTTGTTGTCCTGGTTGTTATTTGGTATTGTTCTGGATGTTGTTATGATTGCTCTCCATGGTGCATATGATACTTATTTCTGGGTCAAACTTCTTGTCCGTATAAGTCCTTTTTTATTGAATTCCTAGCTTTGTTTGAGTCTATTCTCTATCCTTTTTCTGAGTTTGATCTTCCTTAAATTCTCTGGTCGTGAAACGATGTTCCTTGAGCTGAATTGTTGAAATATTACTTGTGGGAGTTTGAATTAATCACCACAGTTTAGCTTGAGCACTTTGTTTCACATTTAGAGTAGAAACTCTGAATACATTGTTTAGATTACTGTTGTCTTTTAAAGTGCTTTTCTCATTGTCATATTCTATGTTTTGTCACATATTTACTCTCTTTGGTTTAGCCATTTCTTGATTTTGGTGCTTTTTAGTTTGTCTTCAAATTTCCTTGGTTTTATCTTAGAGTTTTCCTTTCCTAGGCCTCCTGAGTTGAGCTTAGATCTGTTACATCTTTCACTTTGATGTTAAATTCTTGATGGGTTGATTGGAGGTTCTTTAAAGAACTGAATAGGAACTTGAGGGCGAGTTAATACACTTTTGAGAGTGAAACACAAGTGGAATAAATGTAAACACGTAAGGAGCAATAAGGTCCATTTGACAATTTTATCTACATTACTTGTGCTAACCACTTACTTTGTTTTGTGTCAGTTCTTGTTTTCTTGATCACTCCAGAATGTTCCATAAGCGTTTGACCTTGGTAGAGGATATCAATGTCATTGTGTCCAGAATTATCAAGTTGAATAGCAAACTTGCCAATCTTGAAAGGGAGCACAAAAATGACAAATTTATTGCCAAGACGCAAAACAAGTGCTATTAGATGCACCAAGTGTGAAGGTTATGGACACAAAGTTTATCAATGTACTAATTGGTATGCAAGCCCTATGACTCATGAAGACCTCAAGGATTACAATATTTGCTTGAAAGAGGTGGAGAAGAGTGTTGTACAAAAGCTCGAAGTGCTAAACAAAATGAGACGAGAGCAAAAGGCACAAAGAGAGCAAGAAAGGGTGGGAAATGAGGAAATAACACTAACACAAAAGGAAAAGGAAAAGGAAAGAGAGGCGAGAGTACAAAGGATATTACAACGATTGGAGATGTTGGAAAAAGCAGGACAAGAGGAGGAATTGAAGAGAGGACAAAAGATGAAAGAGCTCAGAGAAAGAAAAGAGAAAGAGCAACAATTGAAGAAAGAAAGAATAAAGAGACAAACAAAAGAATGAGTCTCTCCTTACACCCCTGACATACAGGGTTGAGACGAAATCCTTAAAGGGGGATTACAATACTTTGAATTGTTGTGTTCCCATTTACATCATGATTCTGCATTTTCGTTGGGAAAACATACTAATCCGTCTCTTTTTGTCTTAATGCCTAGGGAAGAATTATACATTAAGGAGCAATGGGGTGAAGAAAAGATGATAGAAAAACAACAAACAAGATTGGAAACATATGAACATATTTCTGATTATGGCATTGTTTGTTTGTCATGCAGTGAACCTATTCAAAGACTCTCTTTTCCTTATGTGATTTATGAGTGTTTTTCCTTTGTAGTTCTATTGTTGATGAAAAAATTTTGTTGAAACTTTTGATGTGTTTTGTAGTTTGGTCTTTTGACCCTAGAGGACGATCTCCAAGCACCTTGATAATAAGAGATTGGCCTCTCCCAAGATTCCAATCTCAATTTAGATAGCAATTTTATTGTTGTCTTTAGACTATTATGGGTTTGCGTGCTTTTAGCACTTATGTTTTTTTTTTTGTAGGTAATAAAGCGCTAAAATTTGAGATCGAATTTTCTCCAACCTAGAGGCAATGATGGAGGCATGACTAGGAACGTCACAAGAATTTCAAAGTAGTTGATGGAAGCTTGCCTAGGACCTTTACAGGGATCTCAGATTAGCTTCGGATTATAGAATAAAAACTTTTTATTTTGTAATTTTGTGTTTGGGCTTTATCGGGCTTTTTCGTGTTGGGCTTTTGTGTTTAGGCACATAGTATATAAGTCTTTGTGAGACATATTAGTAGTCAAATTTGAGTATATGAAAATTTAAGTTTTTCTCCCAAGTCTTGAGGTTCTTCTTTGAACTACCGATCCTTATCTTTGAATCTATTCAAAGTGGTGGATCTTCTTCACTTATTTTGGAATCTCCTCCGAGTGGCGTAGTTTCCTTCCTGTTAGAATTATTACCTATTGTATCATTAACCCTATGTATACCTAGACATCATTGGCTGAAAGCATTCCATTAGGACGTAACTTATAATGATGTTATAAACATATAAGGTAATGATATTCAGAAATGATTTTCTATTTCTTGAACTATAGAATAACTGCATGAAATGACCCAATTATCTAGAGTGGTAAACTTCAAAAATCAAGGTTATATTTTGAAGTTCATATCTAAACTATACACAACACAAGTATTTGAAATTTTACTTAAAAAAATATATATATTCTCTATAAAAGTTAAACTTCAATGAGAAAAATGACACACAGATTATCAAGTCGTCCAGAAAAAATGAAGTCCTTTGCAGACCCACTAACATATTTTGAAGTTTATATCCATACTATATATAAGCATTTGAAACTTTACTTGAAAAAATAACACGATGGAAGTTAAACCTTCAGTGAGCAAAATGTCATGCAGAGGTTATCAAGTCGTCCTGAAAAGATAAATTCCCTTGCAGCCCCACCAACAGTACTTGGTTGTGTATCACAAGCTTGCAATTCAAAATCATAAATGTCATCTGGCTCGCATCCAAGCTTACTTGCAAGTAACTGGTGAAAAGGGGACGAAGACAATAAACAACAATTAGACTCTAAATCGTCATATATACGTCCCAGACCCAAATTAAGAAAGTTACAGATTACAACTACATGTGACTGGTGTTAATGCACACATCCCAAGAAAGGCAGCTGAAATAAAAATAACAAAAATACATTCTGAGATTCCAGGTCTGCTGTTAACCTGCAAAAGAAGAAGGTGGTGCTTCGTATTGGTGGTGCCTGTTTTATCAATTGCTTTATTTACTTCAGTCTGATTTCCATTTTCAACCGAACCATTTTCAGAGGACAATTTATTAAGCTCACCCTGCAAGACAAAGCTCATTGATCGTGTAAAAGCTAGATTTAAATAATTAAAAATGAACACTACGAATCTGAATAAGCACTGTTTGTGGAAGTTTTACTTCTTTCAATTAATAAAACAAAGTCTAAATGCATAATATAACAGTCCAAAACGATTGCATCAAATGTTTAATTAAAACACCAACACAATATTAAGTAACTTGCAACATTGCATGCTATTATAATTTCAAAATGCATATTTTAACCAATAAATGAGCTTTCTAGCCACGTGCAAGCACTTAAATAACAATTCAGATAGCCTAACACTAAATGCATTTAGTTTGCAGGACTTGATATATTAAACCATGGAATCACAATAATAACTATTTCCGTAGAATAATCAGTAACCACTGTGATTACCTTCAGCGATGTTGCCAAGATGGGAATAAGGTGTGTCTCGTTGTTAAATTTGAATCCATCAGAAGAAACAGTCCTGTACACAATGAACCAGAGGAAAATGATAAACCCAAAATAATGATCAAGAAAGCTAACAGACAATGCATCTCAAAAACAGTGACAGAACCTATCCAAGTGAATTGCCAAAGTTGGGATCCGCATTATAGGTTCCTCAATTCTAACAAGATGATGTGAGTACGAAACAGAACCCGCATTCTCTTCTCGAACAATGACCCTCCCCGCCACAGTCAAGTCTCGGTCAAACCACGTGTGCCACAAACCACCTCCATAGATTTGAACACCTACCTCCAAAATTCCTCCCTTAACCACCTGCACAACACATCCCACTAATTAAAAATGCCTTCCACTGCATCCATCCATATAATAACATATCAAAATCAAAACCTAATACACTAATTATGAATTCAAATTTATTTGAGTAAACAAAAACTCCATCCTTGAGGTTGGTGGGTGCTGTAACATCAGTCTCTGAATAAAAAATTAAGAAAATCTAATACACTAATTATGAATTCAAATTTATTTGGGTAAACAAAAACTCCATCCTTAAGGTTGGTGGGTGCTGTAACATCAGTCTCCGAATAAAAAATTAAGAAAATCTTGAAAACTATCGTTTCTCAATCACATTAGTCCAACACGTGTAACTTAAATGATAATACTAAAATAGAGTAAACGATCACTTTGACCCCAAATTTAAATTTGCAGAGTTGCCACATTATTTCCTTAATTGAAGGAAATTAGAAAAAAAAAAATCCTGAAAGTGTAAACTTATAGAACCCAGGTTCAAGAGAAACGAAAAGTGTATTATTGATAGAAAAAGTGAGAAATAGTATAACCCTTGTACCAAGAGAAAAGCTGAAAAGATAATTCTCTCTCTCCCCAACCCATACGGTTTCTAACACAAAAATTACAGAATGAATTACAAGCATTCCTCTCTCCCTTCGCGTATCCCAACTAACTGCCGCATCAGCAGCTCTTCCCAAAGTACCTATTCAACTCAGTTGCTTGTTCAGGCCCAAACTCAATACCCTTACATAAACCGACAATCACAGTAGTCCACATTTCAAGAAAACGTGTCACTAAAGATATAGTGAGTAATCAAATTGAGGAACTTCCTCGACATCTTAAGGAACTTATTTAACATTTTATTAATCTCACAGGGACCAACATAATTAGACCTACTAAAGTGGTTGTTTTCATTCTGTTAACATGCTTTCAGGGACCAAAACGACAATAGGTGATTAAATCATATACTTAGATTAAACCAATTACAAATACCTATTTGACATGTTTCCAATTTAACTACTACGACAGATCCAGAACTTGAGAAACTACAATAGAAATCTGTTACCTTGGAGACAGGCTTGAGTTTGAGACATGGACTATCGGTGTGAGCCCCAATTATGTAGAATCCATTTCCAGCAACGTACCTGAGAAGAAATTGAAAACGGAAGCATCATTAAGACTATTGGTGTTGTTTCGTGTTTGGTTGGAAAGGAGGGGAACGGAACGAACTTTTTTCCGACGGCGAATGCTACAATGGTGGAGTGGTTTCTGGTGAAGAAGTACTTGTTGCCAGGTTGCAGTTCCCACAGTTCCCTCTCGGAAAGTTGTTGAAACCCCGCGCTCTTCAAACGCTTCTTCGCCTCATCTGAAACGAGGGAAGAGAGAATGAGGATTTGCGATTCGGCGAGAACAGAAGGAAAGGAGAGGGTTGGTTATGGTTTTACCGACGGCGTGGAAAGCCGTTGGAGAAGCGTTGAGGAAGTCGATCAGATCGGAAACGACATCGTAGCTCTGCTGTTTCGCCATTGTCGTTCAGATGCTAACACTGGTTCTGCGATTCTGAGACCCTAAAACCAGGATTTCGTTTTTACCGCAACGGATATATTGAAAACAAATAAATAAATAAAATAAAAGTATCTACTCGGCATTTAAATCGTGGACGGCTCAAGCACTTACTTAGGATTTGATAGTTAGAAAAACAGATAATTGTATTATTTATACCTAGTATTTCATCTATATTCTGTTATCTATTTCGTGTGGTGTATTTTTAACTTTACTAATTTTTTTAGTTAAAATAATTTATTATTTAATAACTTATATAATCCACTAACTTTTTTAATGCAAAAGTAATTATTAAATTCCCGATCTCAAATATTAATTATGTAACTCTTTTTTATTATCCATGCAAAATTATATCTTTTTTAAGTTTTTATTATCCATGCAAAATTATATCTTTTTTAAGTTTTTAAAAAGAGTTACATAATTAATGTTTGAATTCTTAAACCTTAAACCCTATAACACTTGTCCAACAAACCTACTCTCTCCATATAAATAAACACATGTTTCAACCAGTGACCAAATGGTTTGTCCAACGAGAGTTTTACTAGAAGTCTAGAAAATTAAATCCCCAATAATTTGTCCAACGAAATATGCTCACCCAGCAAAATTTTAATCATAGGTATTCTTATTTTGAAAGTCGCCCAATGAGAATTACTTGCCCAGTGACTCTCATATCATGGTTGCTCCTGATTCATAATTATGCATAACAGTAGTTTTTACATAATTTTACAGCCTCAACCAATTCCATACGGCCATAGGTTCTTCACAGATATCAGTTTGCACAAAATTCTTATTTCAGCATCAGTATCCATGCACTATGAACTAACACAACACATCAATTTCACAATGTTGACAAAAAGAAGAAGATGGACATCTTCCTTCAATAAGGAGTTTTGATGATGATGATGATGATGATGATGACTTACGCAGAAGTATGACAAATTTAATGATGATGCATGGAAAAATGTTGAAGACTTAAAAGAATGCTTTGATTCAAGAGATTAATTGAAGACTTAAGAGTTTAGTTGTTTAAAGTCTTGTAATATGTGTATGTTATTTAAGATAGTTAAATTAGTAGGTCAAGAGTCAAAAGGCAGAACCCAAACAACAGAGCATTGAGAGAAAGTCGTAGTTTTACAAAAATGTACTATATCATAAGCATTCTTTTAAACTTTTCAGAAACTACTCTGGAATAATCGATTATTTAAAAGGATAATCTATTATCAACGCGAAACAATGTTTTTTTCAGAAACTGCTTTAGAATAATCAATTATCACTTATGATAATCAATTATCTATGGCAGTTGTGACTTAACTTTTCATATTCTTAACCTAATTTCTAAATAGGCTTCTATAAATAAAGTGGTAGGCTTTCATTTCGAAAATACAGAAGTTAGAGAAGTCTAAGTACTTGAGAACTCTCTGTGGGAAGGCTTTGAATAAAACCTAGTGTGGGTAGAACGATAACTTTCATCAAGTGGGATCTTGAGTGATTGAGTTTTGTTGTTGTTGCTAGGAGAAGTCAGTCATCCTTTGTGTGATTCAAAGGAGGTGTTCATTCCTTGTGTGATTCAAGAAAGGTGTTTTCATCCCTTGTGGATTTCAAGCAAGGTGTCTTCATCTCTTGTGTGATTCAAGAGAGGTGTTTTCTAAACCCTAATCTTTCTTATCATTGATTATAAGTTTGGTTTATTTTAGTGATTTAGTTAATCTCATGTTTTTATAGATTAACAATTGGACGTAAGGTCTTTTGATTTGAACCAGAATAAATATTTTGTGCAATTTTTTTCTTCCCTACTCTCTCTATTTTATTGTGTTTATTAAAATAAAGGAACGAATTTTAATTGAACTTTGATATTAAAAGGGGGAAATTTTAAAAGCACAATTTTTATTAAGAACCCAATTAACCCTACTCTTGGTTTTTGCCCAAACGCTAATAATTCCGTTGCACGTTTTCAACAATTGGTATCAAAGCTTGCTTTGATAGTTTTTCAAAAATTTTGAAAATGGTTGGACAAAATCAAACTTTTACTGAGTGTGCGTCTATTAATAGACCTCCACTTTTTACTGGTGAAAATTACCCATTCTGGAAAGTTAGGATGCAAATATTTTTGGAATCTATTGATAGGGGTATTTGGGATGTTGTGTTAAATGGTTTGTTTATTCCTATTAATGTTGTTAATGATGTGTCAGAACCAAAGCCTTTTTCACAATGGATTGCAGATGAAAATAGACTGGCTCAATATGATGTTAAGGCAAGAAACATGATTTCATCTGCTTTAACCCTTGATGTGTTTTACAGGATTTCAGTTTGTACAAGTGCCCATGAAATGTGGGAGATTTTACACGTAACCCATGAAGGAACAGATAATGTTAAGCATGCAAGGAAGAACTCATTAATTCAAGAATATGAGATGTTCTACATGCAACAAGGCGAAACCATCTATGATGTGCAAAAGTGTTTTACGCACATCGTCAATCATTTTTCTGGGTTAGGTAAAAATTTTGATATTGATGACTTAAATATCAAAATTCTTAAATCTTTAAACAGGTGATGAGTCCATCTTCAAGAGTAAGGAAGCCAAGAAGAAACCATGCGGAATTGATGATGCTTCCATGGAGAAGGATGAAGGTGCGGAAGCTAGAATATGAGAGGAGGAGTGGTGCGACAATGGTGTTTGGAGAAGCTCTCAAGTGAGGTTGGGCCAACACTTAAGGAAGGGGACTAGAGGAAACCAAGAAGGAGAACTATAGCCTAAGTTGATTCACAAAAAGAGAGGAGTCTGGAGTCATCTCAACAAAGTTTCTCTACTATATTCATGAATGAAAATACAAGGGTCCTAAGCTC
>Ga0099822_1004434_pt1 | contig 18290 bp, 9 predicted proteins | sample CowpeawhiteBW_FD_76839 | JGI IMG/M metagenome (GOLD analysis project Ga0099822, IMG submission 76839) | Root nodule microbial communities of legume samples collected from California USA - Cow pea white BW | ecosystem: Host-associated > Plants > Roots > Nodule | place: USA: California | collected...
AAAATATATATAAAAAAAAAAAATATATATATATATATATATATATATATATATATATATATATATATATATATATATATATATATATATATTATTTGAAAAATTACACTTAGTGTGTATTTAATAGCATATTTTGGACCCTAAATGCTTTGAATTAACAAGATACGAGATATAAAATTGATTTTTTTTTCTTCTCCTCCTACATGCACATCGAAAATTTAAATATAGTTTTTTTAGTTTTATTTATGACTTAAACAAGATAGGTAAAATTGAAAAAAAAAATGAAATTTAGTGTAATCAACTTAAGCCTATTTTTGGATATCTTTTTTTAGTCTAACATATTTGATGGATAGTGTTTGCTTTATAGGTAGATTAAACATGCATTCAATGTTTATCGTAAGTTAAGGATATTTAAAACAAGTTAGTTCAATCTATATTTTGACCTATCCTATTAACAATATGTCAAGACCCGATTTGGGTGGATCTTGTCCAACTAATATTGAATTTGAAAATCTTAGCTTCCTCAGTAGCTCTTCTAAAAGAAAAAAAGTTGAATCTTTTATTTATTAACTTATTTAAATTAATAAAAAAAAGTTAAAAAAGAACATTAATAATTTATGTTCATTTATGGGATTGGTGTGAGGATATTTACATGCACATTTCAAAATATGAAAAGTAAAAGATTTTGAATAGTTAACAGTAATTTCTGATTTAAATAGTCACATATAATTTTTATTTTATATTTTTAATTTCATCTGGTTTCTCCATGCATGTACAAGGAAATCCACAAGCTTCGTGAAAGTTTGAAGACACCATTCATGATAAAAATGACTATAAGTGTATTGTTTCTTCATAGGCTTTTACTTTCTGTACTCCCACAATTTCTTCGTGCAGTCCCTTAATTTTCGTAATCACCATTTTACTCTCCGCCGTGAAAGTGATATCCAAAATACATATATTTTTAGAACTTTTCAGACTATGACTTCTGAAACAAGATTTTCGAAACAATTTCCGAAATAAAAGTTTAAAAAATATGAAATGCATTCAGGAATAAGCTTTTCGTAACAAACTTTCCAATAAAACTTTCTAAAACACATGAAATACGCATTAGAAATAGCTTTTTGGAATGAGATTTTATCGCATTCTATATCTTCTTCTTCCTTAGCAACATTCTCCCCTGATCTTCTTCCCTTGCAGCAGCGATGGTAATGGAAGCAACAGCATAAGTGTAGGTAACAAAATTTGTTAAGAATAGTCCAAATGTGAGTTAAAAGTCTCATATTAGATAAAATAGACAAAGTTAATCACTATATAAAAATAAAGACCCATAACACCGTTGTCTTAAGATGTTGGAGTAAAAGTGGTGTCAAAAAATGTCACCATAGTGGTATGTAAGACTAATGTCACCATAGTGGTATTAGAACCGATGGTTTGGAATGACTGACCGTATAAGCATAACAAAAAAAAAGGTCATCTTACACATGAAGGGAAATATATTATATGAAAAATAAATACTATATAACCACAATCTCTCAATGATTATGACCATAAATCATATGAAAAAATATATATATATATATAAACCCATAAGTATTAAATACTAATTATAAGGACAAAAAAATAATCATATATTCTATAATCTATTAATTATTTTTTTTATCAAAATTTTTATAAACTCTTACAAATTTCATCCCAAATTCACCAAATTTCACCTCAAAATCTCTTAGAAAATAAAAAAAGTTTACCCTCAAATCTATTTGCTCATTATAGGGTTGAAGAAGCAATAATCATATTCATTTAAAAAGGGAAACAAAAAAGAACACAGTGCAATATATTTGAATATAACTTTTATTGAAGTTTTTCTTCTCTTTGGTTTAGAACAGGTTGTGATCCAAACACCCAAACTTGTTAAATAGACACATTTGTTTGTTACAGGAAAAGATACAACAACACTTGAGTTGGCACAGGGAAACTTTAAGCAGAAATTTAATCTAGTAGTTACCACTGGTCGTAAGAGCATTGACACGACATGCAGCATAATTATATAATTATATATGTATATATATCCATCCATATATATTAATATTTATCTAGTTGTGGTTGGTGCTGTTCCAAATGTCTTCAAGCTCTCGAGCAAAGGCTTTCTGTCTTCCAACAACAATAGTTATGTGGTCTTTGTTGTCGATAACTCTCACTTTTGCACGTGGAATCCGTTTCTGAACCTCATAGCTGCATTCTACTGGTATCACTTCATCGTTTCTCCCATGGAAGATTGTCACTTTGCACTTTGGGTTTTCTCTCACAGCATCTAAATAGGTTCCAATTTTAGCAGCAGTTCCACATATGATGTTGTGTAGGGTATGCCACGCTGCATTGTGTGTGTGGCAGAAGAACCCTTCCAGCAAGAACGTCCTCACTCTGATTCAACAAGTTCACACTGAAACTAATTAATATGGTAGTTCATGGTAGATGAAGATGTTAAAGGGAAGGAAATAGAGAAAAAATCATGGATTCGACCTATCCCATAACAATTTGAAAATAATTATCTTTTTTAATACTATCTCTCGTTACTATTTACTTTCTTTTTCTTCGTAGATTCAATTTTCTACGCTAATCATCTTTTTATAAAAACTTTGTTGAAAATTAAAATAATATACTCTGATGAGTTAATAGGGGAGTTCATGTTAGATGAAGAGTCTCTCTCACCAACAACACACTTCAAATTAATCTCTTTTGGTTCATTCATGGCCATCAAACCTAGAATCATTAATAAATGCAACCATAAAATAAAATCTGATTCTTCTTCTGTCCTTACATTCTGACACGTTTGACTAGTGATCCCCAACTATGGGGTCTAGCTGTTAGATCTTACCATACCAAGTTATTAATTACCAACGTTGTACCCTAATAAGGTTTTTTTTTAATCAAACAAAAAAACCCAAAACATAAATAAGAGGATAAAAAGTCCAAAACATTAAGGATGCAAATTTATGTTTGGACGGTTGCTCTTGTTTTTCTTCAACTCCATATCCATCTCGCAATTATCAAATGGGTGTGTCATACCATTGATGCTAATGAGAAAAAAAATCTGCATTACTAAGTATAACGGTGCATTAATTAAGAAATCGGTGCATTTATTATGATTAGTATTTTGTTAAGAGAAAAAGAAAACCCATCATCATTCTTTATAAAATCTTCTTATCCAATTATATTTTCTTATTCAAGTTTAGGGCTATATCACTATAAGCATACTAATCATGAGAAATAAAAAAATATATATTTAAAAGCTATGCTTTCCGTCACAGCTATGTTTTCCTTTTCTTTTTTTGGAATAAATAAGAGCTTGTGTGCCTCACAAATTAATGAAATAACTCCATGGTTGAAATATATCCCTTTCTACTTCTTAAAGGGAACATGACATGACACATGACTATTGCCCTAAAGTTTTTGCTCATTCATGGCTTAAAGTGTGACAGCAAGATAGTTTTTAGATTGAGGCTTAAAGTACAAATGTTTTTTTGGGAATTTTTGTTACTACACAATAGTTAATTAAGTAATGGTGTATTTTTTTAAAAAGTGCAATGTAATAAAATATTACAAAAAATACTTAATTATAAGATGATCGGTGTGTAATCTTACAATTTGCATGAGAACATGTGAATTTGTTGTGACTATAAAGATCCAATTTGTAACAATTTTAATGTGGTAATAACTTACTAGGGTGTCACTTTAATTTTTATCTACAATAAATGTTAATTTTAAAAGCAACCAAGAGAGAGAGAGAACAATAAACTCTCAACATAGATAATATATATAGCTTTCAAAACATTATTTCTTGTCGTAGTTTGGTTCTTGATTTATTATCCTAAGAGTCAGTGTCTACATTTATAAAACTTACTTTTCTGAAATTCGCTCACTACTTGTAATAAAAACTAACTTTATACAAGTATAATGCAAAACAATAAACATGAAAAGACTTATTTATTTATATTTTTAGTTTAAAATATAAAAGAAACTAATATATTTTACCTTCAAGTTTAAAAAAAATTAATATCTATAGTTAAAATACATATATTAAATCTTCAAAAATTAAATCTGTAAAACAATTTTTTTCAAAACCTTTTTTAATTTATAAATAAAAAATTTAAGAAAAAAAAATCATTTTTTGAAAAAAAAATTGAAGACCCTTAAGTAAAAAAAAAAACACAAACAGTATAGAACTTTGAAAACTAAGATCTAAATTTAATTAACATAGAAATAAACCGCAATTGTAGTTGAATATACTACATACTATTTTGGTAGGTTAGGATTTTCTTAATTACTTCTAAGAAAAGAAAAGAGATCGTGAGAAGAAAAAAAAAACAAGGGTCAAAAATAGGCCAACTAAATAGAGAATGATTAAAGTTGGAAGGAGAATGAAAATAGAAGAGGTGGGTTTACCTGTTTCGAGTGATGAGTTTGGCTAAAAATTCCCAAATACGGTGGTTTTTGCAGATAAGCAAACAAATCACTCTCGATATGTGTTCGTACCAGCACGCCAACGACGCGCCAAACGCCATGGGTGGCCACACGCGCCTCGGAGCAACTTTTCTCATCACGTATTGTGTGGCCTGCGCTTCACCTTTCGGCACCGGGTAGAATGGCTGCCCAATTAATTTCACAAATCAGTTTCACATAAATATATATAATAAGAAAATTTTGATTAATTGGTAATTAATTAGTGATTAATAAGTAATTACTGGAGCAAGCAGGGTGAGTGACTTGACGGAATGGGGGTGTTTGACAGCAAGTGCGAGTGCCAAAATGCAACCCAAGGAATGGGCCACAATGTGGAAGGATTTCACGTTATGGGCCTCCAAAACGGATCTCTCTATCATCTCTAAATGCTCCCTTAACGTGTACATTGACTCGCTCGGCTTTGGACTCCTCCCGAACCCAAGAAGATCAACCGCGAATAACCGGTAACTCGACTTAGCCGCGCTAGATAAGTTCGGGAACACCGTCTCACTCCAAAACAACGACGATGAAATGAACCCGTGTATGAACACCACGTCATCTCCTGCTTCACCATCTACATCACCACATTAAACGATTATGCCAAGTTCAGACAACATAGTATAATGCTACAAAAATTTGGAACATCCTACGATTTACATCAGCAGAATTTGGTACCTGTGGTGGGAAAATGGGAGTTTACAAAGAGTGAGGCTTTGGCATTGGGGTTGTTGTGAGGAGAGGATGAGGAAGAGATCCAACTCGTGCAGTATTTGCAATCGCAGTCCGACCACCTAGGAATTTGGTGGGGATGGTGTCTCCCGAATTTGCCCTGGAGCATTTCGACAATGGTGGTGTTGACGGTGAATGTGGAACAACGTGAGTTTCCGTTTCCGTTTCCGTTTCCGTGTCCGTTTACTTTCTTGGAATGTAGAACGGGATCCTCCAGCTTGAACCTCTTGAGCTCGTTGAGGGTTAGTTTTGAAACCTCGGAGACCAACGAGGGTCGAGAGTAAAGCGTGTCAGAGATATCCTCCAACCGAAGCTTGGAAGAGGTGAGGGACACGATCTTGGATTCCCCACCTTGCTCGGAAACCAAGATCTTTCCGCTGCTGGTGATTGCTTCCTTTGTGGAAGAGCAATAGCAGGGTCTGAAATCTGCTTCAATCCACAAGTCCACAGCTTTGAAAACAAAGCACAAGAGAAAATCGACGAGGTCGAGGACGCAGAACGCGACGAAACTCACTGCCTCATTCACAAGCCTTGCACTCATCACCAAAGCGGATCTAGCCTTGGCCGTCACAGCCATTTGCATGATGCAGGTTGCGGATGAGAGAGGAGAAGAAAATGGTGATGAGTGTGAGGGTGAAGAAGAAAAAGGTGTGTCTATTTATGTAACGTGAAGGGAGTGGAGAATGGCATCTGAAAAGTTGAGGCAGTGATGGTTTCTAAAGTTGCAGAGACAGCAGAATAAGATGTTGAAATCTTAAAGGGTGGGTTAATGGAAGGACGCAATGCAAGGCCAAGTACCCTTCTTATTTAGTTTTGTTATGTTTGGTTTGATGAAAGCGTGTGGGCTTCGCTCTCTTAAATTAAAACTTCTTCACACAGAACCAGAGAGAGAGAGAGAGAGAACTGATACAAAATTGATTGTTCATTAAACAGCATTTGTTGGCCAAGAAAAAAAAGTAGTTGGTTGTTGAACCCCTCACAGAAGAAGCAATTTCTCCTTCACCACCACCCTTCTTTAGATGAAGTGTAAACAAGGTATATATAACACCAAAAAAATTAAAAATCACCCTCGCCTAATGCTAAGAATTATAAGTCACTTTCTTGCCCATACGAAATTATCGGCACCGTTTTTTTCCCACTTTTCTCACCCGTTTCAACTTCGCTCTGTTCCTTTATTTCACCACTACATTTCAACTCACACAGTTTTAATTAGAAAGCCATGGAATAATAAATAGTTTAATTCGGACCATAACCCCTTCTATTTAATGCAAGCCATGCTATTAGGTACCCATTTAAAACCCTCCTCAATCATATCACTGGTCAATCAAAGTGATTTTTTTTAATCTGCAAGATTAAGTGTTTTCCTAAAGTTATACTTTTTTATGTAAACATACATTTAGTTTTAACAAGTTCGGTTATATACAATTCTAAAACGCATTAATTTGCCCTCTTATGTTTGTTTCATCACTCCTATGCAAGAAATTTAAGTCTTTGGTGTCAAGAAGTTCCACTTTTGTATGTGTGTTCTTTCTCCTCCTCATGTAATTACTATCACTATTAATTTGTGATTCTAATATTATGTCTTTGCGCCAAGTTAAATTATTTAGTTTTTCAACTGGAATAGTAAATTTTCGATTCCAGTTGGTGATCTTTGCCACCAACGACCTTCATTTATGGCACTCAAATATATATATATATATATATATATATATATATATATATATATATATGTAAAATGTTAATATATTTATTTTATGTTGTTATAAAATTATTTTAAAATAATTTATATAATTGTGATTTTTAAATCAACTATAAAAATTATTAATATATAATGTTATACAAATATTTAAAATATAACTTTATAAATCTATATAAATTTATATACAATTATTTAAAATATAAATACAAATAAAAACCAAAATAAAATTTGATGTGATAAAATATAAATTAACATAACTTGTTAAAAATATTTAATAAAAATATCAATTTTAATAAAAAATATTAGTATAACATTCATGTAAAAGTTACCAAATTGATATTTTGACAATGACTTGACATGTGGCATAACAATGACTTCACATATTTAAAAAATTAAAAAATAATCAACAAATTAAAAAAAATCATAAACGGATACATGACACATATTTAATGGTCGTAGTATAATACTAAGAGAAATAATTTAATTGTTACACATTTTAAAAAATAGAGACTCAATTGATACCAATTAAAATATGTGGAGCTAATTGAATTTTTGAAAGAACCAACATTAATGACCTCTGATGACTGTTTTACAACAACTATTTCTCAACAAGTGCATTGGTACGTAGTTTGTATCAAGTGTCGTATTCACAGGGATTTAACAATTAACAAGTATATTGATAGTTTTTTTTTGTTGGTTTGTGATAAAGAGTGGAGTAAGGACTATGAATTGATTTCATCTCATCTTCTTCTATACACCACTACCATCCCATCTTGTTAACTTATTATGCAAATAATTAAATATCCTAGAAGTACCTCTTTATATGTAGATCAAGGTTCACCCCTGAACTAGAATCTAAGGACTTCAAACCCAGTGTGATTCCTCAAATCCTGGTAGAATGAATCTTTGCTTTAATATGCATGACTCTCTCTTCCAGCATCCCCTCTTGCTATTTAAATAAGCACCATTACAGGTATGATGATGTGATTGGATCACAATTTGAGACCAATTTTCCAACTCAATCCAAACAAGTTAAATAGATGAATGATCAAGTCATCATTAAGCATAAATCAAACCACAAACAATTGAATGAAAGCAAAGATAAATATCCAAGAAGTAGAAGTGAATAGAATTAGAATTGATTACATCAAACCTGGACACGAGGGAGTTCAACTACTCATAGAATATTACAATGCAATTTAATTACAAAATAATATACTCAAATTTTATATACTTAATTATTATTACTAATATAAAAAAACTATATATAATTTAGTAGTGAAATTTTTGTATGTTTTTCCTTACAAAAATTATAGTTTTGAAATTGTATTTGATATGAAACTCATTTTAAATTAGTTTTTTTAATTTCATCTCTTTCCCTGGATATTCCCGTATTTGAACACATTTTCTTATAATATGTTCCAAAAACTTAATATGAAACATTCCACCTACAATTCAAAAGAATTAATATGAAACTTCCCACTTATAATTATTTGAGTTTTAAGAAATAGTTCTCTAATTCAACAATTGAATTCCTAGTATCATGCTTGAAAATAGGTGAAGAAGTAAATTTGTATTGTTTTTATCTTGAAGGGTATCTTCCCTTTTATCACTTTACAAAAAATGAATCTATTATTTTATTTTTCATCAATATACCTATTTAAAAATAAATAAAGACTAAAAAATAATTTATCAAAATTTGAGAGACGTAATTACTAAAAAAAATATAATAATCAAGTCACATTTAAGAAATAGTTATGAAAAAACATATATAGTAAATAACTTTTCTTTTTATATTCATAAAAAAATAAATATACAAAAAAAATCATAAGATGAAAAAAAAAAACTAAATATCAAACTAATATTTTCCTATCAAGAGAAGGAAGAGAGTTACTTTTTTTTTTTTATCTTAAAAGAGGACGGATGAGAACTAAGAATGAGAGAATGAATTTATATATAACTTTCTATTTCTTTTTAGAAACAAAAAAACAAAAGAAGATATGTAAGAGTAATAAATGAATACATGAGAAACTTAAGATGAGAGAGAATAAAAAAAATATCTCAATAAATTTTATTATTCTTTATTATGTTTACTTTTTTTTATTATTTATTAATATTAAAGTTTATATTTTATAAAAAAAAATAAAAAGCAATTTAATAACTTTTTACACGAATTGAGGCATAAATTATAATTTCCTTTTCTAAATTAGGTATTTGTACACCACAATTACAAAATACATTGATGAATACAATAACTTGGGTGAAATAAAGGAATTAAAACAAACAATACTTCATTGAAAACACAAATATAGTATCTTATTTAAAAACAAATTAAACTAAGTGAAAGAAGTGATAGAATGTAGGAAAATATGATTAAAGAGAGGTTCTTTCACATGAGTAATATTGTTAGGAACCTAGAAGAAACAAAAGATGCATCCAACTCTCTCCTTTTGAACAATCTTTTAGGCGATATTTATTGAATTGAGTGAGAAACTCTAAATTTGGAAGTCTTTCATTTGGTCCGTGTCCTCAGTGAGAAAAATATGCATACGGCAATGACTTTCAAGCCTAACTAAAACAGTCATCCACACCGGCGGAGGAAACAAGAGGCAAGGGCCCAAAACATTTTTTTTTTTAAATTATATGTATTTTAATTTTTTTATAAATTTTATGTATTTTTAAATTATTTAAATTATATAAATCTCTTTAAATTAGGTAGTAATATATTGAAAATTAATGAAAATTAAATTAGGTATATTTTTATTTATTTTATTAAGTAAAACATTTAATGTTAATAAATAATAAAACATAAAATCAAATATAGTAAAGAAAAAAAAATTATTAAGATATTTTTTTTTTCAATTGTCTTTTTGAGTTTATCACGTTGTACTCATCTCTTGCGATTATCTATTTTCTTTTGTTACGGAAGAAAAAAAAAATTAGACACACTCATCATTTTTGCCCTAATTTTTCATATATTCTCTTCCATTTAAAGAAAAAAAAAGGTAACTCTCTCTTGTCTCTCATGGTGAAATATTTGTTTAATATTTAACACTATTTTTTATCTCATGACTCTTTTGTATATTCATTGTTTATAAATATAGAATAAAAAGTAATGTATTATGTGGTTTATCATAGTTAGTTTTTGATTTGTGACTTGATTATCATAGATTTTTTTAGTAATTATGTCTCTCAATTTTTTATTAGATTATGATAAATTATTTTTAGTCTTAACCTTCTTTTTTAAATAGGTATATTGATGAAAAATAAAAGAATAAATTCATATTTTAAAAGTGATAAAAGAGAAACTATCGGAGAAGATGAAAATAAGACAATATGGTTGTTCATTCGCATAACAATGAAATGAAAGCTTCTAAAGACTTTTGGATCAATCTATGCACATTAGCAGAATGGAAGATGAATATTTTGTAGATAATATGATTATTTACATTGAAAATAAAAAAAAAATAGCTAAAATTTTTAATTATGATTTAATTATTTATAAGCTCAAGAATATTAAAAAACGACGATGAACATTCCTTTATATATGTGTAATTTCTTTTATATTTATAACTATATTAAATTTTGTATTTATTTTTATTGAAGTAGTATTAGTAATTAAATATATAAATTTTGAGTATATTATTTTGACTCCCTCAAAAATTTTGGTCCATCCAATACATTCTACACTTAACAATTTCAAAATTTTGGAATACAAAAATAGTCTGAAAGTCTTTGTTCAATGTAATTTCAATTTGCCACTTCTTAATCAATTAAATGACTAACCAATTTAAATTTAGTGATCTAATCAAAATCTATGCTTATAAATTCTTTGATTATCTTATTTCAAGCTAACTCATCGATACCATATAATCAAATCATGCAAATTCAACAACTTAACACACTATTCTAGATTTTGAGGCTTAGTAAAGAACCAAAATTGAAAATTCTAATTATAATATAAATTAAGAAGGATAAAGAAGAAAGTTATTTTTTTTTCTGACTTGGTTGCTTCTAGAACCGAAACAGTAAGAGTTGAATATGTCTCGGTTGTGAATTGAGGTAAATAGGTTACTCTTTTTTACCTCGACCGGATATATCTCGAATCTTAAACTGAAGTCAAATGACAAAAATAACCACGACCTAAACTCTTTCGTGCAATGGTGTAATTTAAAAAATGGTCATCACTACTCATTTAACCTTTCAAAATTTCTCACCAAGGACTTTGAAACACGTATTCCTACAAAACTTTTACAAGGAAACTTTGTTTTAAAATTTCTAACTTGTGCATTATTTAACCTAAATTTATGAAAAAATGTTTACGAATAGTAGTTGAACATCCACATTATAACAGTTTATACATTAATTTATAAAAAAAAAAATAGTTAAAAAAAAGAAATATATGGATGAAAATGAGTTAGAATATATCCATAGTAGAGATAAGGTACGTAGCATCGAAGATTTTGGTAACTGCTTTGGCTGGCAATACAACAGTGCTTGTCTCAACAACCAGAGTGTCGAAAACAAGGCAACATATATTTGTTCCAAAAACCAAACCTAAGTGGTAGTTCGGAGATTGTAATATGAAATAGTAGTACTAGATTTATTGGTCATTCCGTATTTGTAATGGTGGTGACACTTATCTGCTTTATGTGTTATGGCTGCCTCTGTTTCTTTCAGCTATGGAGGTTTTGTGTTTGCAGACTCTCATCAATTCTGGAAACAAAAACGACAACCGCTCATTAATCTTTTCAGAATCCGTTTCAACGCCATATCCATTTCTGATATATGCGTGATGTAAACCAAAACTTTGTTTCTTTTCTCTTCGCCGTAAGTTTTGATACTCGCATGGCGCCACGCATATTTCATCAATGGTGGGTGTTTTGTAGAGTCAAAGATATTGTTACAACTATGAGAATGGGAAGATGAATTAGTAGTGAATTTTGTTTCTCTCTATCATCTTTTCTCTATCTGTCAATCTCGTCATGAGGTAAAATTAACTTATTTACACTTTAACTTATATAACATTTTGGTTTTGCTAAATATTAATTTGAATCTCACACATAAGTTAATATCATATAAATTTATCTTATGAAAAAAATATTTTGCTTTATTTTTTTCCAATTATTTATGAAATTACTTAATAATTTATATTCTAATACTTTTTATCCATAATAAAAACTATTTTAGATAATAATAGTTTTTTATTTATAAGTAATTATTTTGAAAATTTATAATTTATAATTTATTATAAATTAATATTTAAATTAGTTATTGTGAAAACCCCCTCTGCCACCACTTCACCATAAACAAAAACCCACTCCCTCTCTAATACCCTCTCCTTCCCCTACCCTTCTCTGCCTTCTCTCTACCAAGTTCACCCAAAGAATTTCTGCAGTAGGTCTAATCCTCTTCCCTGTTGCAGAATATAGGGCTGAAGCAAGATCAGAGCCACTTTCCCAAGCTGAGTCTCCCTTTCCTACGCTGCCTTAGGTTGGAGTTTGAGGTATTCTCTTTGGTTGAGGAGTCAATCCTAGTGGAATTTCCAAAGGTAAGGGGAGTTAGCTAACTTTTGCACAAACCATTTAGAATCTGTCCTGATAAGTCTAAATTGTATGCTTAAGTATCGAATTGATGATTGAATTGTGTGATTTATTGTGTGTTGCTGAGTTTGTGATGAATCTGGACCCTTGCATGTAAGAACAGGCTTGAAAACTGGTATTCTCGCCTGGGCGAGTGACTCTCGCCTGAGCGAAACTATCAGAGAAATCACCCCTGTTCCTGCGCAAAGTCTCGCCTAGGCGAGCTGGAGTCGCTTAAGCGAGATCTGTTCTCGTCTAAGCGAGCCAGCCTAGCCTGAGCGAGAGTTCGTCCAGGTTTTTATTTTGGCCACTGTTAGAGTCTCGCCTAGGCGAGATTGACTCGCCTGAGCGAGATGGCCTCTCGCCTAGGCTGGATTTTCTAGCTTGGGCGAGGTCCCCTACAGTGGTTGGCTTGAAATCCTGTTTTAATGATTGAAGTGATAAGAAGTATTGTAATTATGTGCAGTTACTCTCCTGTATGCTTGAAATATTTTATGGATATAGTGAGAATCGAATAGTTGATGATTGTGAATGATGAGAAGTTGTGTTTATAATGGAGTTTCAAGGGAAATTTATAAGAGTTTGTTAGTGTGTGTAAGGACATGAGGAATCCGTATTGGATGGCATCCTGAAACTCCAATAATCATTCATGCTCATGTAGAGTAGAATGGATTATGTCGTGAGGAGTAGCAGGATGTCCTAGTCTTTGGACTCGATAGAGCCTTAGACGCGAAGGGGACTTACCCTGTGAGAGGTTGGGTGATAACCCCTTGTGTCCAAACTCTGCAGAGCTTGGGAACCTTCACAGGTGCAAGCCACCAAGAGCTTCAATGTCGCTTACACAATCCGGATATCGAGTCTAGAATTTTATGTATACTTGCGATATGTTTGTGATTGATGTTTTCAATATGAACTGTATGTTTTTCCCTCAAATTTCAGTTTGCTCACCCTTATTGTTCATGTCTGTTTTCTTTATGTTTCTCCTTGCTATGATCACTTGTTGTTGGTGTGAGCAGGGCCGAGTCCAGATGGTGATGTCCCTCCCTCTAGCAGGAGCTGAGTGATCGATGAGTAGTCCCGTGGTAGAGCTCATGGATTAGATGCCATGTAGTTTTGAGATGTTTTAGTTTATGTTTGAATACCTATGTTCTTCACCACAAATTCATAGAATATGTTTTTGGATGACTATATCAGCTGTATATTCTATAGTGTTGTTTCATTTACTATCTGCAGTGCTTAATCATAATATAATGTTTTATTTGATAACGTGAAAAACTATTAAATGGGATGTTATAGTTATTGTATTGATCAATTATTTTTTATTTTAAAATTGATTATTATTTATAAAAGCAATTGTAGTATAGAATTAAGATGCCATGCCTTTAAAGCTAAAAAATGTCAACATAACTTACTAAAAATTAATACATAGGGTTTTCCGAAAAAAAAAAACTAAAATACGGAAGTGTACACATAAGTGATTTGAGAGAAATTTGATCAAAAAGTGTCCTTTGGGCGTAAGGGACAAAAAGTTTATGGGCTTAACCTTCATCACTTCAATTATTATTGTTAAATAGAAATTTCTTTATTTTCACTTATCATTTAAATAAATATTTGCTTAAATCAGTATTTTATTTTTTGAGTTTGAGAGTTTGATGCAAACTTAATTAAGATGTAAATTTATGAAATTTTAAAAGTCGTATTATAATATAAAATATGGGAGTGTTAAAATTTTTTAGAGATTATAAAAATATGAAAATATAAAATATATGTTACAAGATAAACTTATTATATTTTGTTATATATATTTTGTTACATTTCGTATCAACTAAAAACATATTCAATCAACCTTTTTTTTATTATGATTAATATTAATATTAATATTAACACTATTATCATCATTTATAGTATCTATTTTGATGGGTGTTTTCATTGTTATTATTATAATTAAGTTTATTATTATTATTATTATTTAATTCACACCAAATACCCCACAACTTTATTTGTAAGAATAAAATAGGATAACTCTACCGAGAAGAATAATAAGATATATTTCTAAATATTGTTTCCATCGAAGTTGGCCTGAGCCTAATATGTAAGGTTGGAAATATGGATGTCAAAAAAATTCGTATCCATAGATATTTGTGGATAAAATCCACAACAGGTAAGAAATGAATATTGTAAATGGATATCCACGGGTAACGGGTACGGGTATTTTTTATACCCGCATGTTAACGAAGCGGGTATAGATATCATAGTATCCATACCCGCTATACTCTAATTTAAATTATAAAAAAACATCATTAAAATATTAATATATTGATTTTGAATGAGTTATTTTTTTATCAATTAGTTTTTAAAAAAATTCATTTCTTTGTAAACTGACATTTAACACTATTTAAATGGATTATTTGGACTTTGTTTAAAATTTATGAATGTTATGTATTGTATTTTATTTAAATTTACGATTAAAATATGTTGTTAAATATTTATTTTTATTTTTTTATAAATAACCATGGATAATCGTGAATATTTGTGAATATTAAAATATTATGTAGGTATCCGTATAATAGATATCCGACAAATATGGATATAAATACAAGACGGATATTTACCCGTAGATAAAATACAAAAGAGCTACTACTCATACCTTACCCATCTCATTAACATCCTTAGATGAAAACATCTATATGAGAGCAACTTACTATCTAAATACTATTCATCATCGGTTCATTGTTTTAAAGGACAAACTTTACTTTAAAAACAATCATGATATTTAACTGAAATAAATTGAAAAGGAGAAGACTTCTAAAAAGGTCGTCAAATTTTTTTATAAAAAGGTTAAATAAAAGATTTATAAAATGCTTCCAAATTTTGTCGACATACCAGTTCATTATTGTAATAATTATTCTCACCAAAACCTTTAAACACGGTTAATAATTTGTCCAATCTATTATAAGAACCATATTTATTTTAAAAATCAATTTATTTATTTACTTCTTTTGACAAAGTGAGTTGTTGAAATGGGACATATCACAATAGTAAAAAGATACCATATTCCTAAGGTATCCAAAAATCAAGATTCCTCGTTAAGAACTATATCCTTCGCCACTCGTAATAAATACTGTACTCAAACAAGAAGAACAATCACAATTAGAGAATGTACACACAAACTCAACCACCTATTCATGAGACAACTACTTTTTTTAGTAAATTAATATATTGTAATACAAGTTATTAATTATGTGCATTCATAAGAAATAAGACACCAAGAACTGAAACCGACATTTAATATAGGGATAGAAAATTAATATGAGAAGATATGTTTTCGCAGCAATACAAAAATATTCATTTAAAAAAAAAAATAAAGAGGTTGTTGGTTCCATCTCCACAAGTTGAGGTACATAAGTTTTGACGAAGACAATTCAATTAATTATTTTTTTTATGAGGCACTTAAATATTACATAGATTAAAACTTTGAAAACATTAACATTATATTGAACTTCAATAAATCAAGTTTTCAGATCATATAAATCAAAGTTCGTTTAAAGAATACTTTGAAAAATAAGTTTTAGTTTAATAGGATTGAAATATAAGATAAAATATTGAATAGACAACTTTCACAAGACTTATATATTAAACATGACTTAACTCATTTTATTCACTCAATAACTTTTGCTCAATAGGTTTGAGTAAAATTATTGTATAAATAATTGTAATATTGAACTTGTGTTCATCTATAAATAATTCAGACAACTTTCCAACCACTAATTAATGTGTTTATCTATTAAAAATTTGATTCTATAGTGATATGCTTAATATCCCATCATGTCACTTCAAAATATTTAATCTCAAACAAAATATATTAATACAATCAAAATTAACATATAACATTTAAATATTCATGTTTTAAATCATATACATATACATATACATATTTATAATAATTTTAACTCGTAGAATTAAAATCAAACACTTTAATGTAAACAATACATGTGAAATGAAATTGCTTGAGGGAATTTAATTACGAAATTATCTTAATCGTTACCAAGTTTAGATTTGCTAAACAAATCCTCATTGGGTGAATTTACCTAAATTGTTAAGCGAATCAAAATTTGATAAGCGAACCAAGTATAAAATTAACCGTGATTTATTGGATAAAGTTGTTGAATGAATTACACAGAACCAACAATTCTGCAGAATTTTTCAAAAATTGGCTTCAATTTCAAAATAACTCAATTATTCATTTTAAAAAGGTTAAAATTCACTAAACATTATATAAAGTATAGATTGCATGGTATAACTAATATTTCTGAATTTGAACATGTCAACTCCCAATTTCAAGTGCTAATACAAATACAACTCATCAATTTAAAAATTCTCAAATAGAATAATCATAATCAACAATTATATTGATCAAGACTTTGAAATAATTTCCCTTACCTAAAACCTTCATAAAATCCAAGCAATAAACAAAAGAAAGTTAAACACTATCAATAATATACAGTGCCTACAGGTCTATCATTAAATCTACCAAAAGAAAATGTTAAAAGATGAATAAGTTCAGATAATCAAAATTCTCAACTAAGAGGATCAAAATTTAACAAATGTGAATTATTCACAAATAGAGTCAAAATATTGAGAATAAATAATTTATTGAATAAAATTAAGCTCACTCTAAGATAAATTACAATAGGGCACGAGTGATATATTTTGCTAGGTTACGTCTCTAGTATGATTTTGTGAATATCCAAAGAATAAGCATTTTTAGACCTATTTCATCCTATAGATTTAATATATTTGTTCAATGAATTTCTACTAGAGAACAATAAGTTTTTTTTTTTTATTTAACTTTGTCAAACACAAAATTATATTTCGTCCAATATATTTGATTTCTTTAAATAATATGTTATATTCGAGATGCAAATTTTTGAATGTATAAAAGTAATAAATATTTAAATAGATATATAAAAATTCAAAAACTTTGATATATTCTTAACTTTACATTTTTTTTATATTTTAATATATCAAATTAATCGATATAGATAAATATACTAGACTTGAATTTTAAATTAATTAAAAAAACAAGATATATATAAGATTAAAAATTGGTAATTTATAATTGAGAGATTGAAATAACATCGAAAATAAAAAAGACCAAAACAATAAAAAAATAATTTAATTCTGACAAAGATTGCATCAACTTGCATATGTACACAATTTATTCTCTATTTGAATGTAATTGTTATTTATGTAATTTGATTCCTAAGAGTTATGTGTGTACATTTTCTCCACCATGTACATTTATTCTTACCTAACTTTTTTTTATCAGAAAATCTCAAACGTGAAACTACTGGTAGATGTTGATATGAAAGAATGATAGCACTGTGTATTTAATTATTTCTCCAAAATAAGGTTAGTTGTGATTCCCTCCCTTTCAATTTTTGTTTTAATTGACATATTGACTACAAATATTTAAGTAATATAAATGTAAAACAAAAATGTTTTCAAATATTCTTATAATAAATATTTCCTATCATCTTGAAGAACGTAGTTTAATTTGAAGAACTAAAATAAAAATACTCTTCTTTGTCTTAAAATTAAAAAAAAAATGTAAGATTACAATACATTAGTTAAAAAATGAACTATACAAATTTTGAAAAAAAATATCCTAAAATTTTAATGATTTTTAAATATATATATATATATATATATATATATATATATATATATATATATATATATATATATTTAATAAATATAAAAAATATATATATTAACAAAAA
>Ga0099822_1004445_pt1 | contig 18256 bp, 5 predicted proteins | sample CowpeawhiteBW_FD_76839 | JGI IMG/M metagenome (GOLD analysis project Ga0099822, IMG submission 76839) | Root nodule microbial communities of legume samples collected from California USA - Cow pea white BW | ecosystem: Host-associated > Plants > Roots > Nodule | place: USA: California | collected...
ATATTAATTTATTAATTTTATATTTTTTTTATTTAAATATATGTATGTCTTTTGTATATATGTGTTTTTTTTATAAATATTATATATAATAATAAATTTATATTTTATTTATAAAATATATATATATATATATATATATATATATATATATATATATATATAACCAAAAATAAAATGTAATTTTCTTTGTTTACTTTTTTTTGTCTATCTAGCCATTCACGTCCCATGACACCTTTTTTCAAATAATTAAAAAATTCCAAAAGAACATAAAAGGGTTGTCAAAATTATAAAAAAAAAAATATCTATTTTTTTTTCAAATAGGTTTTTCAAAAAGAACTATGTAACCCTGATTCTCCATTGTGAATGGAGATAAGTAGGAGCGAGGATTAATCCTTGTCGTGCCTAAAAAACAAAAAAAAATTGTTCCTTTTGTACATTCTTTTATTATTATTTTTGGGAAAATAACATTTTTTTTAAAATCACATCCTTTTCCATGTTTAGTTAAAGGTATAGTCTTAGGACAGACGTTGTGAGGTGCTAACACCTTCCCTACGCGTAACTGACTCCCGGAACCAAAATCTGATTTTTTGCAGACATTGTGTTATCTTCTTGGTTTTTTCGTAGTTTTCCAAAATAAATTATGGGTGGCAACTTCAAACTCTTTTTTTGCAAATTTTACTTTTGGTTCGTTGTCTCGTCGCAATTTTGGTTGCGATAGGTGGCGACTCCACTAGGAAATGCTAGAGAGTTAGGCCATTTATTTGATTTTGGAAAATTAATGTAGTTTTTCTTTATATTTTTTCTTTCCCTTTTTTATTCTTTTTGGGTATGTATATTTTTATCTCTTTTTCATATTTGGAATAATTGTATGTGTATTTTCTTCTTTATTTTTGTATTTGGAATGAGTGTGAGGTGGGGGTATACATTGCATTCTCCCTTCACACACACACACATTTTGTTCATTACATTAGTTGGCCCCTATACCCAGGTCTAAGTTGCTTAGAATTCGACGGGATTGTGTAGTAGTGCCACAATGTATGTACTTCCGAAGTGGTCATTATGAGAATCCCAACTAGATTCTCTTTGCTTCATTGGTACTCTCACTTCTTATTTTTACCAATTATCGTGGGAAATGCCATGAACTGGGTCATAACTCTAGTGACCTTGATCTTTAGGTATTAGGGAACTATCCTTATGAGTAAGTATACTTTGCTTTATAACTTTAAGCATCAAACCTCTGTTAAATTAAGGCACCAAAGGGAGACTATCTGCATCCTTTACCCTCACCTTTCCTTGTATATAATAATAAATTCATAACAATTTTTATCATCACACCATTTAAAAAAAAGGGAAAAATTCTCCCAAAGGTTTAAACATGCATTTCATTAGCATATCAAGTGAATAAATTCCCTATGATGCACAAACATGCATTGCATTACCATTTTGTGGTCCTCCATGGTACCCTATCCATATTTTCAAACACATAACATGCATTGACATAATTAAAAACAAAGCAAAAAAATTGCACTACAATAAGTTCAAATTGTGTTTCACTTTCCTTATCATCAAATTCTTAGAATCTTTCTTATGACAAATGAGAAAATAATAAAACATTTTTTTGGTCAAAACAGTAGATTGAATAAGGGAAGAAAATATTATTTTTTATCATTTCTTTTGAAACATCCATCTAATCTTGCATACATGAAATTGCTCGAATCCATCTCCCTTTCCATCTCTCTTCCACCATCAACCATGTTTTCATTATTCATGAAGGATTATCACAAAAAGGGACACTACCTTAGGATGATTACAAACAACTCTTTTAACACACAACAAAACGAAAAAAAAATGAAGAAATGTCTGCAAGACTAAAAAGTCTGAAGGATAGTCTAACCAAACATAAGACAAAAAAAGAAAAAAAAAAGAGAACAAAACAAGGGACATCTTGTCACATGAAATAAATTATTTTCCTGTAAATTAATTTTTTTTTAAATAATCATGTTTTGAATGATGTGTGGACTTGTTTCTATATAAAAAAAATTATTATCCTTTGCTACCCCATTTGAGCTTTGAAAAAGGAAAATAAAATGTTTCATTCAAATTACCCTAAATAAGGGTCACCCTCACACTGAGATTTGACATAATGTTTGCATTTGTTTCATTCAACTAGTAGTTCACCAATACAAAATATCAAACGAAAGAAGAAGAAGAAAACTAAATAAAATTATATGGTCATATCAAGAAAAGAAAAAGAAAAGAAGCAAAAGTTTGAGAATGGGAATAGAAGGTAAAAATATAAAAAAAAAATTATGAAGAAAAAGAAGTCAAACCAATATTTAATGAAACATTATATATATATCCTTGTTCCAAACAACCCTTACATCACTTTCTTGGGCCTTTACTATCATTTTCTTTCACACCCTTAGCCTTGACCACGATACAAGCCTAATAAAGTCCACACAAATCAAAGATTGGTTATTATCTTTCGAAAGTTTTAATTTCGAGGAAAATTTTGATTTGCTAATATGTTTGTTTTAAAAAAAATGATAAAAAAAGATTGAAAAAGTGTGTTCAGAGATATTTTCAAAGCTTCAAAATTAGCACGAGCAATCAAGCAATTAAGCTAAATTTGGGATGTCTTTTTTCAATTCATTCTTCATAAAACTCAATCTTTCCCCTATAGTATCCCCGCTCTAAGCCTAAACCTTGACCAACCTTAATATAGTCCATCTTTATCAATCCCAAACCTTAAAATATGTTTTATTTATAAGAAATTTCTATTAAATAGGATGTCACATTGTTAGGGAGAAATATGGGCCATTGAAAATTTTCATTACAACGACGTATGTAAGCATACAGGCCACTATGCAAGTGATTAGATCTGAGACCTTATGCACAAATATTTATGTTTGCCTCGACGCTCGATGTTTCCCACTTGATGGTTGAAAATTATCATTTAAAGGGTAGAGCTTTCAAAAACAAGTGTTATCTATTTTAAAATTTATGTAAGGATTGGACCCAAACATAGTTATAAGAACTCAACTATCTCAAATACACTAGCATAATTTCGTAAAGTGTGTTAGTAGCATATAATTAAGTCTACCTATCAAATTAACTGGGTTTACTTTTGATAATTAATCACTTAATACGAAATGGGAAATAAAAGAGAGAAATAACAAATTTACTTTCATGTATTTAACTCTAATGTAAAATAGATGTCCACTACTATTAGACTTTAATTACCATGCATATTGTGTTGTCAAGATGAATTGTAATTTATTTATTTTTACAAATAAAGGTTCAGTGGAGATCTGAGCACGAAGCTCAAATTAGAAAAAATTTACATAGTAGAGCATCTCATAGGCTATCTAAGATGTTTAGAGATGTTAAGATTGCAAGAGAGCATCCTTTTTGGATTGGGGACCATATCTGGAATAGATTGTGAGAACATTAGAATTCTCCCAATTGTCACAAAAAATGTGCTACAACCTAAAGGAATAGAACTTTAGAAAAGGTGGGACCCTACACATAGGTGGTTCCATTACCACTTATGAGCATGCCCTTCGTATGATATAAACCTTAATTCTTTTTATTTCCATATTATGATATAAATTACGTCTTTTAAAACCCATGTATATATATAACCCTTTATTTTTTTAAAGGCAAAAGAGTTGGGGCGGGAGGCATATTTGATGAGGTATTTTACCAAAGTTGTCTTCGCAAGGGATCTGGCCAATTTATTTATGAAAGGTCTCGAAGGACACATGTAAGCAAATAATTTTACTATTATTTCCTTAAAAGTTAAATATTATACCATATTTAACTAATTTCTCATTGTTTTCTTTAAAAGGAAGAATTTTTAATTAGACTTTCACAGGACAGATTTGAGCCAAGGGCAGGTGCTGATGCGTTAGAGCATAATGATAATGTTGATCAAGAAGACATCATTGGGACACATTCCTGGGTTGACGTTGTCGGTGGATAAATAAATGAAAACTTTATGGGATTAGATAACTTAGCAAAAGTTACTCTGCTGGAAGAGGTATCCACATACAACAAGCATCTTCTTCCACTAGTGTTGAGGAGGTCGTGAATTGATTCACACAACGAACAGAAGAACGTGATCAGGCTTATGAAAATTTGATCTAGGAGTTTCAAATCCTCCAAAATCTTTTCATGACCTTTTTGCCTCTTAATGGCCACACTCGTCTTCAACAACACTAGTCCAGCCCAACACCGCCCCAACAACAATCGACTCTAGTCCAGCCCACTGTCGTCTAGCCCACTATAGTCCAATCTGTGTTTATGTGTGCAAGAGTGAAGTTGATGGAGGTGTGGAAGAAACTTGTGAGGTCAATGTGTGTTTTCTTTTGGCCTGTGTGTAGAGTGGAGCGAAGAAAAGGTGAGAGTTTGTTAGGGAGAGAGAAAACGTAAGAACACTTGTCACTATTAAAGTGGAGAGAATTTTAAGTGGCATAAGCAGAAGTGCAAAATGAAATATATGAGTGTGAATGTAGAAAATGGCTTTCCACTATATAGCCCATTGTTGAAAGGAGTGTGAACAAAGAACAAAGGCATGCAACAAGTGATTTGATTTTGGGTGATGACTCATGTTGGGAGGAGGGGGAGGAGAAAAAGAGTGATTTGGTTTTGTTATCCTCGGCGAACCAAGCGAACCAAGTTAATGACCAACTCCAAATAAAATGGGAAACCAACAACAACACAATCATAAAGGTCAATTTAGAAATGAAAGGAAATGAGAACTCTCAAACTTTTCAAGTAGGCAATCTATGAGGAAAATTGTGTGGAATTCCTAAAATTTGTTATACTCGGTGATCATAATCAACACGATAAATTACAATAGTGTTAACTTTTTCGCAAGTATACTAAATAGTACATGTAGTAAAAGTAGTAAGTCCAAGTATCGTTTTCCCAATGAATTTGTGTTTTATTTAGCTAACTATGATTAGTTACTAATTTAAGCAATGAATATGAACATATTGATTTGAAATAAGTTGAAAGCGTATAAAATTACTAAATGCAAACTTTATAAAATGATCAAGGTAAAGACTCACTAGGGTTGGATTTCATGACCAAAACTCTATGCAATCATCTACACAATATATCTGTAACATACTTAAGCATTGACATCAAAGGTATTGAAGCCCTAATCCCTTAGAGGTAAGTTTTAAACCTTTATCTAAAAATACTAATCCTTTAGAAATTTAAACATAAGATACACATTAATAAAAGATGTTTAGAATGGACAAGAGCTTAAGTCTATATCTAAAACCAAATCTCTTAGATGTTATATCCATGCCTAGGTTCCAAAACACTTTCCAATGATTAGGTATCACAAAAAATGCATAGATATTCCATCATGCACATAAATAATGAAGATAGAACACAAAAGTAACAAAAGATATTCTATTGCAAAGAAGAAACTACAATGAGTTTAGGTACATTACATCCAACCCCAATGACATGGAGTTTAGCTACTCCTATACATATAGAATAGAAAATGGAATTGAAATGGTGGAATGGATGAAGAAAGATGGATCCTTTGAACTTTAGAAGCGCCTCAGCCCATGTCTTGAGTCTCAATAGCGTTTCCCTACCAAAAACTAATTTTTCCCTACCAATAGCTACTCCTATACTCCAATCTTCCATTTTTCCTACAAAATTATCCTCAAACAGCAATTCAAATCGGTGTTTGAAAAATAATTACAAAGTAATAGAAAATATTTTCATTCAACTAATAGAAAACACATGATAAAAATAATAGGTAATTATCTAACTTATCAACTCCCCCAAACTGAAACTCTTTCATGTCCTCATGAAAAGCAAAGGTAATCAAAAAAAGAATTAAGGTCAGTTTTATCAAAAGAAATAGAGACGCATATGATATCCAATCCATTATCCCTTTCACAAAATAGAGAAAACTCACTTGCATTTCAAAGAGTTAAAATGGCATGGCATGGTGCTTCTGTCAACACAAATCCTGAAACCCAAAATGAGATATGAGAACCAGAGAAGAGAATCATTAAAGCTCACACTATGTCAGTGTTTCACTCAGCATAAAAGTGTTTATCAAATATAACTTAAACTCAACATGTCATAAAACTACTTCGCACATCATCTCACACAAACTTCGCACAACTTGATTTATATCAAAAGATCTTTAAACGTTTCAGCATGGCTTGGCTAGAAGAAACGTGGTTTTTCATGCATTCAAAGAAATCTTTTGAGAAGAGGAGAACAAATATATACATAAGTCATTCATCAATATCCTCTACCCCATATACAAAATAGGCCCCCATATTCTTCTTATAACTCAATCCCATTTTTGTTTCAAGCAACATTTTTGTTTTGCCTTTATCTCATTCTCTCTCTATTTTTCTTTTATAGGCCCCCATATTTTTCTTTTATAGGCTTAGGGATCACAAAACAATTCATTAAGGCTAAAAAAGGTTCACAAAAAGATTCAGAATCATGCATTTGGGCTCACTATTTGTCCAAGTAGCTTCTTTTAGTAAAAACAAATAATTTCCTTTCTTATTACTGATCAAGTATGTATATGCATTTACAATAATCATGAAAAAATAAAATTCATAGAAATAACACAGCAAAAAAATTCTCAACACACTCAAATATTCAATCCCTTGTCATACTCAAACACAGTTCAAGGAATGAATCAAAATCCCACGACATCCACATGTTCGACACTTAGATTTGCAAGTAAATTCCTCACAATCAAGCAAGGCTATTGTGGAAAGAAATCAAAGCTCCAAATGCCATAAACAAAAAAAACAGCATCCAAATTAAGGCTAGCCAACAAAATTTGAAGCTAAGACAATTTTTTCAAAAGGTACTTGTTGGGCGAGAAAACTAGTGGCCCAATGAGTCCAAAGTCAGAGAGTTATACTTGCTGGGTGAGAATGGTATGCCCAACAAGTGGTTCCAAGGGCAAAAAATACCTCAAAATGACATTGGGGGAAAGAATTAACGGCCTAGTGAGTCCAAAGTTAGAATGTTTATGTCATTGGGCGAGAGTTATGCGTCCAACAACTTTCTGGCCAAAATCTTTAAGTGTTGTGGATGTCTTGTTTGCTAGGTGGGAGTAAGCATAGTTGGCTGAGTCTGCATAATTTTGAAACTATTTTTATCATAAATCAAACTCACTATGCGAGCTCCTCCCTCATTGGGCGAACAAAACCCAAAATGAGGCACCCAAAATATGTAAAAACAGGTCTAATAGCAATGAAAAACACTAAACATCGGGTTGCCTCCTAGCAAGCACTTGTTTAAAATCATCAGCTCGATGCCAGTAAGCATAAAGGTCATCTAGACAAATAACTACAGTGAGGCATTCAACCTCACTCTCCAAATAGTGTTTAAGTCATTGGTCGTTCACAACCCAACTTCTTAGTGGATCATTTGAAGAAGGATCCATCAACTTTATCGCCCCATGTGGCTTGACTTCCTTGATGGTAAAAGGTCTTGACCATTTAGACTTCAACTTGCTAGGAAAAAGTTTGCGCTAGAATTGAAAAGCAACACTTGTTGGCCAGTTTGAAATTCCTTTTTAAGTAGTTTTCTATTATGATACATCTTGAACTTCTCCTTGTAACTCTTGGAGTTCTCATATGCATTCAATCCCATCTCCTCAAACTCCAACAATTCAATCTTCCTCTTCTCAGCAGATAAGGAAGGCTCACAATTCAGCAACTTCAAGGCCTAGTATGCCTTGTGCTCCTTCTCCACATGCAAGTGACATGATTTGTCATAGACTAGCTAGTATGGTGATAACCCCACTATAGTCTTCGTGGTAGTCCTAAACGCCCAAAAAGCATCATCAAGCTTTAATGACCAGTATTTCCTTGATGACGGCACGGTCTTCCCAAGAATTTTCTTGATTTCCCGAATACACACCTTTCGTTGACCATTAGTTTGTGGATGATAAGGTGAAGCAACCTTGTGCCTCACTTCATAGTGTTTCAACACTTTTGCCAATTGAGCATTGCAAAAATTGAATCCTCCATCACTGATGAGAACCTTGGTGTGAACACCAAATTTCGTTCAGGGAAGATAAGTTTTGACTTATAAAAAATGCTTGAAGAATAGGTGGTTAATTAATTTCTTCTTTTCTTTACTTTTAATTAAGTTAACCAAAAATATTTTTGATGAAAATTGTGGAATTTCTTCTCGAAGAAAAAGTAACTAAGAAAAGAAAAGAAAATAACAAAAAAAACAATAAAAAAATAAACAAAAAAAGGGAAGAAAGAAACAAAAATAAAAAAAATAAAAAAAGAAAAAAGAAGAAGAAGAAGAAGAGAATGAATTCAAGGCCTTTTCCATTTGGTTTAACTAAAAGATATATACTTGTTTTTTGTAGCCCCATTTTACTATTTCGAAACTCCATCAGTCAATCTTGCATTTTCACTCATCCTTTCAACAACCAACTAAGCCCAACCATCCACACTCCCCCACTCTATTCATACCCTTCTATATAGTAGGCTCATAAACAACTCATTTTAATGGCCTATCTCACCACGAATCCATCCATAACTCACTTTTTCCACTTATGTGGTGACACATGTCACCCCTTTCTCTTTTCCTTCCCACCAACTCTCCATCACTCACATAAGGCACAAGGAGAAGAAAGTGATTAATTATGGACTCACCACCCCATGCAACCAATCCCCTAGGATTTCTTCCTTTTTCTCTACTGAACAACGGTAGAACCCATCATTACTGTTTTGAACCATTGTCCACGATATCATAATGACAAGGATTTAAACTTCATTTAATCTTTTGGCAAATGACAATAAAGGGGATCTTAAGGGGCTGATTGATACATGAAGGGATAGAGGACCAAAGAGCGATAACTATGATTCCATCTTCCAACCTTCAAATTTTCACCCACTCGCTTTTATTTCTGCCAAGATCCTTATAGACTATTCGCCATCTTTCTCCAAACAGAAGCCCTAAACTCCCATCATACCAAGTTCTTTTCTGGCTGCACCTTCCCATTCTCAATCTCAAGGGCATTCAAAGAAGAGAGACACTATCTAAATGATTTACCAAAAATCACTACCTAAAACCAAGACTAGTATACCAAATTAACCCTTTTGTATATGCATGTACTAAGCTAACCTATGAAAGTTTAATCTAACTATCCTAACATGTTTCTAATGGCAAAATATGAATAGAAAACAGCTCACACTGCTAAAACAGACTACAGCTCAAAATCTAGCTACCTAAGACCTCAAACTACCATTAAACTATGCTAAAACTCCAACAATTTAGAAATTAAGTAAACTAGTGCACATAACTCTTATATAACTACTTGGAAAAGTTCCAATTATCAAAAGAAAGGTTGAGAACATATCACAACTCAGAATTAACAAGCAAATTCGAATTGGCCTAGTAAAAACCCAAAAAATGAACTAGAAATTGGTCAAAATGAGCTAAGACTACCAAACTAGCAAAGAAAATGTTAAGCAATGATGCAAACACAATTTAATTAGTATAAGAATGATGAAAACTAAGCTAAAAGTTAGGAATAACATGGAAAACGAAATTGATATGTGGAAGCTAACTTGTGTGACTTAATTTATGCATAACTAGTCTAGTTAAAGAACTTAGTTTATGTTTTTTTCATTGAATTAGAGTGACTAACTAGTGTGGCATATTTTGATGCAAAAATAGTGAATCAAGGGCAAAAAAACTTACAAAAACAATGGCAAAAGATGCACTAAATTGGTTGAAAATTTGGTAAGTTGACCATGAGTTGACTTTTTCATATTCAGTCCTACAACTTGTACTAGCTATTGGAGACTCAAAGAGGCATTAAATCGAACTTGTGTTGAGGTAGAGAAACATCACAGATGGTGGGAAGTGAAATCAATGAACTAGATTTTTGGTTTTGAGTGTGATATGCTCATTTTAGGTTTTCTAGACTACCTAGAATTAGGATTTTTATTCTCCACTAGTTCTTTAGGAAAATTCACTGTTTTACTAACTCATTAGCATCATATTAACCATGTCTAGATGGTAAAATTATGCATTTGCACACTGCTACATGTTTTGACCCTTGATCACACAAGCATGTGCATGATTGGCTTAGTTTTCCTACTTGAAAGTGGGGTTTGGATAGTGATTTCGTGAACCTATGATTGTTGGAGGGTCCTCACTAACTTAGTTATAGAAACATTGTTATAAAAATTTAGGAAAAACTATTATAATGATGTAAGACCTTTTTTTTCAATATCCAAACCTTTGGATGATGTTGGATAATATAAACTTTTTTAATATGAATTATGAATGCAAATTAGTGATCAAAATGTTGTTTGTGATTTTTATTACTTTCTAGTTTTATGAAAAGCAAGTTAAATAAATAACAAAACTAAACAAAATGCTGACCAATGTAGTATTAAGTGTTGACTTGTGCCAAGGATTTTGCATACCCTCACAATTTGTGCTTTATGATAAGGGTTTCAATAGGTACCCAACTTGTATTGAACGAGACCACTTCAATAAGATATAATGTAACATATTGAACATGATCAAATTGGGTTTGGGATAATTGGCCATAAGGTTCACATGATAGACATGTCAACTGTGAAAATATTAAATGCTCACCAATAAAAATTTAAAGGAAAGAAAAAACATTACATCACAAACGATACTTATTCCTTGGACACCAAAATGGGAGCGTATCTAATGAGAAATAAGAAGAGAAAAAAACATTACATCACAAACGTTACTTATGTTAGAACCTTAACTTACCACCCCAAAAATATCAAACCTCTCTTTCCATAGATCTCAGTACGGCAATTCTACTTACAACCATTCTATGGCAAATAGAAAATAGAATCTGAATGATAAATAGAAAAGTGAAGACATGCTAATGAGAAAATTTATTCATTAAATAACCATGGACGCTTGTCAGGGGTTTGAAAATCCCCCTTTACATTTTTCTCTTATCAAGGGTTATTCTAACCTCCAGTAAAAAACCCCAACAAAAATTAACTTTTTTTTATAGTGTTGTGATCCTTTATAAATCTGGTGACAATCCATTTTCCAGATTTTTCTAACTTTACCAAGATAGTTACTTACAACCTTCACGGGCACTAGGTCTTGGCTTTTTCTCTAGTCCCAATGCTCCCTTAGTGTTTAGTGAGAATCCTCTTTTGTTACATCCAAGTTGGCGAGCAAGGGTCCTCCCATCAATCCCAGAACGTCGCCTTTGCATTATGCATACAACAAATCCTACTCGTTTGGCATAATCAACAAATCCAAAAATGTGTCCAACAAATTTAGTGAAAAAAAAGAGAATAAACCTCACAATGCACATATTTCATATTTATTTATTTTACAAAAAAAAATATAACTGAATTATCTCCAAGCTTTTGAGAAAACTATTTTAGGTTGAACAAGAGTGATAGTTTCTTTGAACGACCTAGGCAAATTAGAAGGGGAAGGGAGAGAGTGAAGAAAACTAAAATGAATTAAATTTTAAGGAACTTGAGTCAATTTCATATATACCTTGTCTAGGGTATGAGTATTGGGATTATTTTGAGAGAAAAAAAAAAGCACTTTATTTTTTAGAAAACTCTCAAGAAGATGGATAAGAAAAAAATGATTTATTTCTATAAAATAAGTACAACCAAATGAACACTAGATAATTGTGCCACAACAAGATTAAAGGGCTAAAACTATTGTATCATAATTTATTCAATCATAACTCTTATCCTTGTTCATCCATCACTCCATTTGCTTTTGGGGATGACAAAAAGGCCATGGAACATAATATTGTTAGTTTTGAAATGGTTGAAAAGCCAAGAATATGGGGTTGAATTGGCTAGTTAAAAATTTAAGCTACCTTTGCAAGCTAAAAACCACCTTTAATTGAATCAATTAGATCACCAAGTTAGGATGCAAAAGGTGCTGGACAATATACTTTCAGTCGATCAAAAATAGAGTTAACGGATTGATTTTACTAGACAGATTTTGTTCTAGTATAAACAATCGATTGAAACAGGAAAACAATCAACTAAAATACTAGAAAAAATGCAAATTCGAGTTTTAAACCAGGAACAATGCACAAGAATGATCAAGACCAGTTCCAAATGATTGTACAAACATGCTCAATACTGCAGATGTCATGAAAACATGCAAGAACGTGAAAAAGATGATTAAAGCACAAGTTCTTTAAACTTTAAAATGAAAATACAAGAGAGAAAGGTTAGAGAAGAGAGGATACCATGAGATTTTATACTGGTTCACTCAAATCTGAGCTATATCCAGTTTGTCAAGGCAACCTGAGCTTGACTTTGCACTATTTCAAAAGATTTACAAAGTATCCACCCTTACACTTCCAACTGATTGAATTTGTTGCAATTTAAGACTATTACAGCCAACCTTTTAACCAGTTGAAAAATCATTCAACAGACTAAAAGTGACATTTTAAAGACAATAAAGACCAAATTACATCTAATTAATGCTACAAGGTCTACAACATGAATTACAAACGTCAAATACACTTTCTTAATGATGTAATCATGTGGAGAGCACACGTTCTAGCCTAGATCAACATGGTTAACATCAAATCTCCTTTCCTTCATCAATGTAGGCTTCATTTCAATGGTAATGGCTTCAAGATAGTTCAAAAGAGCTTCATTAAATCTTCATTAAATGTTCAAGAAGCAAACCACCTTAGCTTCTTATGTTAGCAAATACAAGCAACTAAAAGATTTACATAAACTGTCAATTCATGGATTTTGTGATATATTAAATGAAATAAAGAATAAAAATTAAGCTACTAAATTGCGAAATTCCACTAGAAAAGGAAATTACCAAAATTCTAAACATCAACTTCATACAATAACCAAGCCCAACTTAAACATTAAAATGCTTGGTTTAGCTCTGCTGAAAACTAAACTATTCAATTTTATTTCATTTTCTAGACTTAAATTACCATCAATTACTAAATCCACAAACTCCATAGTCATTTTGTTCAAGAATGGACTTTAACATCTAAAGCCCACTACACCCCACAATCTTCCAAGATACACTCACACTCTGCTTCTATTAGAAGACTACCACAATCTCATGCTTTTTAACGCAATTCTAATACAAAACGCATAAAGGGATTTGACCCGTGAAGAAAATAAATATAACAAATAAAATCTTAATTAGAAAGTAAAATTTATAACACCACAATCAACCCTAAGATCGAAACAAGTCTTGGACCACCTGTTTCAGTAGTATAATACACTATGGTGGAAAGCCTCACAAAGAATTCCTTATTCGAATCTGAATAACAGTATAATTACAATTAAGTGCAAATTCTGCTTTGAATAGTTTTAGATTTTGAACAAGACACTATCAACAAAAATGATTAGTTTCACTCGCAATATTTCAGTGACGAAGACAACATAAATAACTCATTCCTAATTCATATTTGAAAATTCTCATTTTACTACTATACTAAAACAAAACAATTACAATTACACCAGAGAGAAAAAAATAGATACGAACCATGATTTTGAAAGGAAAAGGCACAACCGTTAAATTGAAGCAATCGTTAACCTTGGAAGTAGTCGCGAACCTTCGAAGCAGTCGTCGTGAACCCGCAACACATACACCGTGCGTACTAAATCCTCTAAGCAACTAGTGTCAAATGCATCGCAGATATGTAAAACGCACCTGAAAATAAACATAGCCCTGTGAGTTAAACGAATGAGAGATTCAGGGTGTGAGAAATTGGAAAACTAAGAAGCGCAAATGAAACCTTTACCAATCAAATATCGAAGAGTGAAATTGGTTTGAGACAAAGAGATGTGAACACGAAATATTTTTCCCATTCAGAGATGAAGATTTGAAGCTTTTAGGGTTATAGGTTTTGTGAGCATGTGAAAAATAATAAGGAATAGGATGGTGTAAATGGGCGTGAACGTGAAACTTTCTGAAGGTTTATTAAAAAACCATTTGGAACTTCTCAAGGGTTTAAAAAAGCCCATGTATGTCTTGGTCTTAACAGGGGTTATTATAACCCTCCTTAAAAAATCCCAATTAAAATACATATTTTTTGTAATGATTTATGAACAACATTCTGATATATGCAAAACAATACACTTCTGTAAACCAACAGCTATATTCTAATCAAATAGTCAATAAGGCAAACACGAACTTTTCATAAATCAATCTCAATTTCATAAAAGTTGTAATAAAATACAATTGTTTTAAAGTTAGAATATGTTACGGTACAAAGTTTCAAAACTTAACAATATAAATCCTAACTTCAGAAATGATATTTTTTCTAAGTCAACTATTTATGGCGCTTTCTCCTGCTATACGTTGCAAAACGAGTTCTTATTGCATAACTCTTTAAATGCTTTTGTAATTCATTCATATGTTGTACATACATATTGATTTGTTGGGATTGCTCGGCTTCGTCATTTTGAACACCTTCTTCTTGGGCAACTTGATCAAGGATATTATCAGCAAAATAAAAAAAAAATTGATTTGACATGAATGCCTAAAACAAATCTGAAACATCAAAAAAATAAGTAAAGTTGTGCCATTTCTAATCAAAAGCATATGCAAAATAAATTCAATGAGAAAATATTTCATACCTTGCAATCACCACTAAAATCACTTCTTATACTAACTTCACTCATGATTTTCACCTGAATATATAATTGAGGTAATCACAAATTCATAAGTCAAAGTTACATCAATGCAATTATTCTCATTTTCAACTTCACTCATGCACAAAACATATCACATAATCAGTTAATGTAACTCAACTCAACAGAAAATAGCCACCACATCATCTTTCTAAATCACATTATTAAAATATTAATGATATACTGTATTATAGAAAAACTATACTTGACATCCAAAAAACATGAATTAAGTGTTATTTAGTTTCACCAAGGCATTCAAATATATTGCATAATAATCTTACAAAAATATTAACTTAGGTCAACACTTAATTCAATTCAAGTCCACATAAATGTCATTAATTTCCGACGCATATTACATTTTCATCCTTGAACCCATTTGCATATGTATGTCAAAGTGTGTCTACATTTATGGTTGCAAGCTTGTAATCATTACAATAACAATTTGTCATCCCAAAAGAATACTACAAGTAAATAAAGTGTTCATTGATTATTCAAGAAAGTAGATCACAAAAACACATAAACCAATCACAAATATAGTCTTTTTAGCTTCTATCCACAAGATATATGTTACTTGGAAGGCACTACACAAGTGCAACAAAATCACTTAGCTGTTAACTTTTCTAAAACATCAAAAAAAGGAATGAGTAAAGAATATATCTAATTGAAGTAATAGATGGACAAGAACTTTAGGGGTAAGTCATAATAGAGTACAAGCACACTTTGAACATTTCCAGCTGTTGGACCTCAACCATAAAGGAAATATGCTATGGAGGGGGGTGTGGATTGCTATAGTGTGGAACCTTTGGAATCATAGGAATCATGTAGTTTTTAGGATCAAACTACCAGATCCAAATGAAATATTCAGTCTAGCCCAAGTGAAAGTTTGGGTATGGTGGAAACATAAAATTGCATATGTAACCTTTTGTTTTTCTGATTGGTGCTTTTGTCCCATACACTGTTTAAGATCAATAGGTAGGCACCTATCACACACTTAGGTTGTTGGAATGTACTTAGTCTTAAGGGGTTTTTACCATAGGGAGGATTTACATTAAAAGGTGTAGCATGGGAGAAGAATAGGGAATTCATGAGTTAGGAAGAATAACATGGTATTTGTAAAGGGATATCTATGATTTATCATATAGACTTTGTGGTCTAGAGTGCTTTGTTTTGCTGCAGGTGTAATGTTCATTTTCTACCAAGGAAGACTCAGTTATGAATACCTTTCATGGATGCAACATCATTCATGCCAGAGTCACTAAGAAAGTTGGTATGTTTAAATAAGATGGAAAGCTCTATATAGGCATGTGTACGAAGACAGATTTTGTGAAGTGACCTTTTAGTGGAAGATTTGTGTTCTGCTCTAGTATCTTAGTAGATCAATGTCTTGTATTCTTCTCTTGGTAGGGTGTGTAAGATCCGCGGAATTTAATTAATTAATTAATTAATGCGGGTATGTAGTGTATTTATGGCATTAAATTTTGATGGGTATGATGTGGAAAAGTACTAGCTCAAGTGGTTGAGAGTACTTTGATTGTGTGAGAGGACTTGGGTTCGAGTCCTATGTATGCCAATTGTGTGTTATTTAATTATTATGGTTTTAATAATATGATGGAGCGTATTTCGTATGTTACCATACTTGAATTGTGTGAGTTAGCAAGAAACATGGGTTGGCTTGATGGTTTAGCATTAAATTGACTTTGGTGTGGTCATGAGTTCAAACCTTGGTGGTGAAAATTAATTCTTCTTTTTGCTAAAAATTGGTATGGCATGCATATGAAAAGGGGGAGAGAACCCTAGCAGGAGGCAGCTAGGAAGGCTGAAAACTAATACTAAAGGGGCCTTAAATAACAATAAAACTTGCCATTAAAACTTATTTTTCGTTCTAGGCATTAAACCCTTTTAAGGAGGCTGAAAACTAATACTAAAGGGGCCTTAAATAACAATAAAACTTGCCATTAAAACTTATTTTTCGTTCTAGGCATTAAACCCTTTTAAGGCACCTTTAAAAGGCAATTTTTGAGAGAGAAGAGGGGTTTGGAGAAGCTATTTTCTGAGGGCCTTGCAAGGGTGCGAAAATTGAGAGGGTTTTGGAATTTGAGAGCATAATGAAGGGAGGGTGTTAGGCTGCCTAGTGATCAAGGAGGGATTTCCTATGTTCTGCAATTGTCTAAGCAAGGGAAAATTCCAGGTTAGGGGAGCTGAACCCGTAATATTATGTTCTGATCTGATTGTATGAAATTGATGACTTTCTGCCATGGATTTTTGGGTTAGTCATGTGATCAATTGGGGGTTTGGGTGAATTGGTACTGTTTTATTGAATTCTGGCCCAAAAGCATGAAAATAATGGGGTTATACACTGCCTATTCTGTGATTATGCAAAGTTGGGTTGCTGGGGGTCTATTTTAGTGTTTAATTATGCGCTTTTGACTGATGAGATTGTGTTGAATGAAATGGTATGAAATTGGAGTATGTTTTGGGTGCGATTGTTGTTGTTGTGTGCGTGAAATAGTGCTAGAATCTGCATGTCTCGCTCAGGCGAGCCAGGCTCGCCAAGGCGAAATATGTAGGGACTCATAAACCTCTTTCTGCTCGAGCATTTCGCTCAGGCGAGGTGATTTGGTCTTGGGCGACAGACCATCTCGCTTAGGCGAGTGTGACTCGCCCAAGCGAGAATCCGTGTGTGTCTCGAGTGTGTTGGTTGCGCATCTCGCGCAGGCGGGGTTTGTTGTTTGGGCGAGAGATGAGGTTTAACTCGCAGCCCAAGTCAGAGATGAGGTTCTTGGGCGAAACGTGATCTCGCCCAAGCGAGTGTAACTCGCCTAAGCAAGGGTTCATGGTTGGTTTTGTGTATGGTGCTCGCTCAAGCTAGGTAACCTAGCCTAAGCGAGATGAAGTGGAATGCTTAGGCGAGAGATGAAGGTTTAAGTCCAGGGATGAATGGATGATAGGTTTAAAAGTAATAAATTTTTCAGTATTAGGTTGATTGAAGTTTGAGTGGTGATGCATGATCTATAAGGCTTCTAAAGTATCTCGATGGTGAGTTTGCTGGTGTTCCATGGGTTGTGGCCCGGAACGTTTCCTTGAGTTGTGGCTCAGGATAAGGGTTAAGCACGTGGCATTCTATGGGTTGTGGCCCAGAATGACTTTCCTTGAGTTGTGGCTCGGGATAGCGGATGAACACGAGGAACCTTTGAGTTGTGGCTCGAGTTGGTGAGTGTTGCCAGTGTGAGTGTGCTGGTTGTGGCCAGTACGGATGGGTCTAGAGGGATTGCCCTCCTCAATGATTCGCTAACGAGTTTGGTAGTCCTGGGACGTTGCGAACTATGTTCATAATTGGGAACTCCACCTGGCGTTACGGTGTGTGATCCATAGCATGGTTTTCGCACGTGCTCTATCGGTTGTGGCCGATAGGTGTGGCAGCAAGGCGCGTTGAGATACTTAATAGAAGATGTAGAATACTGCTAACATGGTTGTGGCCATGTGGAAGGAAGGTAACGAGTCTTTCGCGAGGTGCATCGGTATACATGGTTGTGGCCATGTGATAGCAATGGAATAAGTTC
>Ga0099822_1004448_pt1 | contig 18253 bp, 4 predicted proteins | sample CowpeawhiteBW_FD_76839 | JGI IMG/M metagenome (GOLD analysis project Ga0099822, IMG submission 76839) | Root nodule microbial communities of legume samples collected from California USA - Cow pea white BW | ecosystem: Host-associated > Plants > Roots > Nodule | place: USA: California | collected...
GATTTAGTAGAGTTATATGAGTACTCCTCTCTTGACAAAGTTTTACATTTGGCCATCAAAGTTGAAACTCAATTGCAAAAGAAAAAAAAGGCCAAGAGGAGTGGTTCATACAATGACTACTATAGTTGGGGAGGGAAAGAAAATTCTGGTATAGTTGAGTGAGGATCTTAGCGTGAGTGTGGAACCAGTGGTCCAGACCATTATGGTGTTAGTGGTCCTAGACGATGACTAGGGTCAAGTAAGATTATAAGAATCGTCGGAATTGCCAATTTGTAGGAAGTGTGTAAATCTAAGGTAGGGAGGTTGTTAAAGGATGCATAAAGTGATGGAAATCGGGACAGCTAAGTGGAGTAAATAATAGAGCTTATAGAGGTAGGAGTTTACAGGGACACATTGATTATTGGAATAGTTGAACTTATGCATGACTAATTCGATAAACTAGTTTAAAGGTATATACATGAAGTGAAGGGGGTTCAACTATCTGAAAACATGATTACGTGAGACCATTGTGGGGAACTTGAATAAAAGTCACGAAAACCAGTAAGAGTATATTACTGGTGTGGCGCCTGGCGGTGGGATCGCACTCGCCAGGCGATAGCAAGGAAACAGTGGGGTTCTGGAATTGGTGGCGCTTGGCGGAAGGGAGTATCCCGCCAGGCGATGGCGACGAAATCAGTGGTCTCTTGGACCACGTCCGCCTGGCGGTATGGGTTGTTCCGTCGGGCTGTAGTTAATGAATTTGAATTCTGAGGCGCTTGGCACCTGACGGTACATGTCCCCCGCCAGGCGGTCTGGGAGTGGATAGCGCCTAGCGATACGTGACCCCCACTAGGCGATTTGGTTGCTGTAAGTCCTAAGTGATTGGACTTCGTAGGGTGATCTACAAGGCTTTTGGTGATGTCTCAAAGGTAAGATTGCTGGGTTCCTTGAGTTGAGCTCGGAACATATCCCTTGAGTTGAGCTCGGGATAGGGGTTAAGCACGTACATTCCTCGAGTTGAGCTCAGAATGACATCTCTCAAGTTGAACTCGGGATGGCGGATGAACACGAGGAACCCTTGAGTTGAGCTCGGGTTGGCGAGTGTTGCCGGTGTGAGTGTGCTGGTTGTGGCCAGTACGAATGGGTCCAGATAGATTGCCATCCTTAGTTGTTGGCTGACGAGTTTGGTAGTCTAGGGACATTACGGACTATGTTCGTAATTGGGAACTCCACCTGGCGTTACGGTGTATGATTCGTGGCATTGGTTCCCGCACGTGCTCTGTCGGTTGTGGCCGATAGGTTTGGCAGCAAATTATCTTGGGGTAATCACTAGAAGAGGTAGAACATGAATGGTCTGGTTGTGGCCAAACGTTAGAGAGTTGAGAAAGAGATGATATAGTGGTTAATTGTAGAAATTATAGATATATGATTGGCTATTTAATTATTGTTATGAGATATGTTGATTTTATAAGCTCACCCTATCTGCTTGTGTTTGGCGATGATCGTGTACGCGGTACACGTGAGCAGAGGATGTTGATGCAGGTGGAACCGGTGACGCTTAGCTACAGAAAGGGGATATCCGGGGTGTTTTATATTATTTGTAATTTCTACTTTTGGAAGTAAAATGTAATCTCATTTGAGACGTTTATTTTGGATTATTACAATTTGGTATTCTTGAACTTTGTTTCTATTATATATATTTATGAAAGTTTAAATTTCCCGCATTTTTGGGAAATGAAGTTTATTCATAAATGCGACAACTTTATGATTTTAATTGTTTTATTTATTTAAATTAGTAATATCCTGACGGGATGTTACACTCTACAGTACTAATGGGTTGTTAATTGCGCTTGGGCTGTCTAGAAATGGCTTCGTGGTCGAGTCAAACTCAGGCGTGCCTTGGTTGTATAAGAGATAACATGAACAACCACCAAGAGAGACTATGGTAGACCTTTCTCATTTCCATGGGAAAGAAGATGTTATGGCATACCTAGATTGGGTGATGAAAGTAGAATAACTTTTGAGTGCCATCAAATCATAGAGGATAAGAAAGTTGTCGTAGCCATCCTAAGCTTCTAAGGGAAGGCTATGTATTAATGAACTTACCTAGTGAGATAAAGAAGACTTTTCAATTCCCCTCAAATCCAATATTGGAATGACTTGAAAAGTGCCCTAAGAAGAAGACACATACCTTCCTACTACCACATGGAACTTATGGATAAACTCCAAAGGCTCCAACAAAAATACATGAGTGTGGAAAAGTATAGGCAAAAGATGAAATTCTATATGATGAGGGTCGAGAATTAGGTAGAAGAAGAACCCCCTAAGATCCTATAGAAAGAAAAAGAGACACTATGGGAGGGAACATCATCACACACTCACTAAAGACATTATGTGTTTCAAATGTCTTGGTAGAGGTCTCATTTCATCACAATGCCCCACTAAAAGGATCATGATCTTAAGGGGTATTGATGTGTATAGTAGCCAAGATGAAGAAAGTGATATTAAGGGTGAGGAGAAAAACACACATAAGGGTGAGGATGCCTTTCCTTGTATTGGGGATCATCTTATGATAAAAAGAACTTTCCACAAACAACCTAGTTCCCAAGCACTAACCCAAAAAGAGAACATCTTTCACACAAGATGTAAAGTTTTAGAAAATACATGTTCTCTTATTGTGAATAGTGGTTTGTGTTGCAATTGTTGTAGCACTAGGTTGGTTGAAAAGTTAGCACTAGGTTGGTTGAAACACCAATGAATTAATAATGATAAGGACATAGTTGTTAATCAACTTAAGTTTTCCATAAGGAATTATGAGGATAATGTGTTATGTGACATAGTACCTATGGTAGCTTGTCACATCTTAATGGGAAAGCCTTGGCTTTTTTTTTTAAATAAAATCATACACCATGGTCATACTAATGAGATAACCTTCACCCACAAGGATAAAAAGTTTGTGTTTCACCCTCTAACACCATCTCAAGTGGTAGAGGATCAAGTGAAAATGAGAAATAATATAGAAAAAGGAAGTAAAAAGAAAAATGATGACACTTATAAAAGTGAAATCAAATGTTCAAAATGTTCAAAGTGTTAAGGTGACACACACAAGTCCAATGATTTCCCTGACAAAAGAATACTTATGTTTAGGGCTAAAGGTTTGTGTGAAGATTCCAAAGAAGTCTTCTTTCCACCTTCTTCTAGAATGGAAAAACAAGACCAAATAAGATATTATGTTGGAAAGGGAAGTCACTCTAAAAGCACGTGGATTCAACACAACAAGGCAAACAAGATCTTAAAAAGAAATGCTCCCCAACTTCAATGCCTTGATCATTCATTTGATCACAAGTGTATGATCCTTGGGAGCTACATGCTTTGGATAATTATTCTAATAACACTTACCTTGTCTCTTGTTTTTTGTATAAGGGTATTTGACCCCAGGGAAAGAAAACCAAACATCTCCAAGAGGAAACAAAGAATTGAAGATTTGAGGGCAAATCCTTTTGAAGAGGGAGAGGATGATGACATACCTCCTAGCATGGACTAAGCACTTTCATGAAGAGTTAGAGTTATGTATGCAAGGTGAAGCCAAGCTTTTCTCCCTTGGGCCATCATGGAGCACTTATAGTAGATTGGGAATATCTAGACCTTCTATTAAGGATAAAGTAATGTCAAATTTCCTTTTAGGCCTCGTATTAAGGGCCAAGTAGTATAGAGCTTTGGTCAAATTGGGTCAACATCCAATTTGAGCCTAACTTAAGTAATCTTGGTTAGTTTAAGTTTTTAACATAACTTGGTGGACAAGGCATGATGAAGGGCGCCCCACATTAGGATAAGTGACCATGTGTCATGATTCCAGTGGGGAACTTTTGCAAGAGTAGTGGTTTTTCCTGAAAGTTAGTAGAGAGTTTTTTCCTGAAAGTTAGTGGCCAAAAGTCCTCCTCTCCTTCACTAAGATAAGTTTTTTTTTATAGTTTGGAGCCATGGAAGCATTTTTAATGTTTGTGTCTACTTTGGAGACACCTTCTTTTATAAATATAGGTGTTTCCCTCCTTGTAAAACCAGTTTGAGATTTGCAATGAAATGTTGCCAAAATATTTAACCTTTTTTAACTAGTCTCTAAGTCAAGGCTAGAGCATCCCAAGTGTTCCCTCTAGCCACCCTTCGTTAGAGTTAACCCAAACTCTCAAAGAGAAACATCAACCATCTCCATCCCACCACAAAATGAGAGCTTTTCCCCTTCATCGCCTTACTTTCGCGCACCACTCAACACCATACCCATCATCTTCATGCTTTGGCCCAACCTAGCTTAAAGAGGAGACTATAAAAACTTGTAGAGAATCAAGGGTGGTGTAGTTAAGTGAGAGAAGCCAAGTTCAAGCCAAACATCTTAATCAACATCACTTATCTTTATTTTTATGCAAACTTATTTTCAAACATTTATCATTGTTTTGTAACAAACTTGAATAGATTATAGATTACTATTTTATCAAACCAAATCCCTGAAGAAACTATTTTCTTGAACGAATAAATTTACACCCTTAGTGGGAAACTAACAACCAATTATGGCATTTCTTTCATGATCTTATGGTAGGTACATGACTTCTAGTGTTTGATTCAATGCATAAATTCGAATTTGAATCTAGAATTAGTATATTTGTAATCCTTTATAATATGATCTTTGTTTTTATGAATGCATGATTGATATAAATGTTAGTAGCTTTCTCATAATACAATTATAAGCATTGTGGATGTTAAAAATTGCCATTAGCTTACCCTTTATTTTTCTATGTTGGTTGTCATGTTCTCTTTTGCTATGATCACTTTTATTAGCAGATCATTAAGCTGATTAATTATGATAATTATCTATATAGTCCAAACCTAGCTAGCTAAGGGCCCATAAACCTAATATAAATAAGTTATATCCGAACTTAGAGATATCTAGGCCTAAAGGTTGAGTGAAGAGATGAGTGTTTTAAGGAGTCTTTGTAGTCTGTTTTCCATCCTGCAAAAACAAACACAAATATGATGATTGATCTCAATGATATTATCTTAATAGATTTGACTTTCGTCTCAAAACCTCCCTTGACTATGAACTGAGAGATTTATTTCAACATTCAATAGTCCTACATTGTTTAAAAGTCGAGACAAAAAATAACATCTTTCAACATAAAAACTTATTTCTCATGACCAAAGACTTGAAGTTTAAACACACCTTCAAAATGTTTACCCTAAACACAAACAATCCCCAAAATCATTTCAAATCCCAAAAGCCTAAAATACATTAACATGCTTGGAAGGACGAAATCAAAATTAAAATGGAAGAGATAGGAGGAAATAAAAACCCTATACAACAGTTGCACACTTTTTTAGCTAGGTTGAATTTCTGAATGTTTCAAAGGTGTATTTGTACTCTTTTCATTTATCTAAATTCACTTTATTTTGTTATCTATTCCGCTTCTCTTACTTTCCACCCACCAACTTAAAAGCAAAAAGCCATATCTTATTTATTAGTTATACTACTCAAATAAATATATATCATGAAATAAATAAGGTACTCAGCATGATCTAAATTTAATTAACACTTATTTAAATTAATCCATTCACTCATTTTTCACATAAAAACAATACTTTTGTCATATGTACATGTTGATTTTCCTTTATAGAGAACTGACACAATTTCTTCCATTTATTTTTGTGTATCAAAAGTATTCATAGAGAAATTTACAACAATACTCACTCTTATTTATAAACCGTTTAGCTTTCAACACAATTTGAAAAAGAAATTATTTTTTTCTCATTCTCTCATAAGTAAATTTGATAATCAAAATTTAAAAGTTAAGTTTAGTTTCATCTAACTAAATATTATACATGTTTTTTTTTAACTTATGAAGACGTCGAATATGTTTATTCGAAAATTAATAAAATTAAATTAAAAAAAATACATGTTTTTGTTTTCTAAATGGAAACTATGTATTTAGGTTAAATTTACAAATATTCCCAACCTCTACAGTAGTTGGATTGGAGTACAACTAACAGCAACATCACCAAATATATAAAACTTGGTACCTTTCTTTCTTTCTTCTCTCTATCGATTCTCCAAACAAACCCTACCCGTTTTCAGTGTTTCAATTTCTCGCAATCGTGATGGGTTCCGAAGGATCCAGCGTCGTCGGTGAGCACTCATTCCTTTTACCAATCGTTATTTGCCTTTCCAGTTCTTCAATTTTTCAATCCTTAAATGCTTTGGGACTCTTCATGTTTTTTGTGATCTTGTGCTTCCCTAATTGAGGAACGAGACTTTGTGCTTGCTCTGGCCATAGCCCACTGTTTCTAGTTGCGTTCCATTTTTAGTTTTGAATTGGGTGCCTGTGTTGGGTTATGATGAGTTGGTTACAACCGTAACTTATAAATGACTTTTGATTTTGGAGGTATATGATTACAATTGACTTTTTATTTATTGTTATGGTGATTGGAGAGGGGGTGATTCCTTTCTTTCATTTTTCTCCGGAAAATAGTCACCCCATGCTATAACCAATTCTGAAATAAATGGAAAGGGAGTTACGCAGATTTTTACTTCAAGATTTCTGTAATTGGTGGAATCGTTAGCCAATGTTGTGTCTGCTATCTAGTATAAAGCTTGCTGCACGAGGCAATTGAGTTGCTGTGGGCAGTCCATGCGGGGTTTTAAATGGTGCTTGCGCGATTGCAGTTGTGATTTTTTTTTTGGCAAATTTTGAATTTGTTATCCTTGATATTGGGCTGAGGTGGCTGCAATAGGGTTTCGGAGACCACAAAAGCCTTGATGTTGTAGCTCAATTGTGGTTCTCGGTTTTTACTTTTGCCACTTATCGCAGCTGAAGTTCTTGTGCTGCCATCTGTTTAAGTATTTTTCTCTTTGTGAAGGTATGAATATAGTAATATAATGGTGGAATTATGTTTCATCAACTTACTGGACAAATTTAAATTATGCTGTGGGGGTACATTGATTATGCCATCCTCCTAGTCATACACAGTATTGTGGAGTTAGTTTATGTTTGAAGTCATTTTAAGTTTATCACAACATGCGTGTATGCATTGCTTGTGAGTGACAAGTTTAATTGTTGTTGAAAACCTAAAAAGTGTTTTGTTATTTCCTATATTGGTTCGTACACTTTCAAAGCCAGTTTATGACACAAGCTTTAGTTCTGTATAGTTTGATACACAATACGCAGTGACCATCCAATAATATTTTTCGTTACTGGGTGGAGGCTATGTGGTGGTGAGCTGCCTAAGATCTGGTTATTTTGTTAGGTAGTGTTGAGGGGAAATTGATAAATCTGACACTGTTAATGATTCCTCTCTAATAATAAATATATCATATATCTGCCTAAGTTCTGTTTTGCCAGTTATTGTAAATATATTTTAATACTGATATATGAATGGTGGTGGCCTTGGTCATATTCGGTAATAGTGATAAATGAACTCTTAGGATGATACTGATGACTTACGGTTTGCTACTTGATCATTGCAACATGGTTCATATTCCCACTCTTTTTTCTTTAAATGTATCGCTAATTTAAATTGTGGGCATTCTATTGGTTTTTTCCCTGTGGCTGTTTGAAATGGGTTTATATTACTGACATGCAAAGAGAATGGGCAGCTTTGCTACATTACAGATTCTTCTCAAATATCTTTGTTGTATCTTGTTTTCTGTTTATGAGAATGCCTTATCCTCACTCAAATTGTATTTTTCCTTTAAAATTTCTTATAAAATCCCTTTGTAAATTTATCAATTATTAACGCCTCCCTTCATCAGTCATCACAACGATGAGGAGTTCTAGTTACACACACCTTCTAACACTCTCTCATTGGTTATCATTTGTTGAAAACTACTATATCACGAGAGAGATTCTTGAAATAGACATGGAACCCTCAAAATTTTGTGATGTGGAATAAATTTTCACAAATAGAACAGAATGTGTTTAGAACTGTGTTAAAAAGTGTATTTCTTGCATTTCTCTTGTAACTATTCCATTTAAACAGTTTTGAAGGACTTAGTAGAACTTAGATTTGAAATTTACTCTTAAATTATTTGCCCCCTGCAGTTCCTAGGAATTTCAGATTATTGGAAGAGCTTGAGAGAGGTGAAAAGGGAATCGGAGATGGAACTGTTAGCTACGGAATGGATGATGCTGATGACATATACATGCAGTCGTGGACTGGGACTATTATTGGACCCCCTGGTGTAAGCTGTCTCTGCTTTTCTGGAATAATACTGTCTTTTTCTTTTGTTAGTTATTTTTGACACTTGGAACCCCAACTAACGTTCTTATCTGCTTCTATGACTAAGTAAATACTTTGAACTTCAGTAGGAAACTGGGAGTTGTTGAACATTTTTCAGTAAAATGTTATAGATCAATAATCTGTAAACTGATATTTATGTTCTTCAGACATGCATAAATGTCATATATGGATTGAAATTTTGGATGACAAGTTACAAATAAAGGTTCCACTAGTATAACTAATAGCTCATTTTATTAGCTTCATTATATAGATGTTTTAGTAAAGCCAGCTCCTTTTTTGTTGATTGATGTCGTGCTACTCAATAGGTGTATTGAATGAATGTGTTTTCTATTTTGTACATATTTTTTGGTTGGCTTCTATTTTTAGTGTCCAGAGGGTACATACATATGTTTTAGAAAAAAATGGACTCGTCAATGAACCAAAAAGAAGAATTTCAAGGTTTTATGGTTGGACTTAGTTTTATACATATGACACAGAAGCCTTTTCTAATTGGATAAGGTTTTCTACATTGATAATGTAACATCACACCATTGGATTGTCATAACCTAATGTACAGAAAGGTCATTTAGATCTATTTTCTTTTTAAGAGTTTCAATTGTTTTTTTTCTGTAAAATCCTTTAACCTATAATTTCTGGGTCATCTTCCATTTCGTCAACTCTTCTTTATGAGTGAGATGTTGTGATATCTCAAGGTACATAATAATTAGGGTTTAAAAAGGGGTGTTAAACGATAACTGAAAAGTAATAACCTCTAGAGTCAGTTACTGAGAGCCTTTGTGACTCTGTTACAAGGTTTGGTACAATTCTTGTAGGTTTGGAAGAATGTTGCATACAATTATTGTGGGAAACTTCTTAGTCTCAAAAACTCAGTCACATCTATAGCTCGGGGGACCTAAATTGGGGCAATGACGGGATATACTTGATTTAGTAACAGTTTTCAATCTACCATTTCTATGTACTGCTATTCTCTTCTCTCTTTTGTTCCTGGTTTCATCTCATTTTATGTGTCCGTTAATCCATCCACAAAACATACTCATCTATATAACACTGTTCTTGTATGCTCTTTACAGCTCACCATTCAGTGGGTACCATAAAGCATAGTAGGTATTATGGCCGTATGGTTATTTTTTCTTTAAGCTTGAGAAGCACCTTACCATCACAAATAACACCTACCTTACATCCTCCCTGCTTGAATTACTATAATTGTTATATATACATACTTACATGTATTAAAATACTATGTTAAAATATTCCTAATTACAGAAGTTTGGGAATACCCTTAATCCATTAGCATTATATAATCTGGAAGCATATCAATTGCGATGTATATTTTTTAATAGAAGTTTGATATTAATTCTACCCTCTCCCTGCCAAGAGAGCATGGTAATTGATTCTAACCCTTTGTCGTCCTTCTATAAACCATCCATTTTTTGGGGTCCTGCTTTGTCAGTGATGATCAAGATGGAAAACACAGTCGGGTAAGTGTCTTGGTACACTGTAAGAGCTGTCATGTTTAAACTGATATTGTTCCTTCTTCTTCCTAAGTTTATTTGCTCATGTCTGTTTCGGCCTTTTGGATTTTATTATGAGAAGTCAACTGGTTTTTGAGTTTTGCTCTGGTTGCATACCTTTCTGGGTGATGTAGAATTAATTGTATCAATCACAAAAGTAAAAGTAACAAACACGTATTGGCCTATTAATAATATGAATGATCCAAGGTTTTCCAGTGTCTTTGCAAATATGAAATAGGAAAAACCTTGAAACAGCCATGTGTAGTACATAGGGTAAAAGAAAAAGTAATTATCATTAGTTAAATGTAGGAAATCACAGAGGGGGAGAAACCCTTTTAAACATGCAAGTGTATTTTCCAACCAGACGCACCATCCAACTGCCAAAATTGAACTGTCGTGGTTGTTTTAAGAATTTGTTTTCTGTTTAATTCTATTTTAACTTTTAATTAAAATGTCACCTTATTTTAATTTTATTTTAAGTTTTCAAAGATTTCTGTACGAGACATTGAAAACAACTTATTATTGTTCACTGTTCCTATATAAATTGTTGAAAACAGGAAACAAAATGAAAATAGGTGACATTTTTATAATTAAAAATGAAAATAGAAAACATTTCTGAAACCGATCAGCCCCTTAGCCTCCTTTTTTGTGGCAACCTTTATATCATACTATCCCCTAGAAAGTCATCTAGTGGGACAAATCCGTTCTTAAATTCTATTAAAGCTTCCAAAGTAGCAGCTTTGGTGGAGAATTAGGTAAGTTTTTCAAATTTGCATAAAGTCATATTTCACATATTTGTACGAATCCTGTTAAGTACTTGCATCTCATCAAAATGTTACCTAAGACTACGCCTTTGATTTCGAAATGGGTTTTTGTTAAGTATGAATCATATTAAGAGTGAAGCTATCTGGAGAAAAAGTGAGGTAAGTTCCTCAAATTTGCATCAAGTTGTTTGTGCTAATCCTGTGGAGTACTTCCATCTGAGTGAGGGTGTTTTGAATTTCCAAATGATTTTGTTAAGGACGAAGCAGTCTTAGGTCAGGAGTATAGCAACTGAAGGAAAAATTTGAAGGAGCTTAAACACTAGACTAGAAAATCAATGGTCCAAACTCTCCTATGCAAATTGGTTCAGAGTAGTCTAAAGTGAAATAAAACGCCGTTTTGATTTTACTGTTTGTCTGTCACTCAAATCTGTATGGAAATGAAGATCTCACTTTCAAGAATGATCTTGAATTCTTGACTAGGAATTAGAATACAAGATAAGGGGCAGATTATGCAAAGTAAACAGATGGAGAAAGAAAAGTAAAGTCTCTGAAAAGGAATGTCTGTACCTAAATGTCCACCCAGAATTCATAGGTTTAACATCAACCAAACTGAAAACAATCAGTCGTATAAAGAAAGCATTCCCTCGGTAATTAGACTTGCGAGAGCTAGTGTGGTAGCTGTTCTGCTTGGTTTGTACTCATTTCTGGTCAAGGCCTACCAGTTCTGATTTACTTGATGCCACAGAATTTATATGGAAGCATGAGCACCGAGGAAACCATTTAGCTTCTAGAGAATTGTTTTGAGATACCAAATTCCAAGATCTTATGAGATTTTAGATTTCAGTAGTATTGATTATGAAAGAATTGAGATTGTAGAAAACGTGTTTGGAAATAGTTTTTTAAAGCTGAGGTTTGGTTTGGATGATAAAGTAGACAATCATTTTTGTAATGCCATATATTTTGAGTCAAATGACAAGATTTTCACTTCTCTCAAGATCAATTCTATTCGCATGGAATTGATTTTTTTCTTTAAAGAGCAGTACTGTTTGGGTCTTCAAATTTCAATGCTATCCAAATGAACTAAATCTGCATCATTTTTCTTAGGCCCACACCAATGCTACCAACTAACACAAAGGTCTCTTATATGTTTGTCCACATGTGACCAAAGAAATCTCTTATGATTTTCTATATACACAGAATTCATTTTTGAAACTTTATTACCCTATCATGATTATTCTTCCCACAATCAGGTTTTTAGTAATATCCAAATAGACTTGATCTGGGTCATTTTTCCTTCTCCTAACACAGCACAATTCTACTACCATGTTGATATGTTTGATACATTTATTGTTAGACATGTTTGAGACAAGTGTCCAGTAAGTATTCGGCAAGTGTTAGATACTCCTTGACCTTGTTACAATTAAATTTTCTTTTTGAGCTCTGACTCTTCAACACATCTTTAGACATTTTGTCTACACAATTTGAGCATGATAAATGAAAGTGAGTTGACACCTATTATTAGCTAAACAATTTCTAAACAGTATTTATCATAAAAAGGTAAAACGAAATAAAAAGAAAACAAATTATATTATAAATAATCCATGACGTGTAGCATTTTTTTTTTTAGTTTTGTATCCATAAGATTTAACTATTTATTTTAACTCTTTAAAATATATGTTTCTTAATAAGAATTCTATTGTGAGGACTGTTATTGTAGGAAAAATATAGCAAATTTGATTTTAAAGTGTGAATCTTAATTCTCAAATATATATGCATGTGTGTGTGTATTATGTATGTATGTATGTTAGCGATGGTGGCGTGTCCTATATTTTAGGCTCTAACCCTGCTTTAGAGTCCATGCCAGCATTGTTTCGGAGTTGGTGCTTTGTTGCCAAGATGAGTGTCATGGAAAAGATGCTGTGGAGATGTGACAATATCAATGAAGAATAGCCCAATAATTGGAGGGTGAAGACTAGAAAATGAGTTAAAACCGTTATAAGGATTGGCCTCTAGGGAGGATTGGCCTCTAGGGAGGGTTGGTTTTGACAGAACACAATGGTATCATTTGATTCAAGTTGTCAACCTACCTGTAATAAAAGGCTTTGGTTGCGTTTGTTTCGCTTTAAGTAACAAGCAAATGTGTAATGAAATAATTGGTTTTATAATGATAGGAATTAAATGAAAAATAAATTAATGTTTCTGAATAATTAAATCCCACTTTCTTTCATCTCATCTCATTTTTACTCCATTTCCTGTAGTGTTCACTGATTACTTTTAATTTCTTTAAATAATGCGTTTCACTTTCTAGCTGCTAAGCAAAACTGAGACTTGTATCTATCTAATAATATGTTGATATGGCTTGTTTCTCCTGTCATGTCATTTTACCAGACTGTTCATGAAGGACGTATCTACCAGTTGAAATTGTTTTGTGGCAAGGATTACCCTGACAATCCTCCATCTGTTCGATTTCAAACAAGGATTAACATGACATGTGTCAATCAAGAAAGTGGAGTGGTAAGAGAGAATTTTTTTCGTAATTGGAATTGAGCTCATTAATCACTAAATTGAAATTGAACTCACTAAATTCACTAGACTGGATTTTTAGGATTAACATGACATGTGTCTGTCATTACTCTTGCGTGAGTGAAATTGAACTCATTAATCACCAAATTACCAGGTTGAGCCACATTTGTTTCCTATGCTTGCTAATTGGAAACGTGAGCGAACAATGGAAGACATTTTGTTGCAATTGAAGAAAGAAATGATGTCACCACAAAATCGGAAGCTAACTCAGCCTCCTGAAGGTGCATCTATCTTATTTTTCTTGTCGCTATTTGTTTATATATTTTATAAATTGCTATATTGGTAAACATCTTTCGTAATTGTTAGTGGTATCTATAATTTGTTTGGTTTACTTCTCAGTGTGTGCTGTCATTATTTGTGTGTCTTGTCATAGTCTAAAGCTGTAGGCAAAGATGTTCTGACTCTTGTATATAAAGTTACTTCGTCTTTTGGTTAGTGATTGAAAGTTAAGTATCAGAGATTGTTAATAGAATTAACTTTTTTGAACTTGTAATAAGGAAGTTGGTGATTGTGAAATATGAAGATGCCAAATCACTTGCAACCAAGTTAGGATTTAAATTTGTTAGATTTTTTACGACTTTTGAAATTTTGGCTTATTCTTTCACCAAGTAGTCTTAGGAAGTGCTTTTGTTTGTTGTGTCATCTGTTAAAAGCTTGAAGATGAAATAGTGTTATATTTGTAATGATAATCCCCACATTTTTTTTTTCTTGAATCTCAGTTCATCTTAATTAAATTCAGGAAGTAAATTATATATTTTGTACATAAATTATCACTCGTTTGCAAATATAGTTCTTTGAAATCTGAGATTTTTTGGTAGCAACTTCCTTTCCTGAAGATATATTTTTTGGTATCTCAATTTCTTTTCCATTTTATCTTCTCGCCTGTTCTTAGTAGTTTATAAACAATTTTGATGAGCAGTAGCTTACCTTTGTATATTGGTTGTTGGATGATTTATTTTTGTGATGAATCTTAAATGGCTTGAGCATACTGAATGGTTATTTTATGAGTGTAGGCAATGAAGAAGCCAGAATTGATCAAAAGGGTCTGGTGGTGAGATGTTGTATTGTGTAATTCAGTGGAGAATCCAAGAATAATAATGTAAATAACTATATTCAATAGATGATCCACGTTCACGGACGCATGCATAAGGCATTTATAATGTAATTATGGACCATTTGGAGCAATCCAAGATATAGTAGTGACTATCATATCAGCTCTTGTGAATCCTTTTATTCTACTGAGGCTGTTTCTACAGCGGACTCTAATTTCGCAGTTTAAAATCCTCTTCTTCTTTTTCCTGTCTTTCATCTGTATACTTGTGTCTTATGGGATAACATTTGACCTATCATCAAACGATGCTTAGTTTCAATGGTGGAACTCAGTGTTTGGTTAAATTATGTTTTTGGTCTGTCTTGTTATGTTAGGTTGGTAACCCAATAAAGAATGACTCATCTCTACCCTACACTTTCATCTTAAACTCCATTTCTTTACAAAACTTTATCAAATGTCACTTCGTATTAAATATTGGTTGGCACATGTGATGTGATGGTATGTTATGATTTAAACAATGGGATGTTGTTTTCTTCATAATTTTGGATTCTCTCTAGAAGTCTTAAATAATGACAATCCCACATAAATGTAAACAAGTAGCAAAAATTAACTATCACCGTCTAATTTAAGTTCTTGATAAAATTTTATGCATGACTTACACAAATCAAAACCAGCACTAACATCACGTAAATGAACTTTTGTGAAAAATGACTCAATTTCTTCATCCAAGCATGTGACATGAAAAATGATAGGACAACATATTTATGTATGACAACACTTGAACAAATGATTTGTAACCAATATGACATAAGAAAAATTCATTTATATTTATCTTTTTCCAGTTGTATATACTTTCTATCATTTTAACTCTTAAATAAATAAAATTTTAATTATTAACTATATATTAAAATGATTTTTCGTAGATACAGTTTTATATAGTATTTAAATGAGTGTTTTCCAAATATTCTTAGATAAATTTATTATTATATTTCTGCTAATATGTATAATAAATTCTAGGTTAAATAGCACATCATGACAAATTTTAATTTTCTAATTTTTTACAAATAATTTTCTCGTTTTATCCATTAATATTTTTATTTCTATCACCAAATTTAAAACATAAAATTATTATTTAATAATTATTTCAAATTAATTGTCACCTTTTATGATTAATAAATCTTTTCCATCGTTTAGATAGTAATTATATTCATGCATATAATTATTAAAATAATTATAATAATAACCCACATTTTGTATTCTACATTTCCTTCCAAAATCCAAATTAATATTTATTCAATTTAAACCACTTTATTCTATCATATAATTTATTATTCACAATTCCCTCATTTAAGTTATATTTAATACTTTTTTTTTAGTTTATCTTTGCCCTTCTTTTTAAAAAATTATTGCGTTTATTTATATGTTAATTATTATATTTAAATTTTCAATTTTTTTAAATAAAAATTCGAACTGTCATTCAATTCCTACAAAATCAAATTCCAACTAAGTTACCAGTCCAAATACAAAACTCACACCCACAATTAGACTTTCTAACGCCAAATTCCATGAAATAATGAAGTGTGTGTGATATACTCTTATATCCTATATTGGGAATAAAATTATTATGTTGATAAAAAAAACAAAATCTTCTATCGATAATGAATATCACAATTTCCAACTTTGGGACCACAACCAAATTCATTTCGTGTGGCGTACCAAAACTTTCGAATCTCTTAATTATGAAAACCAATTTTTTATATTCATGCAAATTGCTTCAAGCAACAACACATTTTATCCATAAAACATTTTAAATATTCTAATAAGAGTTTTTCACGAATAATTAAAGGCAAAAACATCAAAAATAAAACTAAAAAGTAAGAGTTTTTCGAATTATTGATTATTCTAGACTTGACATTGTGAATTATAATAATTAAAATGTATTTTGACTTAAAAATAATAAATTGTGAATTAGGATAAATATTATGTATATGATAATCATATAAATTAACTATTTATTATCATAAAATAATGTTAAACATGTTTAGTACATCACGTCACCCTAACTTCCAATCACGCATGCTTAAAGTTTAAACCACGTATCAATTGTTTTTAATTATTATTAATTTTGTTGCATAGTAACACATTAATTAAGAGTAATAAGAAAAAGCACATCTCTTCGCCTAGTAAAAGAAATAAAAAATATATACAATTTAAGAAAGTATCTACTCTTTTCGACAAACTCCATTTATTGATGCATTTCACACATTGCAATTAACCAAAAAATTCTCCTTTCATTGATTTCAAACTACTCTTTTTTTTCATCTTTATCTATTCACACTTAATTTTCACATTTGAAAAATTGAAGATTTTGTATTAAGACTCATCAAATTGAGAACTTAACAAACCTAAAAAGTGATAACGTGTGAAGAAGATGAAGGAATCTCATTTGCTTTCTCTCCCAACCGAAAGTGCTTTTTCCCAAAACTTATAAAACGGAGTTCACTCACGAAATGTGTTCATTATTATCTCATCTTCATCTTCAAAAACTTGTTATTTTCTTTCTCTTTTTATTCTTTCTTCTTCCTTCTTCCTCATTACACACTCATTTTACTACTTTTCCATACTCTTCCCTTTTATCAAACAACCATGGCTGCCATATCTTCTTCCACAAATCATAGCAACAATCCAAAGGGTATCCAAAAAACTTAGCTTTTTGTTGTTTTGTTCATGTTATGATCCATTTTTCTATGGTAGATTATCATGTGTTTTTGTTTGTGCCAACTTTTAAGAAATGATTGATGAGTTTAATGTGCAGTTGATGAGAAACCAATACCACACGATCAGAATGTTCTTCAGAAACACGTTGAGTTTTTCGACAGAAACCAGGATGGAATCATTTACCCATGGGAAACTTTTCAAGGTTAAATTAAATTTGTTTTCTTTCTGCATTTTTGCTGTTTTCTGTCTTTTCCTTAAAACTAAATTTTGATGAAACAAAATGCTGTTTAGATCTAACCCATGTCTCATATACAACCTCGTATCTGTTAAGCTTTCTTAACTAAATTTTTATCAATAAATATTAAGATAAACAAATATAAAACGTGTGAAAAAATAACTAAAATAATTTTATTTATTTATTTTTAAAATTAAATATTAAAATGCATTAAATTTTAAATAACAATAAATTTACGTTAAAATATAAAACTAAAAACATATTTAATTTTATTTAACGCAATTCTCATTTTACAAGTGCGTATTAAAATTTAATTTCTAGGAAACTATTGCAGTTTATCCTTAATTATTTTAATAAGGTGTATTAGATCTATCAAACTTTTTTTATTTCCATATTCAAAATATTGAATCCTTGTCGTAAAATAATGGGCTGAAAATCCGTAACAAACTATAAATACAAATATTATTTTATATATTTAGTTTTGAACAGTTTATGAATCTATATTTTAGTAAATCTTATTCATAATAACCCTTATAAGTAAATCATGTTTAAAATGATTTTAAGTAAATGAATTTAGAGAGGGTTGCTAAAAGGTTGTTTATTAAAAAATTGTTATTGTTGAAGATATAATTTAGTTTTGGTGAATTTGATTTAATTGCAGGATTTCGTGCAATAGGTTGTGGATATTTATTATCATCCGCTGCAGCGATTTTCATCAATGCTAGTCTCAGTAGTAAAACTCGCCCGGTATTTTCTCAAATTTTTATTTTCTCACTAATTTTTGGTCATATTTGAAGGCTTCGTCGTTAAAATACATTATATATTTGTTTAAATTCATATTTTGATTTTGTAAATTTAATTAAAATGTGAACTTATGAAATTTTAATAATTATATTATAATATAGAATATTATAAATCATATAATTACATTATGATATATTATGAATGTTAAAAATTTGTAGAAAATATAAAAATATGAAAAATATAAAACATATGATAGATATAACATATATGTTATAAGAGAAACTTCTTAATTTATTTTATTTATATATATATATATATATATATATATATATATATATATATATATATATATATATATATATATATATATATATATAAAAATATA
>Ga0099822_1004450_pt1 | contig 18250 bp, 12 predicted proteins | sample CowpeawhiteBW_FD_76839 | JGI IMG/M metagenome (GOLD analysis project Ga0099822, IMG submission 76839) | Root nodule microbial communities of legume samples collected from California USA - Cow pea white BW | ecosystem: Host-associated > Plants > Roots > Nodule | place: USA: California | collected...
ACCTACCTAATTAACTCAACAACCTCACAAACTCTGCACCACTTACAATTCGGCCAACTTCCTTTGACTTTCTCTTGGGGGAGAAAATTCATACACAACACCTTGCTTCCATTAGTCAAAGAATGTTCTTCGAAAATAGTAAATGCTTCACATGCACAATGACACTATGCAATCCCATCACAGATTGTCTCTCTCGTGACAAGAAAGCACATGAAAAAACAAATTAAATAAGCAACAGCACCACCGTTTTCAAATTTGAAACTGGCCTCAAAACTTGATATCAAACAGATTATTGACTACCACATCACAGTCTCTCAATGATGTGGGTGTCACCAACGAGAAAACAAACACATTTGAACAGTACAAATCTAGATTTAAACACAGAATAACAGATTAATTGCTAAAGTTTAATCAGTATCCAATTAGAAAAACCAACCTAACACATTTGAAAAACATCAATTATCCTCAAAATAAATAGACAAATAAAATAAACACCATTCCAATTGCGAAGATAAAAAACCCAAACAACAAGAAAACACCGACGAGTTTTCACAAATTTAACTTACACAATCCAATCCAACCCAAAATCTCAAATCCAAATTCATCAAACTCTAATTTAATCTTTTCAAAATCCTAGACCTCAACATACAAAAACAACCTTATGAATAAGTATGAGTCAATTTCATTCTAACAAAAATAACAATATATTGAAGAAAATGAGGAGAGCATCAAAGTTTCAAAGTTTCACCAAAACAGTACAAATGGAACCTATCATTCCCAATTTTATATACTAATAAAACGACATTAATTAGAATTAAGCATCAGCTTTTTGATAAACATAGGTGAGGCCGCACTTGCCGCAGTAGTGGCGATCGAAGTGGTTGGCCATGAACGTTCCGGCGCCACACTCAGCGTTGGGACACTCTTTGCGGAGTCTCTGCACCTTGCCGGAGTCGTCAACCTTGTAGAACTGCAACACAGCGAGCTTCACCTTCTTGTGCTTGTGTTTGATTTTCTTAGGCTTGGTGTAGGTCTTCTTCTTGCGCTTCTTGGCTCCGCCGCGGAGGCGGAGGACAAGGTGGAGGGTGGACTCCTTCTGGATGTTGTAGTCGGCGAGGGTGCGGCCGTCCTCGAGCTGCTTTCCGGCGAAGATGAGCCGCTGCTGATCCGGCGGGATGCCCTCCTTGTCCTGGATCTTGGCCTTCACATTGTCTATGGTGTCCGAAGACTCTACTTCAAGGGTGATGGTCTTCCCCGTGAGGGTTTTCACGAATATCTGCATCGTTGCTGAGACCTAGGGTTTCGATGCAGGGTTTGTGCTGCTGAGAAAATGATGATGGAATTTACAGAGGATTTATATACTCCAATGGAATAGGGTTTTTTGTTGGGCTGTTCTTGGGCCCAAAGCTTGTTCAACCCGGTCCGCATATGTAATTAGATGTTACGTTTTTCATCTAATGTTATTTACATTTACTTAAAAAGTTTTTTTTTTTTTCCAGAAAAGTTACAACTATTACATTGTATGGTTCAATATGCGGAACTTGTTACTGAGTAGATTACAATATAGATAATATCAATTACTAACATGATAGAAAACATTAAGGTGATTTAAGTAATTATCTTCTTATGGTAAGTTTGGTGTTTTTTACTCACACTTTTTTTTTTTTTGAAAAATAATTTTGTAATTGTGGGTTATATTTATATTGACAACAAATTTAAATTTATTTTATGATTAAATTAAACTTATGAATGAATAAATTTGAACTTGAAAAAGAAATTTAAATATTTATAAATAATCTACACAATGAAACTTTATAAATGTTAATAGAAAATAAGAGACTGAGATAACAATATATAAAAAAATAAACAATATTGTGAACATGCATGACAAAAAATAGGCACACTCATGACAACAAAAATTTGGGCGGACTTTATATATATTAAAAGCAGGAATTCAAAGTTGTTTTGCAGTTATGTATAACATACTTACTCTTACAATTAATATTTCGTCTTTTTCTATTGTGACTGTTTTGGGTCCGGTATCCTAAGTTTTTAGTTCATAATGAGCCATTTTTTCATGCCAAGATTTTTTATGTATTTTGTACTGTGAGCTTTGTATTGTATTTAGAGTTTTAACCCTAAACGTACTCTACTATCATGCACTTGTTTTTGCATGTTTTGTATAGGAGTTAGGACACCTTAATTGTCCTGTTTTATTTAATTAATTCCTTTTATATGACAAAAAATAAATGACAGCAAAAAAGTGGTGGAAATTGAAGGTTAGATTATATTTTTCATTTACATTATCTAATAAAATATCAAATAGATCATTTTTGGCAATCATGTACCAACAAACATAAAAAAATGTTACGTATTAATTCGTGGTATTTTTATGTAATTTATTTATTTATTTAATATATTTTTGAAAAAAAATCACATGTTTAGTTGACGTTATGTCATGTGATATGGTCGTGATAGTATTATATGTCACCGTCACATTAAGTGTGATTGTCTTAGTCTCAATTTAGTTCTCTATTTTTTTATTTTTTAAATTTAACAATTTTGTTTTCTTCTAAATTTAAATCAAATTTAATTTTTATACAAATGCAATACAAATATTATTATTAAAATTTATATTTTTATTAAATATTTTTATTAATATTAAGTTTATTTAAATTTATACTTTACATTGAATTTTAAATAAACTTAATTTTTTAAAAATATTTAATAAAAATATTAATTTTAATATAAATATTTGTATAACATTTATATACAAATTAAATTTAGTTTCACTTTGGAGAGGGACAAAATTGTTTAAATTTTAAACAAATGTTAAAAATATTTAATAAAAATATCAATTTCAATAAAAACATTTTGTATAACATTTATATAAAAATTAAATTTAAGTTCAATTTGGAGAAGGACACAATTACTCATAAAAGATTGGTACTAAATTGAAACAAAATAAAAATAAATGGACCACATTGAGGCTAAGGTTATGAAACTTGGTTTGATAGTGACAAATATCATCATCATTGTCATATCACACTGTCACAACGTCAGTTGATACCTGACAAATTTAAATTTAAATAAATAAATGCACAAATTAACATATAACAGTTTTTTAACATTGTTAATATTGTACTAACTGAAAAAGACTTACATCAAATTTCTGAAAATTCGGATCAATTTGAGACACATCAAAGTTTGTTAGGTTTATTTGATATTTCGTATATATTTCAGAATTGTATTTGAGTTTTTTATACTGTTTGACACATTTTTGCTTTAATGTTAAGTCAAATACTATTATAAAATACGTTTGAAATGTCAAATAAACTTAACAAAAGTTAATTAAAATAACTAAATTCACGTATTTCGAAAGATGAATGAATAAATTGGTCTAAAGTTTCAAAATTGACTAATTTCAAAATTTACTAAAAGTTAATGGACCAAAAACATATTTAATCTAAACATATATAAGAAAAGGAAAAAAAAAAAGACACAATGAAGTAATGTGAAAAAATTATATATGAAAGAAAACAAAATAAAACAAATGGAATATTATCATGCTAGCATAAAAGCGCAGTGACTATATAATGAGCTTCTACCCCTATCAAAGATGAAGTCACATGTTTAAAGCAGAATAAACATATTTAGAAGTAAAATTTCTTTGCCTTCTTTTGATTTTAGTTTTATGTTAACTTTTCTTTTGTTGATTTAAATTAAATTAACTTGTTGACTTGGCTTAACTTGTTGATCCTTGACCTTGGAAGTTTGCTTTGTAGGTCAAGTTTGGATCAACGGGAGATAATACTATTTTAAGTAAAAAAGAGTCTTAGCTTTAAAATCACACACACCTAACGACTATCTTGGAGAGTATTATGATGCAAGGTTGACCTTCTTCTTCTTTGGAAGGTCAAAAGCACTCTATAAACTCCAAAATGAAGATGTGTATTTATTGTTATAATGAAGAAAGATAACCACTCAAATAAACATAGAAATAAAAGAAGAAGAAAATAATTGAAGGACTCTTTAAGTTTTATATAAAACATTATAGAATAACTATTATCATTACCATAATTACTCGTAATTATATTATAAATGATAAAATAGGTGAATTAATCGTAGACACAAAAGAAATATATATTTTTTATATAGTTATATAGATTACAGATATTAATAAAAGAAATTTTTGAGTAGACATAAATATTTATTATTTTTATCTTTTAAGCGGTTATTTATTTAAATTTAATTATTTTTCTAAATTAAAATAGTTATCTTATAATTTTATGTTTAAATAATTATTTATCTATATTTATGTTTTTTAAAATTAAATTAATTATATACAATAAAAAAATATAACTGATAACAGGAAAAAAAGGAAATATTTAGTTTTGTTAAATGTGTTTGTATTTTATGCTACTTTTTATTTATATTTTATTATAAATTGTGTGTTATAATTTAAAATATTATTAAAATTAAAACAAGTAAATGATTGTCAGTGACAAATCAAGAGTAACTAAAAAAGTTGATATTCTATCTTTTTATAAACCCTAAAGTTATTATGAAATAAATATATCGAAAACAGATTTTTTTAGTTTTTATTTAGTTAAAGAAGAAGTCCCACCACCACTCCTTCCTTTCCGTCTGCTCTTGATAAGATGGTTTCTATGTCAATCGTTTACATTCATAAATTATATTTTAGCTTAAAATATTTTTCTTATTTATTTCCTAGTAAAAATACTTTTTATCTAAAATTTTAAATTTAAATAAGGTTTACATTTTCAAAATAATTGATATTTTCAATTTTAAAACACATATTTAATATCTTTTATTAGTTCAAAACGTAAAATTTATCTTATTCTGTTTATTTACGTGAAAAAAATAATATCTTTTACCTGAAAAAAACGTAAACACATTAAGATTTTGTTTTTCATTTAACAAACCAAACATTTTTTTTTTCAACAGAACACACAAAAGTCAACAAAAAGTAACTAACCTTAAATAAATAAATAAATATATGCAGCACAGAGAGGTGGGAAATTTATCTATAAATATATAATACTTTCATTGCATTGTAAAGAACAGAGGAAAAAGCTTCTCCGGTGAATCTTGGTTGATCCCAAACCTGCGAACTGGGATCAGCCACTTGCGAAGCAAAATCAATTGATTGAATACCTTTCTCACTGTTAATCATTTGATAACATCACTTCAATTTGTTGGTTCATTAAATCACTCTTAACATATCTTCTTCTTCTTCTTCTTCACTTTCTGATACGTACCCATATAGAAGGAAGAAACAAAGCATCTTCTTTCAGAAATTCTTTCAGAAATCAGTCCTCTGCCGCCTTTAATTTTACTTCTCAATTTTCTCTGTGAGTACTTCTACTCTTTGCTTATTTATTTATCCATTCTTCTGTGTCTTTTCAGTTGGGAATCAGTAATCTGTTTTTCTATCTTCAGTTTGATAAAGTATCAAACTTTTTGGATTTTCGTGAAAATTTTCAACTAAGGAATCTGTGTATTGGCTTAGGTTATGGGAGGGGTTTTCAATTTAATCTCTGTTTCGTGAAATTGACTTGAACTCTTCTCGATAAGGATAATCTTGGCAGAATATTGTTTTGCTAATCACTCGTGTATCCAATCTTAACTGGGCGCATACAAAATCATGAAATTGGAGGAACTTATTTAGCAAAGGAAATATAAGTAACTGACCACTTTCTTATTATTAACAGATCCACTATGGCACTGCCGCCAGACACTACTCTCTTAAGTTATTGGTTGAATTGGAGGTTCTTCTTATGTGCACTCTTTATTTTAATGGCTATGGGTCTAGCATCATTTTTGATATGGAAGTACGAAGAATGCAGTAAACCAAGGAATGGGAGAAGAGAAAGACAGAGGGAAACAGCTGGAACTCTTTACCAGGATGAAACATGGAATACATGCCTTAAAGGGATTCATCCTGCTTGGTTGCTTGCTTATAGGATATTTTCTTTTGTTGTGCTTTTGTCTTTGCTCACTACCAATGTGGTTGCTGATGGAGGTGGCATATTTTACTTCTACACTCAGTAAGATTACATTCACATATCCTATATCTATTCTAGTCTTGATGCAACTATAGCGATGATATGAGCTAAATAAGTTATGAACAAACTTACTTGAAATTTATATTTAATTTGCACTTGTTGTTTTATTGCTACCTCAACAGCAAGCTAGACACTTAAGCTTCCTTCTTGATTAGTTGGTTAGAAATATGCTGATTACTTCTTTTTTGTTTAACAGGTGGACGTTTACTTTGGTCACCATTTACTTTGGGGTAACCCTTATCATCTCTTACTCATCTGATATTATAATAAAATTGCATTTTCTTTTGGTTTTAGGGTGGAACTTGTTCTAGTTGGGTTATAATACATTTTGTAGGTTAAAGGTTTATATGCACCTTAGGAGAAAAATTTGAATCTGTCAGTTAACTTTTCTTTTCTCTTGTTTTCATTTCATTCCTTCTCCAAGTGACTTCTGCTCTCAATTTGACTTTCAGTATGGATCTTGTGTCTCCATATATGGATGTTTCTATAAACACAAAACAATTGATGGCAACACAGTCAATCAGGAACAGTTGGATACTGAACAAGGCACTTATGTGGCTCCTACACTCGATGGTACTCCAGAATTACCTAACCTGTATAAGAATTCCAATACCAATCGGGAGCCTCACGCTCGGCATATTGCTCGTGTATGGGGTTATATTTTTCAAATAATTTTTCAGGTAATCTTTTTTTTTTTTTCTGGATTTTATTGGAGTATATATTTTGTGCCTTACATGATTTTAACTAATGTAGTGATGTATTTTAACAATTGCAAATTGACATTTAATCAGATTTTTTGTTAATTAGGACATGAAATGCAACTGAGAATTTTCAAAGGAATTAGTTTTGTGAAAAAGAAAGTATGATTGGAGATGGCAGCCTTAAACCAGACATAAGATATGTGAATTTGAAAAGTTATCAGGCTTATTAGGAAAATTTTATCTGTTTGAGATGGAGAAAGCATGGGTTGCCGAACAACATTTTTGAACTGGATTTTCCAAAGACCCAAATAGAATTTTTCCAAAATTAATCATGACACTGTCAAACATTTGATCATAGTCTATAGAGTCTTTTGAGAAACTTATTTTATTGGCATTTTATGTAGTCACCATCCTCTATCTGCATGTACCGTCTCTACCAAACATTTTTAGGGTGTTTCACCAACTAAAACTTATTATGGGACAGAATTGTTTGTATACACCCTCTTTGTGTTGTTTTGCTAAATTTGTTTTACAGATTGAGCATCCTTAGAGAATTGTTTTTCCTGTCCTCTTAGTTGCTCTTTCCCCCTTTTCTTTCGTAGTAAGCTATCCTTACCCAGATAGCTAATTAATCAATTAAATTCTAGTTTGAAAGTCCCAGTTACCTATTTGATTCTTAGAGAACAGTGTTAAAAGATGTATTAAAATATAAATTTGCAGATAAAGGCTTCCACAACGATCATAAGTTTGTAAAAGCCCGTGATGCAATCTCTCTGTCAAACTTGTGTTTTTTATAATGTCCTCGTGTTCACCTCGCTCTTTTTCTGCTACTTGATTAAACACTATTGCATGCTGTAAAAAAAGTTAAACACTTGCATGTTTATTATCATTGTCTTATTAACTGGTTGAACTCAGGAGGCAATCTACTGATTTATTTTCATTTTCTTTTTAAAATATATAGACTTGTGGAGGCGCTGTGGTGCTCACCGACATTGTATTCTGGCTAGTCCTTTATCCATCTATGACAAAAAAAGATTTCCGTCTGGAATTTGTGAGTATTATTGATCTTGTCCCTGGTCTGCCATTTATCTTTTGGTGAAGAAAATTATACTTAATGTACTAATAAAGGTTTTGGAGAATGTTTGGCCTTTCCTTTCTAGTTTCATTTTTGAATGTGTAAATTGTTCACTTTTGGTTCTAATAGAACAGGCTGGTCCTCTGCTACTCAGAACATATTTTCATAATGAATCCTAATGCTTGCACTTCTCAATTTGCAGATGGATGTTTGCCTACACTCTCTAAACGCTGTATTCCTCCTCGGTGAAGCATTATTGAATTGCATGGTGATTTTTTATTGTGTTTTATCTGTTAGCTAATGTCATTTCTCATTACATACGTACTTCAAATTTACGTCTACTTCTTAACACATGCAGAGATTTCCAGTGTTTCGATTTGCATATTTTGTTCTGTGGACGGCTATGTTTGTGCTTTTTCAGTGGATCATCCATGCCTGTGTTTCCTTATGGTAAAAACAAGTATCCCATTTTCTGATTTTTGCTTTTCACTTGGCCCAATTCTGTTCATAATTTTCTATCCGTTGTTCCAGGTGGCCTTATCCTTTCCTTGATTTGTCATCCCCATATGCAGCCTTATGGTATGTTCTCAATTTCAGTGCATCATCACAACTCAAACAGAATCTGTAAAATTAAAATTTAACTTCAACACTATTTGACATAAGATTTCCCCTTCAAATATGACAATCTTAAACTGCAAGCAAGGAGCAATTTATCATGTATCAACATTGCATGTTTATCTTACATGTTACCAAATGCAGCACTAGGAAATGAAATTAATTTAGGCATTCAGATGATGATATGATATTTATCTGGCTCTCTTGTGGTGCTTTTAGGTACACAGGTGTGGGTGTAATGCACATTCCATGCTTTGCAGTCTTTGCTTTGATAGTGAAGTTGAAACACTTGTGGTTGTCAAAATTGTTTCCTGGTTCCTGCCAGTTTGTACGGTGATTTTTTTATTTTTTTTATCATTATTTGTTAGTATTTGTACGATGATACATTCATGAACAGTCATCGGAGTAGAGCTGCCTTAAACATGGCTAAAGCATATTTTAACTTAGAAGATTAGATTAAAACACCACCTTCCTCCAAAAGTGTTAGGATTTGTGCGGCATGTGGTTGTTATTTGCTACTTCAGATTGAAGAAGACATGGAACTTCTCTGCTCTGCTCTAACCATGTTTGTGATATCTTCCATCCGAGATAAACATTTCACAGTATACTCCTACATTGATCAAATCAATCCCAGTAAAATGTTACAAAAAGTGTTCTTTTAGTATTCAGTATGGATATGAATTGCTTCTGCGCTGTTATGCCAATATGATTCTTCAGAGAAAGTACACGAGTTAAATTTTCAATGGATTTTGTTAATTAATTAATAAGAAATTGTAATAAAGATGGTTTGTTTTTAAAGTAGTTGTTATAAAAAATAATAAATTTATATGATATTTTGTGATTAGATGACAGAGTAAAATTACAAGTATTTTCTAATTACGTTTTCCTTGAACATCAACTATACTTGCACTTTCGATTATCACCCTAATTTTTTGGAATAACAGAGTGAACATATTTCCTTTGTTTCGTTATTTTTGAAAGTGCTTTGTATTAAGTCCACGTATTAAAGTAAATCTGGGTAATTTACTTAGGAAAAAGCTTCAAATTGTAGTAATAAGCAAGTCTAATATAAACTCTGTTTAATCTAATAAATCTGCAAACTATGCTGTTTCCTTAGTTTTTAAATTGAAAATTGATTGTTTTGTTTTGTCTGCTGGTTATGTTCTCCCAAGAAAATGAGTCAGCATAATTTGCAGTAACTCGACAACTAAATAGCAAATCCTGAATAGAAGACGGGTTGTTTGTCGTATTGTAATCAGAAAAAAGAAAGAGAAAACAACAAATGTGAGTGCCAATATATTAGTATCCCATAGCAAACCGATGATTGAATATAAATAATGATTCTCGCACAACAATTAAAATTACTTACTCTCTTCATTTGGGATTTCGGGGCCCTACCACATCCTTATGCACGTGTTTTCATCAACAGAAATTAATCACTTAATCATTCAACTACTTACCCATAATTAAATGAGCAGCAGTTAGATGATTGCATCATTGGGATAATGAAATGTCTGGAGTTGCACTTTTCCCGTATGACGACCTAGTAACTTTTCTTGGTTATGTCACCCAACGTAAAGTAAAAGTCACCAAAGGAGAAAAATAGCCAAAAGGATATGAAATAAAGTTGAGGACATGGGGTCCCAAAGCCTCTGAAGCAGAGGCAGAGAACAGTAAAAAGTAAATGAGTAAATGAGGTAAATACAAGTACCGATACAATTAAACGAAAAATTGTAATCCGATCAATGTACCAGAACTAACAATGAAATAAATCCTCATTGATTCCTACTCTAACCAAACACCCAAACCCCACCCCAAAATCCCTTTTCTTTTAAGCCTCTACTCGTCCAGACAGCACTTCGAATGAGTACAACCAAGATAAACAACACTACTCCATTCACTAACTCAACAAAAATCCGTGAGCTTTAAACACAATATCTAGCTTATTGCTTTACATGTTCTCTGATAAACTCCTCCAGCTGAGATATTTCCCCAGTTAAACCAGAAGCATCTGCAGCTGTTACTTTGTTAGAGCACTGGGTAAAAGAAAATGGCTCACCCGGTACCCCCAGGGTGAACTCATTTGCAACGTCAGCATCTGATATCGCACTTCTTGATGCCCGCAATTTGTCTCTGGAAAATAATGATATGAAGAGTCAACAATAGAATTGACAGCGAAATCATGGAAACAATCAGGTTATCATATATTAAAAACAAATAACAATGCACATTTTCAAAATCCAAACAAACCGATCAGTATGTGAATGAAACTTCAAATATTAGAGTAATTAAAAGGAAATACAAGATACTTCTTCAATATGAACCAATCAATAACAATAACAGCATTGACATATGAATGTGTATATGTTCCATCCAACACAGAGAGAGCGCATAAATATTATCAACTGGACAATAAAACGAAATCATGGAGTAGTTTCTGATTGATAAAGTGAACTGAAATAAAAATATATGGAACTTGAAGGCATACATTTCCTTCTCCATCTGTCTTCGGATAAACTCTTTTGTATGAGCAGTGACTTTGTCTGTTTTGTTGCAGAGAATAAGCACTGGAATCTTCTTCCTCACAACACTTCCTTTAGTCAATAGATCATACAGATACCTATAAATAAAAAGACAATGTTAGTATCCTTGTATCTGACTTGCTGACATCTTCCTTAGGAGTGGTAGAAAATGATAAGTTATTTTATATCATAATGCTAAAATATGTTGAGTACGTCGATGCTAGATAAAACTTGCTTCTTGCTAATATTGACAAAATATGCTAGATAAAATAAAGATGATAATCTAGCAACTAAATGGGGGAAGGAATTACTCTGAAGCAGCTCGACAGTTCGGTAAAAAGTCCAAAGCGTCAACCACAAAAACTATCCCAGCTGCTTGAGGCAAGTACTCATCCAGTTTGGGTCGGAGCCGAGAATGGCCGGGAACATCAACAATATGAACAGGTTTTATCTTGCCCTTCTGTCAAAATAAAAAGGAAAATATGACACTATTTGTTCTATTCTATTGTCCGATTCCACAATCAACAGACAAACATAAGATATGACAAATAAAATTTAAGCTACAACTGCATCTCGAACAAGTTTCTTTGAACAACAAATGGTAAATATCGATGAGAAGCAAAATCTATTGTATATTCAAAAACCGGCTTAACTTTGTAATTTTAAGCAAGTATTCAAATATTGTAGGAAGCTAAAATGTTACCCTTGTTTTCTCATTGTGAAGAATAAAAGTATCTTCATTAGGCTCCATTGATGTAACGGTACCCTCATGAGTAGAGCCATCCCTAAGCTGCAGTAGGCATGAAATGTGAGTCAAGAACATGATGTTAATTTGGAAAATGTCAATACAAAGAAAAGTAATGCCTGATATCACTTTCCAAGGAGTCTGATTATATCCCAAATCTACTGCTAATGTTACAAAAACAATTTGATTTTGGACAATTCTTGCATGAATACAACAATTATAGGCACAAAAAAAAAAAGAAACTCAAGATGCATCGAAATAACAATAAGAAAACACAAAATGTGGTTCAAATCTGTGCTGAAAACTTTTAAATGTTATCATGAACTTTTTTATTTTGACCCTAGACAATGTCCTCATACAAGCTCCATTGGTCATAATTAATTACAACTGTTTCCTTTAATGCATTTTCATATTCATTGTTATAATTCACAACAAACAATCAAGGCACCAGGCTATATACATTTCAAAAACTTGCGAACAATGACATAACCTGACTCTGAGTCCTTCCTAAAGGGTAAAACCTAAGAAAACAAAATTATATCAGTTTTCAGATAAACAGAAAGAAACCAAACCACACGGATTAATCCCTTAAGGTACTGAGATACATCTAAGGATCTGACCTCTTTCAATTGTCCCAACAAATATTTTTCATACACACAAACTTGAAAGATCCTAACCACATACTTAAATGACAAGGCTATCTACCAACCATCTCACACCATGTTGGTATCATTACTAAAATTTCAAACTGTGATGAAGGCACTGGACTACATTTGAAAAACATGTCACAATGACCTAATATAGCCCTTAGTTCCTCTTCACCACGAGCAAAAGCGAATTTTATTTTCTAATTTTCAGAATAACCAAACCAACCCTAGCCACAAACTAAACTAGACTAATTCGAGGATTAAAATCAGAAGCAATGAACTCAATAATTGTGATTTGTAGCAAATACCTGATAGAAAAGAACAGTTTTTCCACTCCCACTGAGCCCTGTCAACACAACGGTGTTTGACTTGGACCGCTTGAACAAACGTACTACAAACAGAAATCAATAATGAACAACGTGAAACCAATAAACGATTAGAAGAGTAAGAATTAAAAAACAACGTATTTACCAGAGAGAAGAAGCAGCGTTGTGAAAATCGCGATGGCAGCAGCAACGTAGAGCTGATTTGGGGGAACCTCGCGAAGACGATCCATGGCCAGATGCGACAAGTGAGAAAGTTGTTCCTTCCACTGCTCCAACTCTTCCATTGGGAACTCGAGTTTTTGGCGTTCGTTTCAGTGTTGCGCTAGATATTCTCCACAAAGATAAATAAGCTCAATAAAACTCCCGATTCTCAGATAAGAAGATGCAGAGACAAGTTTTACCGCCGTAGACGGCGGTTTTCGACAGCGCTCTGAATTTTCCGATTTGCAGATCTGGCGTGTCGAGTGTCGAGCAGGAATTCTTATGAGTATGATTCCAAAGGACAGCGCGTACGTTTCAATTTACAGTAATTTTGTGTTGTATAAAGGATTTTCCTATTTTATTTCATTATTGATAATACATTAAATTATAACTAATAAAAATGAAAATATCTTCTATACATGTATTTATACTTATCTATAAAAAAATAAATTATTGTTTTATTTATTTTATTTATTTTATTTTATCCTTTTATTGGTCGTTTAATAAATTTATTTTATGACCCATTTATTTTACTGTATTGACAAATTTCTAAAACTTATTTTTTTAATCATTTAATACTATTTATATCTATTTTATTACAACATATTTATGAAAAAAATCATTCCTTTATTTTATTTTTATCCTTTCATTTTATTCTAATTAATTAGTCATTTATTAAATTATTAAAAAATATTTATTTTTTTTATTTTTAAACTAATTAGTCTAAATACTTTTAATTTTTAATTTTATTATTTTATAACTTCTAATTAATTGATTATTTAATAAATTAATAAAGAATATTGATTATAAATTTATTTCTAATATTACAGGTTTTTATATTCCAAAATAATAATCTACTCATATAAATAACATAAATCTGTTATTTGTTTTGATTATTTATTTATTTATATATAATCTCATTCATAACTTACTTTTAGTGGTATTTAAAGCTGAACTATTATTTTGTCGATCCATATAATTCATCATTAAAAAAAATATAGAATATCTTATGCCAAATTCTTTTAAATAGTGAATTAAAAATATGCACTTTAATCCAATTGCATTCTTAAAATTTATTTTAAATAAGTTGATTTCAAAAATAACAAATAGATAAATAATTCTTTTAACATGTATTTTTATACACATTTTAACTGTTATTAAAAAAAATTAACATATTTATTAGGTTAAAAAAAATATAGAATATCTTATGCCAAATTCTTTTAAATAATGAATTAAAAATATACACTTTAATCAATTGCATTCTTAAAATTTATTTTTTAAATAAGTTGATTTTAAAAATGAATAAATAGATAAATAATTCTTTTAACATGTATCTTTATACATATTTTAACTGTTATGAAAAAAAATAACATATTTTCAACATATTTATTAGGGTTAAATATGTTTTTTGTTCCTTAACTTTCAGTGAATTTTGGAACTAATCCATTTTGAAATTTTGAACCAATTTAGTCCTTTATCTTTCGAAATATGTGGATTTAGTCCTTTTAATCAAATTTTATTAGGTTGATTTGATGTTTCGTACACATTTAATAATAGTATTTGACTTAACATTAAAGTAAAAATGTGTCAAACCGTATAAACAACTTAAATATAATCCTGAAATGCGTATGAAACATCAAATAAACTTAACAAATTTTGATTAAAAGGACTAAATCCACGTATTTTGAAAGATGAAGGACTAAATTAGTTCAAAGTTTTGAAATGGACTAATTACAAAATTCACTAAAAGTTAAGGGATCAAAAACACATTTAACCCTATTTATTAAGTTAAAGAATGACTTATAATCAAAGTATTAGTTTTTTTATATAATATTTTTTCTTTTATTATTAACTATTTAATTATTTAATGAAATAAAACTTAGAAAAATATATTTTACTTTTATTTCTTAAAATACTATAAAAAATCATATTTCTTAATATTATAAAAAAATTACATTCTTTTATTATATCTTTTATTATTTTCAATTTCAAAATATAACGACTTATAATTTCGGTAAACTGGAACAAAAGATAAAAACTAACAAAATAATTATCTTCAAATATGCCAATTAATGTATTTGGGTTGTCATTAAATAGTCTAAAAACATATATTAAACATACATTAATTAGATGAGTATAGAAACATATATTAGATGAGTATAGAAAAAGGAAAATGATATATTGACAACAATTTTTTAACAACTTCTTTTATTATCTGAAGTGACAGTGTTTTTTTTATTTTTATTTTTGCACAATTCCACGTTGGATGCTTGAGTGCGAGAGAGAAATGGAGGTTGATGGAGTGACAAAAGTGGGTGAGGAGTAAGGAGAGAGAGGAGTGGAAGTCATGAGAGAAGTGGAGAGCAGTTTGTTCTTTTTCCATCCCCAAGTTTGTTCTTCCTCCTTTCCACAAGTTTTTTCTTCCCCCATCTCCGAAGTGTCTTCTTCGTCCATCCTCCTAAGTTTCTTCTTTCTCCATTCCCCAAGTTTGTTGTTCCTCCGTTTTCGGTGTTATTTTCCGACGGGGTTCGTCATTTCTTCGTTGGTGGAGAAAAAAAGTATTGTGTTTACCCACAACAACAAATTCGTGGTTTAGGGTTTAAGTTTGTGGAAATGAAGCATTTTTGTTTCCTTTTTTGGAGAATATTTGATAAAGTGTGGATTTTTTTTGTAACATTGTTGTTCAAGAGCCGAAGCGGAAGGACAATTGTAGAAAATAATCACTCTGAAGCGGAATCTGCAGGATTGCTGTTTCCAGTTTATGTGTGAAGCAGTGGGTTCGTAAATGCGAACCTGCATTTTTCTGCATTACTTTGTTATTCCCCGTCGGGGTGTGCGTAATAGCCATTAGATTTTGAGAATTTAACATGTTTGCATCATGGTTGAAGTGAGTTGGAATAAGGTGTACCCATTTAAATAAATGGTTCTGTCACTCGTTATCTCACATGTAAGTGCAAAATAATGATTTAAGTTTTGCTAACCTATGCTAAATCATTTGAACAAAACCTTTTCCTTGGTTGACTTTCTTTATAAGTATCCATTTCAACAGTCCTTTTGGTGACATCAATAATTTATAAAGTTTGTTAATTAAGTGATGTTAGAGAAAGATATAACGAGAAATTTTGCAGATTGTGCCATATGTCTTGCATACGAAAGAATTGCAGTTTATGTGCAAAGCGGTGTTATCCTAAGCGTGAACTTGCACTTTTGTGCATTACATTGTTTTCCCTCACCCTCATGAAAATAGTAGCTTAAGTTTTCAAAAATTAACATGTTTGCTTCGTGGATGAGGTGGGTTGGTATAAGGTGAACCCATTTTAATAGATGGTTGTGTCACTCCTCATCCTGGATTTAAGTGCAAACCAAGGTGTGCAGTTCTGCTAACCTACATTAAATGATTTGAACAAAATATTTCCCATTCTTCACTTTGCTTATAAGTATCCCGTTGGTGGCGTGAGTAATTTATACACTTCATTAATAAAGTTAAATCACACCAAGTACTAAGAAATTATATTTATAAATTTTGCAGATTGTGTCATACGTATTGCATAATAAAAACTTTCAGTTTAAGTGCAAAGTAGTGTTATCGTAAGTGCGAACCTGCACTTTTCTGCATTACATTGTTTTCCCTCACCCTCATGAAAGTAGTAGCCCTTAAGTTTTGAGAATTTAACATGTTTGCTTCGTGGATGAGGTGAGTTGGTATAAGGTGAACCCATTTCAATAGATGGTTGTATCACTCATCATCTTGAATTTAAGTGCAAACCAAGGTGTGCAATTCTGCTAACCTATGTTAAATGATTTGAACAAAATCTTTCTCATTCTTCACTTGGCTTATAAGTATCATATTGGTGGCGTGAATAATTTATACACTTCATTAATAAAGTTAACTCACACCAAGTACTAAGTAATTATATTTATAAATTTTTCATATTGTGTCATATGTATTGCATATGAAAAATGCAGATTCCACATAAACAAAGTAATGCAGAAAAATGCAGGTTCGCATTTACAAACCCACTGCTTCACACATAATCTGGAAACACCAATCCTGCAGATTTCGCTTTAGAGTGATTATTTTCTACAACTGACCTTTCGCTTCCGCTCTTGAACAACACTATTACAAAAAAAATCCACACTTTATCAAATATTCTCCAAAAAGGTAAAAAAAAATGCCTCATTTGCACAAATCTAAACCCTAAATCATGAATTTGTTGCAGTGGGTAAACCTAATACTTTTTCTGCTTCACCAACTGGGAAATGGTGAACCTTGTCGACAAATAACTTCGAAAACAGAGGAACAACAAACTTGGGGATGGAGGAAGAAGAAACTTAGGGGGGTGGACGGAGAAGACACTTCGGAGATGAAGAAAGAAAAAACTTGGAGGAAGGAGGAAGAACAAACCTGGGGATGGAAAAAGAACAAATTGTTCTCCACTTCTCTCACGACTTCCACTCCTTTCTCTCTCCTTGCTCCTCACCCACTTTTGTCACTCCATCAACCTCCTTTTCTCTCTCGCACTCAAGCATCAAACGTGAAATTGTGCAAAAATAAAAATAAAAATTTAAAAAACACTATCACGTCAGGTAGTGAGAGAAGTTGTTAAAAAACTATTGTCAATATATCATTTTCCATAGAAAAAGTATATATATGAGTTTAAAAATACACATTGCCTAATTCTGCTTATATATTAATTAGATGGGTATAGAAAAAATTAGACAAGTATAGTAATATACATTAGACAAGTATAGCAATATACATTAGACAAGTCTATCCATATACCAATTAGACGAGTATATAAAAAAAATTAAACGAGTCATTTTGTTCATTAATTAAACGAATATAAAAAAGTTATTAAACTGCTATTGCAATACACATTAGATCAATTTGTCCATACACTATTAAATTAGTATAACAAAAAACAATAGACAAATCTAATAATATACATTATACAAATGTGTCCATGTACTAATTAAATAAGTATAGCAAAAACATTAAACAAGTTATTCCTTTAATTAATTAAACAGATATAAAAAAAAATAGCAAACATGTCTATCGATGTATTGATTAAACAAGTTTAACAATAAGCATTAAACTAAGTAGACAAGTATAACAAAAACCATTAAATGAGACATTTCATACATTGATTATACAAGTCTAGGAATACTCATTTGAGGAGGCTGTTTAAACTTTGATAGACAAGTCTGATGAAGGATTGACCCCAACCAAGGATGAAGGCACATGCTTAAGAAGACTAAGCATGTTTAGAAAGGAAGTTCACTAATCCTTCATCCCTTTCATTTGTGTTTGTTATTTTTTGATTCCCTA
>Ga0099822_1004460_pt1 | contig 18237 bp, 5 predicted proteins | sample CowpeawhiteBW_FD_76839 | JGI IMG/M metagenome (GOLD analysis project Ga0099822, IMG submission 76839) | Root nodule microbial communities of legume samples collected from California USA - Cow pea white BW | ecosystem: Host-associated > Plants > Roots > Nodule | place: USA: California | collected...
ACACACACACACACACACACACACACACACACACACACACACACACACACACACACACACACACACACACACACATATATATATACCATAATAATAACATTATTATTTGTGATTTAGTATATTCGTCACATAAATAATACATAATTACTTTAAAATCATGTTAATATAAATTAATAAAATTATTTGAAATGTTAAAGGTTTATATTAAAATGTTGATCTAAGTTATTATATAATAAATTAAACTTTTGATGGTTATTACTAATTTAAATTATACTTTAAGTTTTTTAATATCAATAATTAATATTAGTAATTTAAATACATGTGAATAAAAGTTTAAATTAAATTAGATTATTATTTTACAACTATATTTATTAATAACACATTTAATGATCTATATAAATTATCAATATAAAAAATTTTCTAATTCATATTCTTATTAATAATTTTAAATTTTATAGAAAAATAAATATTAAAAATATATTAAAGAACTAAAAAAATAAAGATTATTATGGTCACACATAGGAATGTCAACAATGGGATAGGTAGGGTACAAGTAGTAGCTCCTTCGTACCATACCCGCTTGATAAATATCCGTCATGCACCCATATCCATATCCGTCGGGTATCCGTTATGCGGGTACCCACATAATTTTCTAATATTCATGGGTACCCGCAAGTATTTAAAAAAAATAAAAATAAATATTTAACAACATATTTTAATCGTAAATTCAAATAAAATACAATATATAACATTCATAAATTTTAAATAAAGTTCAAATAACCCCATTTAAATAATGTTGAATGATAGTTTTAAAAAAATGATTTTTTTAGAACTAATTGATAAAAAAATAATACATTCAAAATTAATATATTAATATTTTAATCATGTTTTTTACATTTTTTTAATTTAAATTAGAATATAATAAATATAAATATCTACATATAAAAATACTATAATATCTATATCCACTCTATTAATACGTGAGTATCAAAAATAACTGTAATCATAAATATATCCGTATCCGTTATCGGCATGCACCAATCTAAATACATCCTAGTCATACTTTCTAATCTTACAAAGAATGATTCTAAATGTACTCTAACATCAATCAAATCGTAAAAGACGTGTTAGAACAAAATTTAGTGTCTTTATTATGGTTTTAATTATTTTATCCATAAAATTTTACTTTTTCTGCTTTTATGTTGTATTTTTAATATTCTTCTTAATGATTATTGACTCTAAATAATACTATTTGACTAAATGACACGAATAGTATGTACAACTATTAAGCTTCACGAAAATAAATATATCATTTAAGTTAATTGATAAAAAAATCCAACAACTTCTTTTATCCACAAACTTAAAAAAAAAAAAAAGTCTTTTATATTTTTTCCCAGTTTTCGGCCACTTTTTAAATCCAAACACCACGATTATGCACCGAATATGATAGAGTTGAATTCATTGATACAAAGATTAGAAAATGTAACGTTACAGTTAAATAGATAAAATTAATTTAAATAAAATGTGACATATATAAAAATATTCAGAATACGGAAATTTGAAATATGACGTACACAGTATCCCAACATATTCATAACAAAAGGAAGAGGCTCCACATGGCCTAAACGAAGTACAGAGTCTCGTCAAGAACGAGAGAAATTACTACTACTAAACTCCAAAAGTTGTGGCCCCCAAAGTGAGCCCGATAGTCGTCCAAGATTCATCAAACTGCAACATCTCTATTATTATTACCACTGCCAAAGGTTCTGACATCTGCTCACATCAATAAGGTTGATGATCATCGCAAAGAGAAAACCACACATAATCATACAAATAAGCAAAGGGTAAGCTAGTGAAAAAGTCCTCATATCATACACTCAACATACAATTACATATTCAAGCATAAATATTGGGAAACCACACATGATATACCAAACCATTTAAAATTTCCAATACTAGACTATCCGAATACGCTTAATGAGGTACCACCACGAGACAGTGAAATTATGTCCTAGCAGTGAGGCGTCAACACGAGGCCTTCGCAGAATTACATCCTTACAAGAGGCACCACCACATGGCCTTCGTGGAATTATGTCCCGGCCTTGAGGCACCACCACATTACCCTCGTGGAATTACGTCCTAATCTTGAGGCACCATTGTGAACTCTCACCTCGAGGTTCATGGAATTAGGTCCAATAGCTAAGGCACCACCATGAACTCCCCCTAAAAAGGCCCACAGAATTATGTCCATATGATGAGGCACCACCACAAGCCCCGCTACAAGGGTCATGGGATTACGTCCTACGCAAACCTTACTCATACATTATCAACCAATCATGAAGTTCCTATGCATACCATTAACATGTCATTTAGTATACATGACCAACCATCAATCATATCTCATGCCAAGCTCATTACCAATTCATTAGTTCCCACCCATAACATACATAGTACATGTATATCCACCCCCTTTATATAATAAATCAATGAACCAGCCAATCAAACAACCAACAACATTCATGAAACGAAGCTAGGTCTCGCTTAAGCTGGGAGTCCTCGCAAGCGAGAGGAGTGCTCTCGCCCAAGCTGCAGAATCTCGCTTAGGCGAGACTGCAACAGTGGCCCTGGAGAATTTCGCGAGCTCTCGCTTAGGCAAGGTTGTGTCGCCTGAGCGAGACAGTTCGTCACTAAAAAACATAGCCTCCTGCCTGGGCGAGCGCTCGAGCAGAAAACTGGGCGAGTTCCTGCTATTCTCACCTAGGCAAGACGAGCTCGCTTGGGTGAGAATATCAGTTCTCTCCCACTATTCCACGCGCGTTCAACCAGGAACTCATTCACCACAACACCCAACGCATTTTCACAGTATCATAAGCAATACACTATCACCAGAAACATGTAACAAAACCAAAAGCATGCAAAGAGCGAATTAAAACATGAATCCTAGCTTCCCTTACCCGGAACTAGCTAGAAAGAGGGTTCAACTCCAATAGCGGGATGCAACAGTTCCAGGGACTGATGGGCAAGCTGGAACAGAAAAACGGAACGAGTGTTAACACAAACTCACAACGAAAACCTAGCTAGAAAAGTGAACAACGAACGGAAACAAAGGGGTGTATGAGTCGTAGAGTACTTACACGAATCAAGAAGATGAACTGAGCTCACTTGATTGAGATTGGGTAAATCCTAGCAGAGCTCTGGAGAGGGGTTAGGGACTTGACGACTGCGTTTTCTCCAAATGAAGAAAATGGATTAGACTAGGACAGACTTAGGGTCTGGTTCCTTTCTTGGGCCAGCCCTAGGCCCAACCAACTTTGGAATAATCCTTAAGGATTTAGGCATTGGACCAACTTTGAAACAACCCTTAAATATTTAGGCACAAAAATAATTGGACCTTACAGACAAAAACAATTAAAGTAGAAAAAGAATCTTAGCAAATTTAAGAAAAGATATAGGTATCTCAATTAACTTGTCATAAATATATTTTGTATTTTAATCTTGTGATATTCCCGATTAGATTATAGATTTTGACCATTTTAATAAACTAGTTTGTTATAAATTATACCAGTGGAAACGCGCACAAGTGTTTCTCTTTATTTTTAATTTTAAAAATAAATATCAACAACTTTTTAAATTTTATTGTATATTTTTTTATTTATTTTGTAGATAATTATTTTATTAAAAATATTTATTTTAGTTTTAAAACAATTAATTTAAAAGATAAATTAAATGAATAAAACAGTTTAATCAATAAAAACAGTTACTTAAAAATAAAAATATAAAACAATTGTTTTAATTAAAAAATATATTATTTATTAAAGGATAAAATTAAAAATAGAAATATGGACACTAAAATAAAATATTCTTTTCTATACATACATAGATATATAGATAATTTAAAAAAGAAAAACTTATTTTAATTTAAAAATAATTAATTTAAAAGATAAATTAAATGAATAAAAGAGTTAAATCTATTAAAAATAATAAAATAATTATTTTATTTTTAAAAAACAGTTATTTAGAAAAGGATAAATTAGAAATAAAAATATGAACACCATAATGAAATATCTCTTTTTATATATCACATAAATAAACATTAAGTATGTATTTTTAAAATATGTATGATATTATTTTAATAAATGTATAATGATATTATAATTTTATTAAATTAATATAAATGATAAATTTATATTTATCGAGAATAAAGTGGGAGAAATGAAGAAAAGAAAAAAAAATAATAGTAGATGAATAGAAAAAAAAAGTAAAAAACAAAACATAATTATTAGGACAATTTTGTAAAAAACATGTAAAAATATCTGTTATTTTTAGAGAAATGATAAATAATTTATTATAGAAACTAAAATAGGAATAATAATTATGAAGAAAAGAAAATTTATTTTTATATATAGTTATAGAATATGAATATATATATATATATATATATAATTCTATTAAAATATAAGTAATTAATATTATTAATATAAATTTAGATTAATAATGATATATTTATTTTATATAATAAATATGTTTATGATAAATTATTATATTTAGTATTAGTAATAATAATAAATCACATTTAATAATAACAATAAATTTATAATGTTATACTATATTTACCCATATATTTATAATACTATTTATAAATTAATAATAAATTACATTTACTAATAACAATGAATTTATAATGTTATACTATATTTATCCATATATTTCTAATACTATTTATAAATTTAATATATATTGAATATTTTTTAAATATTAATTTTCTAATTAATACTAGATTTATAAATTTATTATCAATAATAAATTTAAATTAATAATAACAGCCAATCACATTTTCTTTTCAATTAACAATAATTAAATCATTATTTTTAACATATCATAATAATAAAAGTGTTAAATTTGATATTGTTAATCCGCATCGAAAATAATTTATATTCAAACCTATCATTGTTTATTTTTTATTATATTATGCTACAATTATGTTGAAATAATTATTCATAATTATTATTGCTCAGAAATATATATGCTGTCAAATCTTTAGTAATACTAAAAGTAGAAATTAAATATTAACCTTTAGTATTTTAAATATTTTATTTAATTTAAAATTAACATGAGTATAAGATACTTGTAAATTATTAATATATATATATATATATATATATATATATAATATTATTTATGAACTGAAAATATTTTCTAATATTTTAAGACTTTATACATGATTTTCTATTACAAAAAATATATTAGATATAACTTTTAATATTATATTAATTTATTACATATAAGGAAACGGGCTTAAGAGGATAAGACCAGTGGGACACGGTTTCGAAATCAAAATTGACTCATCAAACAAAACATCAGATAAGCATGAACCTCAAAAATACAACAAAATTTCTACAAATAAATAATAAATAAATAGGTTCATTTATGTAAAGAAAGAGAATGTGTCATTGGGTTATTTATTTATTTTTTAATTTGCATTTCAAAAAAAAAAAAAATTCCAACCGAGTCTCGTGCTGCAAATGTGGAAGATTTTGTTTTAAAAACATAATTGCACCAGAAAATTGAAGATTTTTATAATACTGAATTCATAAAATATATATAATAAAATTTTTTTTTCTGATATTTTGTAGAAATGATCCAGCTAATAGTGTATTATAAAAAGAGAGACTTAACTATTAATTTTGTAACAGAAAAAAAAAAAAGGTTAAGAGACAAGTATGGAATAATGATGAAGTGAAATTTTTAATTTTTTTGTTGAAAAGGAGAGAGAGAGAGAAAAGAGGGAGACACGTGGCCCTAGTTTCCATGTAGGCTGAGAGAACTGTTATATATGCGTCTTCTTCTGCCACCCACCATTGCTAACCTTAACCTTAACCTGCACCAACACACTCTCTTCTTCTTCTTCGCTACTTTCTTCATTCATTCTGCAACTTCTCTCAAAAACAAACACACCGTTGCATGATCCTCTCACAATGGCTTCCGCCTGCGTCAACAACATTGCAATCTCGCCGGAAACAACCTTCCTCGACCTTCCTCCCTGGCTCTCACCACGCGGATCCGAACCCGAACCGGACTTCGAGTTCCCCCTCGATCCCCCCGCCACCATGCTCCCCGCCGACCAGCTCTTCTCCGACGGCAAACTAGTCCCTCTTCACCTCAAAACCCCCACTATCACAACCACCACCACCACCTTTCAAACCCTAACCCTAACCAACGCCGCAACAACAACAATCTCCCCACAAACTCCCAAATCCCCTTCTTCCACAGCCACCACTACGCCTACCGACCCCTATGTCTTCTCCCCCAAAGCCCCACGCTGTTCTTCCCGCTGGAAAGACCTCCTCGGGCTCAAAAAACTCTACCACACTACCACCCCTACCAAACCCTCCCCCTCCACCACTTCCAAATCCCTAAAAAACCTCCTTCACCGCAAAACGGCGTCGTCTTCTACCACCTCCGAAAACGCGCCACTTCTTACCAACTCCTGTGACGCCGAATCCCTCTCAATCTCCTCTCGTCTATCTCTCTCATCCTCCTCGTCCAGCCACGACCACGACGACCTCCCTCGCCTCTCGCTTGACTCTGAAAAATCAAACCCTAACCCCAATATGACCTCAAACGTAAACCCTAACCTCAGTCAGATCTCGATCCACCGAAATCCTAACCCTAGAATCCGATTAGTCAAACCTCGCGCCGGGTCCTTTGACTCCAACAAAACCGTTTTGGATCAGCCTTCCCGCCCTGGGAGGAGTCCGATCCGGAGAGAACCGGAAACGGTTGGGTGTAGGGGGGTTTCCGTGGACAGCCCTAGAATGAACTCTTCGGGGAAAATCGTGTTCCAGAGCTTGGAACGAAGCTCGAGTTCTCCCAGCACGTTCAACGGTGGGCCCCGCTTCAAGCACCGTGGCATGGAACGTTCTTATTCAGCTAACGTCAGAGTCACGCCCGTTCTCAACGTCCCCGTTTGCTCCCTCCGCGGCGCGTCTAAATCCGGTTCTGTTTTCGGGTTCGGGCAACTGTTTTCTTCTCCGCAGAAGAAAGAAACGACGGGGAGTAACAGGGGGCATCACCAAAGTGGTAGGAGTAATCGGAATTGACGTAAATACCCTTCTTTAGAGCAAGATAAAGGGTAACATATTATTGACTAGGCTTTTTTTTGTTTTTTTTTCACCTTTTTGCCACTTGATCAATCCATCTCTCTGTTCTGTTTTTATCTAATCCCGGAATGGAAATATTGCAGGAAGAAGCACGGTGTTGATTTGGGGGTTTGGTTGGTTCATTTAATTTGATTTTGTTAAAGTTTTAGGTTGATTAATGTAAATACGCGAGGTGGGGTTGGATGGATTTTTAGATGCCCTTTGTTGTTTTCTCATCATGATGATAATTGATAAAAGATCCGTTACTGTGTCTGAAACAGTGAGCTCTTTGGTTGTTCACGGCGTTGTTATTTTTTTTTTTTTTAAATTCATAGTGGGAAAGTAGAAAGTGATTTTTTTTATTAGTATTGATTAAAATGTTTCGAGATCTGTGGGGATAACATGTTAAGTTTATCTCGTGTCTGTTTGTAGGTTTTGTTTTGTGGTTATTGTTTTTTTTATGTTGTGAAGGGTTTTGGGAAATGATGCCAAAAATTCAAACAGAGGCGCCAGCTCTGCTGAATTATTATTTGCACGTCAGTCTGATCCCAAACCTTATTACAATGAAGTTTTAATTAAAACTTAAGTGACCAATTATGGTCTATTTTTAATCTATGATGTGTGGTTTACATGGATATATTGTATTTTATTTTTCTGGGATGGGATTAGTTTGGGGCTGGTCCACACACCTGAAGCTGATGAGTGTGTGACCTTTATGGAAGATTCAATAGGGTGGGGACAGGGTTGTTTTCTCTCCTTTTAATTTTTTAATCAAGATGTGTATTTTGATCTTGGAGATGGGATGAGTTTCCCAGAAGGGATTATGATCCTTGAATGAATAATCTAACACGATTTCACTATTAAATTTGCCGTTTGTGTGCGTCCGAGATATTGATGGAGGGGTGGAACAGAAGAGCCTGAAATTGGGTGATCTATGTTTGTTGTCCGTCAGGGTTTTATGGTTTGTTGGATGAAGTTGTTTGTGCACTTGATGATGGATCCATTGGATGAAAAGATCTGAGTGATGGAGGTGATGGGGTCCGTTGGTAATTAGATATGGTAGGACCATTTCCTGTTTGTTAGAAGCAATTTGATATTTGGTATAAGCAAAGTGCATAATTGAGGGAAGGGATATGTTGAAAAGTTGAATGGCTTTGGACCCCTTCCCCTTTTCCATCCTTTATGGTGATAGTAATGGTTCTATTTCCGTGGTACTATCACGGGTCTTGGGGATTAAACTCCTAATTAGATTGGACCCTCTGTCGGTTTAGTTGCCTTGGTTCATGATCCATTTATTCCCATTTCCAAATCCCAAACTTCATCCCTTTTTTTTTCATATATTTATCTATATCTTTACACACGCATCATGTACCCCACTAGTACCAAGCTGCGATCAAACAAACAACTCTTCAGCAACGGCAACGAAAAGTGCACCAACCAAGGAGATATAAAATAATGATGCTTCCATTTTTGTTTTGTTTTTCTAGTAGTTAGGAACAGGCTAAAATCACGTGGCTAACATGTTGCCATACTCGGGCTATATTAGCCACCATAAAAGCCAAAACCCATGTGAAGAGAGCGTGGTCATTTTTAATTCTCTGAATAAATAAAGTAAAATGAATCTTGTATCGTGTCTGCATCACTGTAGACTGTCTCTGTAATGGAGGAGGAATGAGTAAAGCGATGAAAGGTTATTAATTGGGGATGTTTTACTTTCAAAATTGAAGGAAAAAGAATTGTTGATGTGATAATAATTCAATGTTATTAATCGGAGGAAACAATAGATCTGAGTTTGTTTTTCACAAAATTCAGTTGTGGAAGTGGTGTCCCATCTTTCACCTGAGCGCATGCTCTGGGGTCTGGGGTTCTGTATACTGTGAACTATTGATTCGACATTTTCTCATTCCAGCCGTAGCATAGCATGCTATATCTATTACACCCCAAATAAATAAATAATTCTCATTTCAACAAAGAAATGAAAAACATAATGTATGATTACTGCTATTTTGCTTTTGATGTTCATGAAAATAAACATCTTTATTAATCGATAATTATCGAAGGAATTAAAATCTAATTTGAAAGATAATGATAAAAATGTTACATGAGAAAGTTGAGACATAAAATTAATGATGATGATATTTTAATTATTTTTCTAACTTATTTTTAATTTATTATAAGATATTTATTTTAAATTTTTTAGTGATGTAATATAATAATTTAATGGTGAATGATGGGTTAAAAGTGGATTAGGTATTATTATCATCAACTAATATTGACAGGTAGGGGGTGCATCGGAGCAATTTATTGCATCCTATAGTGTGTAGAAATGAAGAAAAGCGCGAAAACCTGAAAACCCTACCTAGGCAGTATCGCAGGCATGAGGAGCCATCTTGCTCACCTTTTCTTTTTCTTTTTATATATTTATAGGCTTTTTCGTCCATACTCGGATTTTGATGCATCTGATATGATATATGGGTGAGCTGTGTTGACCAGTCCTAAGCTAGTAGTCCCCATTATAATACCACATTTGTTCCCATTAGAGTTTGGGCTTTGTGACAACGTGAAAATGGATGCACCTACCAACACTTCTTTTTATAGTGATGCTGCCGGTGTCTGTTTACTGTGTCCCAATGCAGCATCGCAAGGCTACTTGTGTCTTTTCACATGTGCAGGGAAGTGCATGTGGTTGTAATTTCAGTAGTATTCCCTAAATCCAAATAACTCTAGATTCTTGCCATATTTTGCTAGTTTATTCGTATTCTTAATTAATTTCATTACGAAGCCAGGTCAGGATTGTGTGACGTGACTTATAATAGTTTGGTTTTTTTGGTTAGTGAGCTCAACTTTATCATTACTTTCTTCTCTCTTTTGCTTTATATGGAGATGAGGATGGATAGGTGCAATCATTTCTATCTTGCGAGGTAAATCAGCTGAAAAGCAACCTCATTAATTACATTAATTAAATACTACTAGACCTAGTAGTAGTATTATTGAATAGGAGGGAGGGGGTGAGTGTATTTAAAGCATGATCTCCTCCCTCTGATTTTCTGTGTCTCATAAAGAAAACAATATGTTTGTTGAATAATAAGGGAGCCTGCAAAAGGCTGATGGGAGAGTTTTGGGGCATCAAAGAGAGAACGTGCTTATGTACAGTTGGGTCTCTGCACAGATTCCCCCTCATCCAATCCCTTTTACCCTATCATATGCATCACTGCCAACCCCAACCCCAACCCCCCCTCCCCCCCTCCCTCCCCTCTCTCTTGCATAGGGAGTGGGTCACTGGGTCAGTGCACAAAAGGGATGAGAAAAGGAGGGTGCTGTTGCTAAAATGCTAACGGCTAAAAAGTGTGAGAATCTAAAGTTGAGGAGGGCAGACACAAATAACAAATAATTTCTGTATAGTGAAAGATAAAACAGTTAAAAAAGAGGGAAGATATGATTAAATTAATCACACTTCATTTCAATTATTAGTATTGACATGAAAGAAATTTGAAGGAAGAGATGACTGACTTGGGAACATATCTCTGTCCTCATCTTCATCAACATTGCAGGTCCCCCTTGTAAGATTGAAGAGCAGGTGAGAGGATGGATGTTTTAGAAATAGAATAATGCTACCACCACCACCACCTGTGAAGTCCGTACTACAGTGTGGGGGCATGTGAACTACTGGAGTTACATCAAAGTATCTTCATGAGCTGGACTGTCAAGGATAATTTGTTGTTGTTATGTTAGCGCATGTCATAAAAACTGCAATGGGCTTGGGTCCCTTTGGAATTTAGTACTGCATGCATTCCACAACTTTTTACGGTTTTACTGTACCTCAATCAGAAGAACCTTTGCTTCCAGCTGAGATGTTATGTTATTTCCTTTCTTTCCTTTTCTTCTTCACTCACTAGTGCAGCAAAACGACAACAGCAAACAAAGCCATGATTCTGGCCACTTGCTTCGGGAAATAAGATCTGCTAATGCTTCGCAAATTTTGCATGTGTCACCATATCCTTCCAATCTTTAAGTATTTTTATATATAAACATTGCACGTCTTGAATATATTACGACTATATATCATCTTCTAGGCATCTAGATGGTCTAGAAGATGCAAATAGTTCAATGAAATTGATTGGGTTGCATTTGCAGACTCTGTCTCACAAGTTCAATGAATGAAACGGGCCGATTTTTTATTACCACCAACAAACAACGTATGCTAATTTAGATGAGGAACCTGTTAAGTAGCCCCACCATGCTATAGCTTCCTGCTTTCCTCATTTTTTCCCCATTTCCTAAATGCAGGGAATGGGATATGTATAGAGAAGCATAAAATTGAAATAAAATGACTACTTGTAAATACTATCAAAGGTAATACAATATTTTCCAATTCTTATATTTGTTAACAATATAAAGTTTATCATTTAAGACAGGTTTTCAGTTTAAAATAAGAATTCCTTAATGAATGAAAAGAATTTTTACTTCGTCAAAAGTAACCCAATTACAGCTTGTTACTGGAATCCTATTCTAAAATCCTTACTCCTTAATGGGCACTAAGCTGGTATGTGCTTGACAAGAAGAATTCAATTTAAGTATACATTACATATTTGGTACATGAGGGAAGAAAGGAAGCTGCTTATTCTGACGACATTTCACCTAGAACTTCAGTGGTTGTTTTTCTCTGCAAAATTGCACACAAAATAAGTTGGTATTAAGAATATGAATTCAAAAGAAGGTTATTAATTATGTCAATGCTAACTAATGGAGTACAAGTCATTCATCATCATTTTATTGTTGGAAATTGTTTGACAAAGAACTATTTATCCACCTACTAGCCACTGTAAATAAAAAAAGAATCACTATATTGTCTGCTTGTAGCAAAAAAATTATGCAAAATGCAAGCTCGACCTTCCTGTCAACTAAAAAGGCACAGCGTGCACTTTGGCAAGTTATCAATATTCTAATTCAGATTGTCACATGCTAGGACTTCTGATCATTTGTGTAGTAGTCAATCCTAATCAGCTCAAGCTACAGTAGATACCATAACTAATAGGGTTGTCAAAATCTTCAGTGGCCCTAGAAGCAGATTTAAGCATAGAGTGGATACTGACCACTTTCCTTATCAGGCCAGAGCAGCCGTGATGCTTGTGGTCTACCCGATAAGATAACTATCACAGTGACTCCATGATTGATCTGGAATATGCCAGCTAGAGTGATTGATTCCAGTTCTCTCATGGCAAGTGTATGTGGATTCAACAGTTCCTCTTAAAGCCTAAAGGATAAAACTCGATTGTAAAGTAAAAAAAAAGTTGTCACGGAGCTTTCTCCAACTAAGAGGAAACCAGGTCAGAGCTATGAGCTAGGCTAAGAAGAGGAGTCTCAAGTCGTACACAGTGATGCAAACTGATGTAGTTCGGCTTAACTTGTCAGCATGAAAGTGATGAGAGACAAGAACTATTAACTTCAAATATATATAGCACAAAGTATTAGTTTTCCATCGTTTTTACGTGGAAGGGAGCTTTTACTAATTCATTTGATAGAAGAACAAATTTGCAGCCAAGGTTTAAATATAGCCGAGAAGATTACACTTTGACTGTTGACAAGCTAGTAAACCTGGACAAGTTATTCTGGTACAACTTAACACAAGCACAGAGGCACAAGCTATTTGAGATGATAAAATCAAATAACAATTATATTAATCACAACAATAAGGAGATTTAAATAAAGCAAAAACAAAATTCCTGCCGTATAACAGCAATATTTGAAATCATTTGACCAGAGTCACTTGCCCCTACTAAGGAAGAAAATTATAATCTCACATGCTTAAATTTAGATTTTGTCATGATGAAATATGTAACAATGACTGGTAAATTCATCTAGAATCTTTCGGTTATAGATTGTTGAAAAAAATGGTCAGAAAATTAGACTGCAAATTTTATCTAAACATTGCACAGCGAAATAAAACTGTAACTGACTAAAGGAAGAGCATACACAAGGGGGGAAACCAGCAACAGCAAAAAAATCCAATACTCAGTTACTAATTATTAGAAAACGACCATGAAATAAAGTCTATGGAGACCTGTCTATACCATGAGCAGTACCAACAGATATCATGCGATCTATATTATCAATCCGCCCTTGTATGGACTTTAGAAGTGAATTCAGGGATGAAACTCTTTTCCTAACACTAGAAATCTTAGCAGCATGCTGCATTATGAATGGCAAAGGTGCATCTTCAAGCAACTGATCAAGTTCTGCCAAAGAAAAAGATGAATTTCAGGTCAGCAAACTGGACACCTAGTGTAATAAGAAATTAAGACATCTTAAAGTAATAGGAGAATCTTTAGTAGTGGCATAAGTTTGACATGCTAATGAAGACAACATGGAGAGAGACTACAAGAGCACTAGAATTTTGTCATCATGCAGACAAGTATATAAGTTAGTTATCTTGGGAGGAGTGTAGTTTATTTTACATTTTAAAGTCAGTGGAATACTTAATTGGCTTTATACACATCTAACTTTCACGCTCTGTTTTCCACACTTCATTAGTAAAACACTCTTTTATAGAGGTTAAGCAAAGCATCTTTCACAAAATATGCTACACTATACCCATATAGATGTTTTCACTGACATGGAATGAGTCTTCTCTAGAGTTATAAAATAAATGTTCCAACCAAGGCATTAATTCAAATAGATATTAACTTTTCTGAGTAAAACGTTCCCCACCGGGAGGTGCTATGAAATCAACCCTCTACAGAACTTTGCTCATATGGACCACATAGTTCGTTGGCATAACTGTTTCCAACATCAGAATTTTATAACAGAATTCTCAGTTGCAAACAGTAATTTAAGAAAGAAAAAACTGGAAACAATTAGCCCATCAGGAGCGTATAACTTTCCGGCTTAACTTGCTTATTTCAGTATATGCATCATGCCAAATTAATAACAGAATCGTAATGCAAACATTATTCGAGAGTGTCCAATAATTTTATCTAGCAGCGCCATAATATAAATTCTTCTTCCAATAGCAACTAAAGCAAGCAAATGCATAAAATTAGCATTAAGTTGGCAAATATACGAAAAAAGCAGAGACTATAACTACTGTGCAACTTTAGATACTGTGCAACGAACAAAAACTCTAAGTCTAACCACAGAAATTAAAATCCCGTGCACCTCCAGTACACTAGACAATGCCTCTTCATGAATTGCACGTTCTTCCTTCTTCCAGTATACTTAGAATAACAAGCAATACTTCTTCTCTTCATGGCTTTTCCAAGTTTCCAAAATATAAAGCTTAGAGAGACTGTGGCTAAAAGTTATGACCAAGTACTAAAGGTGCCTACTTTTCTCACTCAAGACTCAGGTTTAAGTTGTTTCTAACGTTTCCAAAGTATCTGGAGAGACAAACCTAAGAACCACAAGCAAAATGGTGGGATTAATTGTTTTCTCTCTTGACCATATAGCATAGTAGTCAGTAGTTCACTACAGTGGAAACATTGAGCAGCCTTAGGTCACTACAGAATTAAAATAGTGGAGCAATTCTCAGTAGCGGCTGCAAGAGCTGAAACTGATGACAGAACAGAAACCTTGTTCAAAGCTTCATTCATGCAGCATGAATTGCTTTCTTGCCTGTTTTGACACAAACCACCAAGTGCTTGCCGGATTGTTTCTAGTGGGGTTATTCATGGTTTGCTTTTTAGACAAAAAAATATTTGAACCAAACATAAAAGTATGGAGTTCAATATGGTTTGATTTGAAGACACTTTTGAATCCAAACTAAAACAAACTGATGTTTTGCGGTTCAAATAGACACAAATTGACTTTTGAAATATCTTCAATATAACATCTAACAAATTAGTGTAAAATCTGATAACTAATTGAATCATGACTAACCCTTGAACATTTTATTTACATAACCGTAAGTATAGAGAAGCAGAAGACAACATATGATAATAATTGCATCACAAACCTATTCTTAAAAAGTGGACTTTAAGTTTAGTTCAACTTCTCAAAATGGTTTGATAAGATGAAATTTTCACCTTACTTGTATATTATAATTTGACTATATCTCTGGACAATGTGTGATCCCCGACACCCATTATTAAAAAAAGAAGTATATAATAAATCATTCACAATCAGTTAGCCACATATAGTCAATGTCATTCTCCAACTCACATAGAATCACATATTATCATTGAAAATTTCAAAATACCATTACATAATGCTACAAAAAAATATAATCACATTATTGGAGTGGTTTGGTTTAGTTTAGTTTTAACAGCAGGTGAAAAAACCAATCTAAACCACAATTAAAGTTGTTCTTTTTACGGTTTTGGTTTGATCAATTTTTAACTTTTTTTTTGGTTCAGTTTTGAAGTTCAAAATCTGTTTGGCTCCATTTTTTACATCCCTAATTTCAAGCCAAGCATTTTTCAGCACAACCTAGGTTTACCCACTTTTCTGTTTTGTACATACTCTGTTTCGTCAATTGCTTGCACTTCCTTCATTGCTTTCATTTCTCACAAAAGTCTTAAGATTCTTGCCTTCCCTGCTTCTGTTCTGCCACTCAACCCTGTTTATTTTTTCTCGTGTCCTCCTCCTAAGTACTCCTTAGTCTACTGATCACCCCCTCTGTTCTATCTGTTTTTGTGCTGAATTATTCTGTTATTTTAAACATCAATTTCACCCTGAAGCAATCATAGTATCACCTGCTTAAAAATCACACTTGATTTCTTGATTTTTGTTCTGATTGACTTGTGTGTTTAGCTTAAGAATATGATTTTCGATTATTTAATATATCTTCGAATTTGTAATCTTTTATTTTTTAGCATTAATATGTGTGGTATACATTATTTACCTTGTATCGATATTGGGATCCTGCTATCCACTATCTCATTGTAGTGTTTGTGAGGATGGTTGCTATGTGCTGCTATTTGATATCGATAACAATGAGAAAAACGTCACCTCTGTTTGTTGTATATCCACAAAAGTTCATATTCCGGTATTAGTTCCATCTATACAATAATGAGCTTCTTTCGGACACCAGTAAGTTGAGCACAATAGTGTTACAGTTTAGTACTAGAGTTACTACTTCACAATTTCATATAGTAAGTAGAACAAGAGGAATTTCTTCCCATGAGAAATCCACTTGATCAGCTCACTCAAATATACATACAATTTGACATGGACCTCAATTCACCAAGTAAGCTGACTAAACTTTTGGATTAGATTAGCTTATTTTATTGTCTGCCCGAACCCAAAAGAACCTGTTACCAAACATGCTCTAGGCCTATGTCCACAACCACAAGCAAAGTTTGTTCAATTTCCAAAAGCCATAACAGAACTCACTCTCATAAACTAATAACGTTAACCGTTCAAAGACAGTAAAAAAGAAATTCAGAAAAGCAAGGGCAATATCATAAAAGTATTATGAATTGAAAAGATAAAGAAAACTACAATTACACAGAAGAGCCTTATATGATAATTTTGTTTGGGTGAACCATCCTCGTGTGGGGGGCTAAGACTAATCTCTGGAATAACTGAGATCCCTTTAGAGGTTGACCAGTTTGAATAACAAATATATTTCATATGTGCATATCAAACCTTTGATTACGTGTTTAAGGGACAGGGCTATTTGCCAACAATTTAAGACCCTGTTGATGCACACGAGCCTCATATTCAACTAACTATAACCAACCATATAACTAAATCCAATTTTCAACCAATTCAACACATATCCAAAGCAATAATAACAACAAGGTAAAAGTAAAAACTACTTGCAATGCACTGCTTATAAATTGAATCGTTCTCAAAAGCAAATAACAATTGAAAACCTGGCACAATGTTGTTAAAAAAAGATGAAGAAACAAAGATAAACCTCCCGTGAGACGATCGAGGACGGAAGAGAGGTGGTCCTGACTTCGGAGAGTTTGGTTAGCTCTGCAATCGAAATCGGTAATCACCGAAGAGAGCATGGAAGACAAGCCTCTCGCCAACACTTCGGAGCTCTGCCGGAGGGGATCGTCGCCGTCGGGAGCGTGGGAAGTGGAAGGCTCCGCCTCGACGACGACGCTGTCGTTTTCCTGGGTTTCCATTGTGGTTTGATTGAGTTGGGTTCACGGAGGAAAGTGATGTTGTGACTGAGAAGGAGGATTGAGAAAAGCACGTATATGATTATTTTCCTTCAAGTCTCGGTGTGCATTAATTAAAAAATAAAAATAAAAGCTTTAGAGCATATGCGAGAGGTACTTGAGGTCAACAGAAAGGGATGATTATGATGTCTAGTCTGTCTAGACTGGATTCTACTGCTTTGGGCTTCCTTCGTTATAGGGCTATGGCCCATCTATTTGATTAGCCTCTAATTTTAAATTGGAGTTATACTTATGTTCCAAGACCGCGCTGCTATATTATCCTGTGTGACGTATCTTTTAATTAGGATTATCGATTAAATGGGACGTTACAAAAATAAACTTGAATTTATAAAAAAATAAAATATAAAAATAAGATACTAAAATAATTTATATTAATAAAAAAAATCAATGAAAAAAATTATGAATCTATTAATAAATCTTTAAATTTATTGATCAATATATTATAGACAATAAATAAATAAAAATATTTTGATTTACTCCAAAGCTTTTATTTTTCTTTTTTAATTAATGCACTTGTGGTGGATATCTCTGCTCACCCCCAAGCTAAGTGTTACAAGTGGTACAATGTCTCAATCCCCACACACAATTTTAGTCCTTAATGAGTTTCAAGCCTCCTACTACTCTCACCACAAGAGTTAGTCCGCTCTAAGTTAGACTAATTGACTCCTTAGAGTATCAGGATGCAACCTTACCTTGAATCCTTACCAAATTCAAATTATATAAATGGGGCATCACCATGAACTCCCATTAACAGGGTCATGGAATTACGTGTTACGTCCGAACATTGAAGCACCACCATGAGGTCTCACCTAGAGGCTCATGGAATTACGCACTGACACAGACAATCATACTCAATCAATCAAGTATTATTTATCATGCACATAACTCTCATGCCAACCTTTATAACCAAATCCACATTCATATTCCATGTTGAATCCATTCCAACTCATCCTTCCCAATCCATG